>JAEEGI010007809.1_pt1 | contig 23843 bp, 16 predicted proteins | sample 8958751 | NCBI WGS metagenome assembly JAEEGI01 (sample SAMN16246545, study PRJNA631951) | gut metagenome | biome: gut microbiome; feature: rumen; material: KS-attached | host: Bos | place: Iran: Karaj | collected 2018-10 | reverse complement strand
TGCCAAACTCGTAAGCCGAATGTTCGCCGTCATTAAAAGAGACGAAGCTTATCAACGGAACTACAACTTATTTACTCCTACAGAAAAAAACTTGCAAAAAGCCATTGTCAATTCATAAGAATATATATACATTTTTCGGAAATCATAACGCCGCAGCAATTTTCCTGATTTCAAGGAGATGGCGATTGATTTTCCTGTCACTTTTTGCTACCTGGAGGTTATAGTCCGCCTGCATCTGTATCCATAGTTGCGCATCGATGCCTAACACAGCTTCCAAATATAATGCATATTCTATAGAAACGGGTCTCTTACCATTGAGAATCTCATTCAAAACGGAATACGAAACGCCCATCTGCTGCGCCAACTGCTTCTGTGTGACACCACGGTACTCGATTTCCTCTTTCAAAAGCAATCCAGGATGCACAGGCTCTGAGGGCATCATATTGTTTGCTATCATTTGAGGATCAACGCCATTCAATGTAATCATAACCTTTTTATTTATAATGGTTCGACAATTCCAAAATATTACAGATAGTTACAACTAGATTATCCAACAGACTGACCGTGAACTCGATACGATACTTGTCATTAACCCTTATCGAAGAGATTCCAGCCTTGTCGCCGCTCAACACCTCATAGTTCAATGACTTGATTTGGTACAAGGTCTCAATACGAGGTGCCGACTCCAATGTTTTGATTCGCTGCTGGTACCTCTTGACGACGTCTGGCTGGAACCGATGCTTTTTGTCGGTTGTCTTGCCTTCATCGTACAATTCTTTAAGATACTTCTCTTCAAATGTTACTATCACGATGCAAAAATACACAAAAATATACAAAAATTCGCAAAATGTCGAATTATTTTTACAGCTGATACTATTTTTCTACCTTTGCAGCAAATTTTTGATACATGTCTATTGATGATATCCTAAATAAAGTCGGCCCTTCGACCCTTCGACAGGCTCAGGGCTCAGGGACCTTAACTCATGAAGAAATCAAAGTCCTTTTGGCCGCCAAAGGCGAGGACAAAAAGAAACTTTTCGACCGCGCCTTGCAGGTGAAACTGGCGCACTTGGACAACTACGTCCACCTGCGCGGACTGATTGAATACAGCAACATCTGCACAAAATACTGCCTTTATTGCGGCGTGCGCTGCAAGAACCTGAAAGTGGAACGCTACACGCTCAGCGACGAGGAAGTCATCGAATGCGCCAAACTAGCACATGAGTTGGGTTATGGCTCGGTGGCACTGCAAAGTGGCGAGAGGAGCGACAAGGCTTTCGTGGATAAGATCACCTATTTAGTCCAGGAAATCAAGAAGATAGACAACGGAAGTCTAGGCATCACCTTGTCTTTGGGCGAACAGACCGAAGAGACTTACCGTCGTTGGTTTGAGGCAGGCGCGCACCGTTACCTGCTCCGCATCGAGGCCTCGAACGAAGAACTATATTATAAGATTCACCCGCACGATGAGAAACACGATTTCCGCCAACGTCTCGCCTGCATCGACAGTCTATTGAGAGTCGGTTACCAAACCGGCACTGGTGTGATGGTCGGCCTGCCTTTCCAGACTCTTGACGACCTCGCCGATGACCTGTTGTTCTTCAAGCAAAAAGATGTAGCCATGGTCGGCATGGGGCCTTTCATCCCCCACCCCGACACGCCGTTGTGGCAATACAGAGACCAAATCCCGTCTGCCGAGGAACGCATGGAGCTGACCTTGAAGATGATTGCCGTCTTGCGCTTGATGATGCCCGAAATCAACATGGTGGCTGCCACTGCCAACCAGACCGTCGACCCGCAAGGGCGCGAGAAGGCTATCCTTGCCGGTGCCAACGTCATCATGCCCAACCTCACGCCGAACGAGTTCCGTGAGAATTACCTCATCTACCCCGACAAGGCCTGCGTCAAGGACAAACCCGACGAGTGCCACAGTTGCCTCGACGTGCGTCTGGCTGCCATCGGACACAAGGTTTTATACAACGCCTGGGGCGATTCGGTCGCTTTTACGCGGAAAAATACTCCAAAATAACCACCGTTTCAAGAAAATAGCTATTTTTGCCACTTAATATCAATTCATTTTTTTCTATGAAAAAGCACCTTTTCACTATTTTGCTCACCATGCTGACAATCGTTACCTTTGGTCAGCGTTGGGTTGCCGTTGAGAGCGACACACCGAGCACTTACCGAACCGAACTAATCTCTTCGTCAGAAGACTGCATTACGGTCAACTTGACCCTCTCTGGTTTCTACCTCAACCCTGTCGTCACTCCTCATGGCGAAGCCCAAGTAGTATCTCTGCCAAAGGCTGTGAGCACCGTTGCGGCTGGCGAGCCCGACCTGCCCATGATTCCCATCCCGACCATCATCGGCGACCGTGCCTTGATGCGCCTCGACGTGGTGAGAGCAGAATACACCGATTATGAAAACATCAAAATCGCCCCATCGAAAGGCGACTTCCCCCGTAGCATCGACCCCGACGACGTGCCTTATACCTACGGCGAGGCCTATACAACGGACGCTTTCTTCCCTGCGACAATTGCCACCCTTGATGAGCCTTACATCCATCGTGACGTGAGAGGTCAAAACATGATGGTCGTTCCTTTCCAATACAACCCTATTACCAAAGTCCTCAGGGTCTACAACCGCCTCGTTCTGAGCATGGTAAAAGAAGGCAACGACAGCAGAAACATCATCGAAAGCCGCACAAGAAGTTTCAAGCTCGACCCCGAGTTCAAGAAGATGTACGAAAGCCGTTATATCAACTACAGTGAGTCGATGTCGAAATACACCGCCATCGAAGATGCTGGCGAGTTGCTTATCATCTGCCACGATGGTTTCATGGCAGCCATGGAGCCTTTTGTGGCTTGGAAAAAGCAAATCGGTCGCCCGACCACAATGGTAGGCACTTCCACCACCGGAACGACTGCCGAAGCCATCAAGTCTTATATCACCAACTATTACAACTCGCATCCCAATGTGACCGACGTGCTTCTCGTTGGCGATGTCACACAAATTCCTGGCGTTTACACCTCAGCCGGTTCCGGATATGGCGGATATTCGGGCTACGGTGACGTGCCATATGGACAAACTGCGGGCAATGACTACTATAACGAATTGATTATCGGTCGTTTCTGCTGCGAAAACGTCATGCAAGTGAGCAACCATGTCAACAAGGTCATCAACTACGAAAGAGACTTGAACGCGACGGCCACATGGCTTCCCATCGGACAAGGCGTCAGCAAAAACGAAGGTGCTGGCAGCGGCCACTTTGGTGAGTCTGACTACCAGCATATCGACTATATTCGCGACGACCTTCTTGACTACAACTACACAACAGTACATCGTGATTATCAAAACGTTTCAGGCGTGACGTCAAGTGCAAACGCCATCAGCCAGCACATCAACGAAGGCGTGAGCATTATCAACTACTGCAACCACGGCTCTGAAACCAGCTGGGGGGTGTTCAGCTACAGCAACTCCCACGTCAACGCCTTGACCAATGACTTCAAGTTGCCTTACATCATTTCCGTGGCTTGCCTCAATGGTAAGTATGACCGCTCAGGAGACTGTTTCGCCGAGGCTTGGATGCGTGCCACCAACAACACTAACGGCAATCCTACTGGTGCCATCGGTGGCATGTTCTCCTACATCTCACAACCTTGGACGCCTCCGCAATATGGCCAGGACGAAATGGTGGACATCTTGGTCGAATCTTACAGCGATAACATCAGGCACACCATGGGTGGCGTTTCCATCAACGGCAACATGGCCATCCTTGACCTTGGTGCTTCCTCAAACCCCAACAAAGGCACCTACAACACCTGGATTCTTTTTGGCGACCCGACCTTGACCTTGCGCAATGCCATCCCTCAGAACATGGGCGTGACCCACGCTTCCACCATGAATACCACAGCCAACAATTTCGTCGTGAATGCCACCAACGGCAATGGTGCCTTGGCTACCTTGACCATAAACGGCGAAATCTTAGGCTCAGCGCCTATCACTAATGGCACTGCCAACATCACCTTCGATGCGCCTAATGTCTTAGGTACCGCTACTTTGACCGTGTTCGGCTACAACAAAATCACCTACATCTCCACTATCGAAATCGTCGGTGGCAGCATCACGCAATACAATATCAGCACCACTGCCAATCCTGAAGAAGGCGGCATGGTTGGAGGCGCAGGCACTTATTATGAAGGACAATCCTGCACAGTGACAGCCGTAGCAGCAACAGGTTACGAATTCACCAACTGGACCGAGAACGGCAGCGTGGTTTCCACCAACACTTCCTACACCTTCAACGTCTCAGCCAACCGTAATTTGGTGGCCAACTTCTCGGTTTTGCCTCAGAATTACACCGTTACCGTGTCGGCAAACCCGACCGATGGCGGCACCGTCACCGGCGGTGGCGAGTATCAAGAAGGACTGACTTGCACTGTCAGGGCGATTGCAAACGCCAATTACACCTTCGCTAACTGGACTGAGGATGGCACCGTGGTCTCCGACATTGCCACCTACACCTTCGAGGTGGATGCCGACCGCAACCTTGTGGCCAACTTCACCTACACCCCGCAGTACTTCACTGTCACGGTGTCGGCCAACCCGACCGATGGAGGTTTTGTCACCGATGGTGGCAGCTATATCGAAGGTCAATCGTGCACTGTCATTGCTTCGGCCAACACATGTTACGTTTTCGTCAACTGGACGGAAAATGGCAACGTGGTCTCCAACCAAGCCAGCTATACCTTCATCGTCACCAGCGACCGCAATTTGGTGGCCAACTTCCAAGTCCAGAGTTTCACCATCAATGTCGCCATTGAGCCGCTCAACGGCGGCACCGTCATCGGTAGTGGCACATACCACTATGGCGAATCATGTACCCTAAGCGCAGCGCCTGCGGCATTCCATTCCTTTGTCAACTGGACGGAACGTGGTGTAGTGGTCTCAACCGATGCCAACTATACCTTCACTGTTACGAGCAACCGCAACTTGGTGGCCAACTTCATCTACGTGCCGCAAATCTACACCATCACCCTATCGGCCAACCCGACAGAAGGCGGCACGGTGAGAGGTGGCGGCAGCTACGAGGAAAACCAGTCCTGCACCATGTCGGCCACACCTGCAGAGGGATACACCTTCGTCAGCTGGACAGAGCATGACGAAGAAGTCTCCACCGATGCCCATTATACCTTCATCGTGACCGGCGACCGCGACTTAGTGGCCAACTTTGAGCTACAGACCTTTGAAATCAGGGTTTTGGTGGATCCTGTCGAAGCCGCCAGCGTCACGGGAGAAGGCACTTACCACTACGGCGATGAGGTCACCTTGACCCTGAACCGCAACGAGGACTGGGCTTTCGTGAACTGGACCGAGGACGATGAGGTGGTTTCGGAAGAAACGATTTACATCTTCACCGCGACAAGAGATCGCTACTTAAAAGCCCACTTCCTCTACACCGAGGGCATCGACGAGAACAGTGTTTCAGCCAAGATCTACCCCAACCCCACCAAAGACAAAGTCACCATCGAATGCGAAGACTTAAGCCATATCCGCATCGTTAACGCCTTCGGCCAAACGGTCTACAACGCCGACCATGAAGGCAATCAAGCCATCATCGACCTTTCGCAGATGGCCAAGGGCATTTATATGATGCACATTGAGGCTAATGGCGGACAGATGACGAGGAAGATTGTGGTGGAATGATTTGTTTGTAGGGCTGTCACATCGTCCTTCGACATGCTCAGGAACCGTAGCAGCCGCAGCGACATATGACACTGCGGCTGCCGTGGTACGACAGCCCAACAAATCCCGATCAGGATCCCGTCAGCGATGGCGGGATTTTTTTGTTTTTCCTTTGGTTTTTTCAGCATTTTTTCCTACTTTTGCCCTATATAAATCATTGAACAAAATGACCCAACAAACAGCTATAAAACTCTTTGATGAGAAAAAAATCCGCATCGTTTGGGATGAGGAACAGGAAAAGTATTATTTCTCAGTAGTGGATATAGTGCAAGTATTAACCGATAGTGCCGACTATCAAACAGCACGGAAATACTGGAAAGTGCTGAAAGGTAGACTGATAAAAGAGGGAAACGAAACGGTAACAAATTGTTACCAGTTGAAATTGCCCGCAGCCGACGGCAAGCAACGCATGACCGACGTGGCTGATTTAGAGCAGATCTTCCGTCTCATCCAGTCTATCCCTTCAAAGAAAGCTGAACCAGTAAAGCAATGGCTCGCTGAAGTGGGTGCTCAGCGCATAGACCAGATGATTGACCCCGAACTGACCTTTCAAATGGCCGTTGAGGACTACCGTCGACAAGGTTACAGCGACCGTTGGATCAACGAGAGGATGCGTTCCATCGAGATGCGCAAAGAGTTGACCGATGAATGGCATCGCTCAGGCATTCACGAGCCCAAGGACTTCGCCATCCTCACCAACATCCTCACCAAGGCGTGGAGCGGTATGACCACAAGAGAGTATAAAAGTTATAAGGGTTTAACCAAAGAGAATTTGCGTGACAATATGACTAACTTAGAGTTAGCCTTGAACACCCTTGCAGAAGTTACTACCACTGAACTATCACGCCAACGTAATCCGAAAGGAATGGCGCAAACCAGTAAGACCGCGCAGGAGGGTGGCGAAGTAGCGCGCAATGCACGCGCCGACATTGAAAGCCGCCTTGGTCATTCCGTCGTTTCGCCCGAGCGTGCCTCCGACTACATCAAGCCGATAGAGACCAAAGACGCTGATGCGCTGATGCTGCCGGATTTGGAAGAAGCGAAAAAGGAACAATCCTGATTATTAGACCAAAATCCCACTGATGATGGCGGTTTTTTTTGTTGGCACTATTGCATGTTTTCAAGAATATGAGTATTTTTGCGCTTAAACTAAACAACAAGATGTGTAAGAAAACTGGACCAGACGCAATAACTATTTTTGTCATATTGTTTTCCATTGTAACTACTGTGGCAGAGATTGTTATTCTTTCAAAAATTGATAGTTTTAGTGCCAATCAAATAGGGCTCTCATTTATAGGGATAGTAGCAACATTTGTGGTTATCAGCAATTTCGCATACGTAGTTGAAACCAGGAACAAGGTTAAAGAGGATCTTGAAAAGATGGAGGGAAAGGTGGAGAGAATTGCTGGTTTGGAAGAGTATTACGATTATTTCATCAGACAAGAAATTGCCGATTTATTATACAAATGTAATGTCAATGGAGCTTTTAGAATCAATCCTTCCTCTATGAAAATAGTCCATGCTGAAAATCTGACATTTTTTGTTCGAATAAGAATACCAAAGAGAAATGATGGAGTCATAAACATGGATGAAACGGAACACCACTATTTCGTTGTATGGCTTGATAAAAAAGATGGAAAAGAACTGACAAAAGAACAATTTGACGAACGAGAGGCGTTATAAAAACCAAATTCTAAATAAGCGAAGACAAACTGAATTAAAAAAGCACTATCTTTGCACCAATTCTAAACGAAACAAATATGTAGAACAAAAAGCACATATTGAACGCATTGACCGATTTCTAACCTATTGGAAAAATTTGGCGATTTAGTACTATTGTAGAAACAGGTAATGCTCACGCTTGCGTGAGTTTAACTTATTTCGTAATAGTACGGGTACGCCAAATTACCTCCAAAGGACGGAACGGTTAAGTTCACGCTTCTTTTGAAAAATCAAATAATAATCAATATGAAAAGGAATCTACTACTAACCCTCATCATCGCCATGAGTTTGCCCATGCTCGGCAACCCCATTGACGAAAACACAGCCAAGCAACTTGCCCAAAACTTCTGGAAAGAAAACAACATCATGGGTGTGAAAGGCGACAAAGTTTTCAAAAAGAAGATGGGCGAAGCCCGATTTGTGAATATTGCACCGCAATGTGGCTATTCCGAGTTTTACATTTTCAATAACGAAGGCGGCAAAGGATTTGTCATCATTGCCGCTGATGATTGCGTTACACCTATTTTGGGTTATTCCTACGACAACAACTTTGCCGCTGAGAACCTGCCACCGAATTTGAAAGGTTGGCTTGATGGTTATGCTGAACAAATCCGAATTGCTGTTGATATGAGAGCTACAGTCTCGGATGAGATTCGTGCAGATTGGGAGTGTTTAAGACAAGGGAGAAATCTACCGATAAAATCGGAGACGGCAGTTGACCATTTATTATCAACAACATGGGGCCAAGGTGATTATTATAATTTGTTGTGTCCAGAAGACAATAGCAGCCAATATGGGGGACATGCCCTTACAGGATGTGCGGCAACAGCAATGGCTCAGATTTTAAAGTTTTGGGAATATCCTAATGACGCACATAGTGTTGGCTGGCATGAATATGAGCATCCAGTTTATGGTACACTAGGTGCATATTATGGATATGATGGAGGCTCTTATTATTGGAATTTTATGCCAAATCAACTAAACTTTAGCACCCCTCTTAACCAAAAACAAGCAGTAGCATCATTGATGTATCATTGTGGTGTCAGTGTTGAAATGAATTATGGGCCTAATGAAAGCTCGGCATACACCACAGCAGCAGAAATTGCTTTTAGAGCTTTTTTTGATTATAATAATGCTACTCTAGTAATGAAATCTTCGTATGATACAGATATGCAATGGATAAACTTATTAAAGAATGAATTAGACAATGGAAGACCTATTTTTTATGCGGGTTCAGGTACAGGCGGACATGCTTTTGTTTGTGAGGGATACAATAATAGCAATTATTTCTATTTTAATTGGGGATGGAGTGGACAAGCAAATGGCCATTTTCCAGTAAGTTCTCTTACTCCTCTTACTACAGATGGGTACCAGTACTACCAGCATGATTATTCTTATAATCAGCAAGCGATAATCGGCATTGAACCCGGTGGAACTAACAACTACCATCTTTTAGGTATGAATGACGACATTAAACTCAATGGCTATTATGGCAATATGTATTGTTTCGACACCCAAATTCAAGAAATAACTACAGAAGTATACAATTGGGGTAATACGGCTTTTAATGGTTCATTATGCGCAGTTGTATTTGATGGAGAAGGACTCTATATTACTGAATCAGAGTCCATAAACAATTGTCAAATTCCATCAATGCAAAGTTCTGGACAGCTTTCGTTTACGTTTAGTGAATCTTTAAACATTCTATCATGTAAAGCTTATGTCGGTATCTATTCGATAGAAAACAATCAATACTCTTTGGTTTCTACTTATGGAATGCATCAAAACCCTAGTGAGTTTTATAATTATTACACGTTTTCAGAAGATGTGGTTGAACTTTACTTATACTCTAACATTGAGTATTCGCCTTCTCCTATTGCACAAAATTCTGCAATAAGTGTTACAGCAAACATCATTAACGATGACCCAAACTCATCTTTTAATGGTTATTTTGCTGCTGCTCTATATGATTTGGATGGCGAGTTGAAACAAATACTAGCAACGCTTTATGAAGAGAATGGGCTACAACCTGGATATTATTATACAAATACATTGAACTTTTCTTGTCCTTCTGTAACTGTTCCTGCAGGAACATATTATTTAACAATAATACAGCAGCCAGAAGGTTCTGACAATTGGTATCCACTATTGAATTGGGAGGATTGTGTTAATCCCGAGTTTGTTAATCCGATAAGAGTAGAGGTGTTCAGTCCTACAACATATACCATTACCGCAACGGCCAATCCGAGTAATGGAGGAACTATTACAGGACAAGGCGACTATTTTGAAAGCGAGACATGTACTTTGACAGCAACTGCCAACAGCGGTTACACTTTCGTCAATTGGACTGAGAACGGAACACAAGTCTCAACCAATCCCTATTACACTTTTACCGTAACTGGAAATAGAAGTATGGTGGCAAACTTCCAAGCACAACAGCAACAACACACCATCAATGTGTCGGCCAATCCAACCAATGGCGGTTCTGTCTCAATTGCAGGGGAAGTATCGTACGGTTTCGAAAATGGTTTTGAGGGTTGGACTTCCATTGACGCTGACGGTGATGGCTTCAATTGGATGCTCGGATCAGTGTTAATGACAGGCTATATAATCAATGCTCACAATGGTGAAGACATGGTCTGTTCTCAAAGCTATGACATTGATGAAGGTGCTCTGACTCCCGACAATTACCTCGTTTCTCCCTTGATTGAACTTGGCGGTAGCATCACTTTCTGGGCTTGCGCTCAAGACCCCGAATATGCTGCTGAGCATTTCGGCGTTGCTGTGAGCACTACGAACAACACCAACGCTTCGGCCTTTACGACTATCAGCGAATGGACGATAAGTGCCAAAAACACTGGCAATGGCTTAGGCAACTGTAAGACCAGAAGCCTTAATGGCAGAGAAACCACATGGATTCCTTATACCGTTGACTTGAGTGCCTATAATGGTCAAGGCTATGTGGCTATCCGCCACTTTGGCTGCAACGATCAGTTCTACCTGAACGTCGACGATGTTACAATCCATACAATCGGAGGTAATACATATTACCAAGGTCAAACTTGCACCGTCCATGCCACTGCCAACAACGGTTACACATTCGTCAATTGGACTGAGAACGGAACACAAGTCTCCACTAATGCCAATTACACTTTCACCGTTACTGGCAACCGCAATCTAGTAGCGCACTTCCAGCAGCAACAGCAGCAATATACAATAAGTGTATCGGCCAACCCGAGCAATGGAGGCAGTGTTTCGGGCGGAGGAACATTCAACCAAGGAACATCATGTACCGTCCATGCCACTGCCAACAACGGATACACTTTTGTCAATTGGACTGAGAACGGAACGCAAGTCTCCACCAATGCCAACTACACTTTCACCGTTACTGGCAACCGCAATCTAGTAGCGCACTTCCAGCAGCAACAGCAGCAATATACAATAAGTGTATCGGCCAACCCGAGCAACGGAGGCAGCGTATCGGGTGGAGGATCATTCAACCAAGGGGCATCCTGCACCGTCCATGCTACTGCCAACAACGGATACACTTTTGTCAATTGGACTGAGAACGGAACACAAGTCTCCACTAATGCCAATTACACTTTCACCGTCACTGGCAACCGAAATCTAGTAGCGCACTTCCAGCAGCAACAGCAGCAATATACAATAAGTGTATCGGCCAACCCGAGCAATGGAGGCAGTGTTTCAGGCGGAGGAACATTCAACCAAGGAACATCATGTACCGTTCATGCTACTGCCAACAGCGGTTATACTTTCGTCAATTGGACTGAAAACGGAACGCAGGTTTCCACTAACGCCAATTACACTTTCACCGTTACTGGCAACCGCAATCTAGTAGCGCACTTCCAGCAGCAACAGCAGCAATATACAATAAGTGTATCGGCCAACCCAAGCAATGGAGGTAGTGTTTCGGGTGGAGGAACATTCAACCAAGGGGCATCCTGCACCGTCCATGCCACTGCCAACAGCGGTTACACATTCGTCAATTGGACTGAGAACGGAACGCAAGTCTCCACTAACGCCAATTACGCTTTCACCGTCACTGGCAACCGCAATCTAATAGCGCACTTCCAGCAGCAACAGCAGCAATATACAATAAGTGTATCGGCCAACCCGAGCAATGGAGGCAGTGTCTCGGGGGGAGGAACATTCAACCAAGGAACATCATGTACCGTTCATGCTACTGCCAACAGTGGTTACACTTTCGTCAATTGGACTGAGAACGGAACGCAGGTCTCCACCAACGCCAATTATAGTTTTACGGTTACGGGCAACAGAAATTTGGTAGCCAACTTCGCTCAAAGCGAACACACTATTCAAGCAACGGCAGGAGCCAATGGAATCATTACGCCTTCAGGGACAGTTACGGTTACACATGGAGCAAATCAATCCTTTGCCATGATTCCTGATGCCGGTTATGAAATCCAAGATGTCTATATTGACGGGAACTCGGTTGGAGCCTTAACTTCATACACATTCACCAATGTAACAGCGAACCATTATATTCATGTCACTTTCGTTCATGTGGACAGTGTAGATGATAACAACATCCTTTCAGCGGTTGTCTACCCAAATCCAACTTCCGGAGAGGTCACCATCGAATGCGAACGCTTAAGCCATGTGCGCATCGTCAATACTTTCGGCCAGACGGTCTACAACGCCGACCATGAAGGCAATCAAGCCGTCATCGACCTTTCGCAGATGGCCAAGGGCATTTATATGATGCACATTGAGGCTGTAGGTGGACAAATGGTGAGGAAGATTGTGGTGGAATAAGCCCTGTTTTTAAACTTGTTTTGAAATAATCCAAAAGTGAGACGACATTTTCTTGCCGCCTCACTTTTTTTTGCTATTATTGCAGAAAATTTCAGCGCAATGAAAATCAAATTCATCGGTGCAGCCCAGGAAGTGACGGGCAGCAAGCACCTCATCACCACCGACCATGGCAAGAAAATCCTGTTGGACTGCGGTATGTTCCAAGGCAAGGGCCTCGAAACCGACGCCGCCAACCGTAACATCATGGTCGACCCAAAGGAAATCGACGCCATCATCCTCACCCATGCCCATATCGACCACTGCGGCCTGATACCTTATTTCTATAAGCTCGGCTTCCGTGGACAGGTCGTATGCACCAAAGCCACCGAGGACCTGTGTAGCATCATGCTCCCCGACAGCGGCTTCATCCAAGAGAACGATATGGAGTGGTTCAATAAGAAACGCCGCAAACAAGGACTTCCTGCCTTGCAGCCCATTTATACCGAAAAAGATGCTCGCGCCAGCATGGAGTTGTTTGTCAGCGTGGCCTACAACCGCTACTTCAACATCGACAATAATATAAAGGTGAAGTTCAACAACACGGGGCATCTGCTCGGTAGCGGTTGCGCCATCATTGAAATCGACGAGGGCGGCAAAATGACCCGAATCGGCTACACGGGCGACATCGGACGCGAGTACAACTACCTCCTGCGTTCGCCTGAACCTTTCCCGCATTGTGACTACATCATCACCGAGGCCACCTACGGTAACCGCCTCCACAGCGACCGCGAAAACGCCGAGGAACAACTGTTGGAAATCATCTACCACACCTGCGTGGAGAAACGCGGCAAACTCATCATCCCGTCGTTCGCCGTCAGCCGCACACAAGAGATTGTGTATCTGCTAAATAACTTCTACAACGATGGCAAACTACCCGAGAAGATACCCGTATACGTCGACAGCCCCTTGGCCGTCAACGCCACCGAGATTTTCCGTATGCATGTCGACCTCTTCAACGACGACGTTAAGGACGTCATCGAATACGACCCCGACCCCTTTGGCTTCAATGGACTCACCTTCGTGCGCGACATCAACCAGTCGAAGGCACTCAACGCCACCAAACAGCCTTGCATCATTATTTCTGCCTCTGGCATGATGGAAGCTGGTCGCGTGAAACACCACATCGCCAACAGCATAGAGAGCCCCAACAACAGCATTCTTGCCATCGGCTACTGCGCACCAACCACCTTAGGTGCCAAACTGTTGGAAAACCCCAAACCCGCCAGTGTATCCATCTTTGGCTTGGAACACACCGTCAACGCCGAGATTTTCGAAATCGATGCCTTCAGCGGCCACGGCGACTACAAGGAGATGATCCATTACCTGAGTTGCCAAGACCCGAGCAAGGTGAAGAAGACCTTCATCGTTCACGGCGACCTTGAGGCACAACAGTATTACAAACGGCAACTGCGCAAGGAAGGATGGGATAACATCGTCATTCCTGAGCCTGGCGAGACGTTTGAACTGAAATAATTCCTATTTTTGCAAAAATTTTCAAAAATGGCACAAAAACCCAGCATTCCCAAAGGCACCCGCGACTTCCTGCCCGAAGTCATGGTGCGCCGCAATTATATTTTTGACACCATTAAGACAGTGTTCAAACGCTTTGGTTTCCAACCGATTGAGACACCTTCGATGGAAAACCTCAGCACCCTCTTGGGCAAATACGGTGAAGAAGGCGACAAACTCCTCTTCCGTGTGCTCAACTCTGGCGACTTCATGAGTGGCGTGGAACAAAATGGCGAGCCGCTTGAATCATTGAAATTAGCCTCAAAAATCACGGAGAAAGGCTTGCGCTATGACTTGACCGTACCTTTCGCAAGGTTCGTCACCATGTATCGAGACCAAATCGCCTTCCCTTTCAAACGCTACCAAATCCAACCCGTTTGGCGTGCCGACCGTCCGCAGAAAGGGCGTTACCGTGAGTTCTACCAATGTGACGTCGACATCATCGGCAGCGACTCTTTGCTGAACGAAGCCGAATTGGTGCAAATCGTTGACGAGGTATTCAACGCCTTGAAAATCAGAGTCACACTAAAGATCAACAACCGTAAGGTGTTGGCGGGCATCGCGGAATACATCGGCAAGTCAGACGCTTTGGTTGACATCACCGTAGCCATTGACAAGTTAGACAAAATCGGAATCGATGCCGTCAACGCAGAACTTGCCGAGAAGGGATTGGAACAAGCTGCCATCGACAAATTACAGCCCATCCTCTTCATGAAAGGTAACACACGCGAGAAGTTGGCCCAACTGAAGCCTTTGTTAGACAACGAAGTAGGCCAAAAGGGCATCGAAGAACTCGAAACCCTGTTCGATTACATTGAGAATATGGAGCTCGGCATCGACACCGAACTCGACCTCACCTTGGCCCGTGGCCTGAACTACTATACTGGCGCCATCTTCGAGGTGAAAGCCAAGGACTTCGCCATCGGAAGCATCTCGGGCGGCGGTCGCTACGACAACCTCACGGGCATCTTCGGTTTGCCCAACGTCTCTGGCGTGGGCATCAGCTTTGGTGCCGACCGCATCTACGACGTGTTGGAAGGCCTCAACCTCTTCCCCGAGACCATGTCGGAAAGCACCAAGGTCATCTTCCTCAACTTCGGCAAAAACGAGGAAAAATACTGCCTGAAATACCTCAATCAGGTGCGCAAACACGGCATCAACGCGGAGATTTATCCCGATGCTGCCAAGATCCAGAAACAGATGAAATATGCCGACCAACGCCACATCCCGATTGTCGTCATCGCTGGCGAAAGCGAGGTGGCTGAGCAGAAATTCACCGTGAAATGGATGAAGGAAGGCAAACAAGAAACCGTGGAAGCAAATAGATTGGTGGAAACGATATTGAAATAACCCGTAGAGACGCATTGCATGCGTCTCAAAACCAATAATCAATTATAAAAAGAGACGCATTCAATGCGTCTCTACAACAATTCAACGATTAAACATTTAACAATCAACAATATGAAAGTCCATAAAATCTCATCGAAGGAACTGACCTTCAAACAGGTAAACGAAATACTCACCAAGGGCTACAAGCTCGAGCTCAGTGCCGACGCCATCAAGCGCATCCAAAAATGCCGCGACTACCTCGACAAGAAGATGGAGAACCCTGAGAAGCCCATCTATGGCGTGACCACCGGCTTCGGATCCCTCTGCGACCACAGCATCTCGAAAGAAGACCTGAGCACCTTGCAGAAGAACCTCGTCATGTCGCACGCCTGCGGCACGGGCGAGATGGTGCCCGAGGAAATCATCCGCCTCATGCTCCTCTTAAAGGTGCAAAGCCTCAGCTACGGCAACAGCGGCGTACAAGTCGTGACTGTCCAGCGTCTCATTGACTTCTTCAACAATGACGTGCTGCCCGTGGTCTACAACCAAGGCTCACTCGGTGCCTCCGGCGACTTAGCACCTTTGGCCAACCTCATGCTGCCCTTGCTCGGCTTGGGCGAGGTGCATTTCGAAGGCAAGATCGTCCCTGCTGAAAAGGTACTCAAGAAATTCGGTTGGAAGCCCATCACACTGCAATCGAAAGAAGGTCTGGCCCTGCTCAACGGCACCCAGTTCATGAGCAGCTATGGCACATACGTTCTGCTGAAAGCCTTCCGACTCAGCTATCTCGCCGACCTCATTGGAACGGTTTCTTTGGAGGCCTTCGACGGCCGCATCGAGCCTTTCTTCGACCAAGTACATCAGATCCGTCACCACAACGGACAAATCGTCACCGCCAAGCGCGTGCGTGAGTTCACCAAAGGCAGCGAGCTGATTGTCAGAGAGAAGAAACATGTCCAAGACCCCTACTCCTTCCGTTGCATGCCGCAAGTGCATGGTGCCTCGAAGGACGCCATTGACTATGTAGCCTCCGTGTTCAGTGAGGAAATCAACGCCGTCACCGACAACCCGACCATCTTCCCCGATGAAGATCTCGTCATTAGTGCCGGTAACTTCCACGGCCAGCCTCTTGCCATCACTTTGGACTTCTTGGCCATCGCCATGGCCGAGTTGGGCAACATCAGCGAACGTCGTATCTATCAGCTGATTGGTGGCAAGCGCGGTCTGCCGTCGTTCCTCGTCGCCGAGCCTGGCCTCAACAGCGGCTTCATGATTCCGCAATATGCCGCCGCCAGCATCGTCAGCCAGAGCAAACAGCTCTGCACGCCTGCTTCAGTCGACAGCATCGAATCCTCGCAAGGTCAGGAAGACCACGTCAGCATGGGTGCCAACGCCGCTACGAAGGCTTTGCGCGTGGCTGAAAACTTAGAGCGTGTATTGGCCATCGAGCTGTTCAATGCCACCCAGGCCCTTGAGTTCCGCCGTCCGTTGAAGTCATCACCCATCATTGAGAAGTTCGTCGCCGAATACCGCAAAAACGTGGAGTTTGTGCGTATCGACAAGGTGATGTACACTGAGATTGCCAAATCGGTTGATTTCGTGAAAAATTACCCGTTGGCATTTGATGAATTGGAAAACAAATAAATAATACCTGTAGGGCTGTCACATTGTGGTAACCGCTTGTGAAACACCTCAAGCGGCTGCCGTGATACGACAGCCCTACAACACTGAAATATGGAAACCACCGAACAAAAAACACGCCCCACGGGCATGACCATCCTTTTAGTGCTGTCATTCATCAATGCCTGTTGGAACATCATCCGGTCTATTGTCTTGTATTTCACCACGCCAAAGATGGTCGAGATGTACCAAAACGGGCAATTCGATGAGATGATGGCACCGTTTTCTGGCATGGGAGAGGACTTCACCAACGCCATGAATGATGCCATGCACATTTTCTCGCAAATCAACCCCAACTATTATCTGATTTTGTTAGTGCTGTTCATCGCATCGTTGATAGGTGTCTTGAAGATGTTCAAAGGCGACAAGCGCGGTTTCCATATCTATTCCATCGCCCAAATCTGCATGTTGATTGACCATTCCGTGTTTGTCTATCCCCTGCAAAAGCCCTCACCATTCACTTCCGACTTGATTATCACCATTCTCTTCATCCTGCTATATTACCTCTATTTCAAGCGGATGCAAATGGTTGACACCACTCAAGACCCGACCTAACCATGGAACAGAACGAAGGAAAGATATTCAACCTGAAGCCTCAGATGACCACCTCCATGAAGTTGGCGGCCAGCTTTGCCATCACCTATTATAGTCTATTGCTCATCTTCGAGGTCTTCACCCTTATCTACCGTCGTTATTACATTGACTATTATTACCTTAACCAAGTCGAATTTGGGGCAGGCTCCTCTGAACTGGTGATTCAAATCATCCAACTGATTCTCTCCGTCGTCCTGGTTTTCAGCCTAATCCAAATTTTTAGGAAGAAAAACCGCGGCAAAGCACTATTTGTGGGCGCCTCGATATTTTTGATTATATTCCAACTCCTCGTCACGGGGTTTGTTCCGTGGATGAAATACGCGCTTGAGGCCTTGCTCGTACTTATCATTGCCCCTATTCGCGTAAAGAAAAAAGTCAGGATTAAAGACGGCAAAATCGAAATCGAAACCGTTGATTCTGAACCCTCTCAGGAAAACACAGCTACAGTTAACGAAGGCCAAGCCAAAAGCTAACGCAGCATCATCGCAGCTTTTTTCACCGCATTGACGAAGACTTCCACCTCTTCCAACGTATTGTACAATGCAAACGAAGCCCTCACCGTTCCAGGGATGCCGAAGCGTGTCATCACCGGCTCGGCACAATGGTGACCTGTGCGCACTGCCACACCCATCTTGTCAATAATGGTACCCAGATCGTAAGGATGAATACCGTCAATAATGAAAGAAACCAACCCTGAGCGATGATCCGACTCGCCGATGAAATGGATGCCGTCAATCTCAGATAGTTTCTCAAGAGCTGATCGTAAGAGCTGGCCTTCATGAGCTTCCACCTCTCTTCTATCTAGACCTTTAATGAATTGAATAGCCGTTTCCAAACCCAAGGCCGCACCCACGTTAGGCGTACCCGCCTCAAATTTGTATGGCAACACATTAAACGTTGTCTTATCGAAACTCACCGTGTCGACCATCTCACCACCGAACTGGTAGGGCGGCAGTTTTTCCAACCATTCGGCTTTGCCGTACAAGCCTCCGATACCCATAGGCGCATACATCTTATGGCCGGAGAAAACGAAGAAGTCGCAATCCAAGTCTTGAACATCAATGGGATGGTGGGCAATGGATTGGGCACCATCGACAACGACAGGAATGCCATATTGATGCGCCATGGCAATCATCTCCTTTACGGGATTGATGGTCCCCAACACATTGGAAATATGCGCAATCGAGACCACCTTCGGCCCTTCTTTCAGTAGCTTTTCGTATTGCTCCAAATCCAAGATGCCTCTATCATCCATCGGTACAACAAGCAGCCGACCATGATGGCGCTGCACCATCTGCTGCCAAGGCACGAGGTTGGAGTGGTGCTCCATGGAGGTGACGAGCACTTTTAGTTGAGAGTTGAGAGTTGAGAGTTGAGAGTCGGTGGTGAGTTGAGAGTTGGAAGTTGAGAGTAAGAGGTGCTCGAAAGAAGTGGCGAGCAGGTTCAACGACTCGGTGGTGCCACGCGTGAAGATGATTTCCCTTGCTTCCTTGGCATGGACGAAATCGGCAACAGTCTGGCGGGCATGTTCGTAAGCCTCGGTCGCCTTCTGGCTCAAATAATGCACCCCACGGTGGATGTTGCAGTTCTCGTGCAAGTAATAGTCACGCTCACGCTCGATGACACACAAAGGCTTCTGCGTGGTGGCGGCATTGTCGAGATAAACCAAGGGCTTGCCATAGACCTGCTGATCAAGGACGGGAAATTGGTTTCTTATTTCTTTAATATCTAACATTTCTTCTGACTTCACTTTGATATTTAGTTCCCTCGACTATGGCCTATGACTATGACTATGGCTATTCTCACGGCTTGGGAGAGCCATAGTCATAGGCCAAAAGCCATCGTCAGATTTTCGAATAATCAATGTCAAAATTGTAATCTTTCGGATGGCTGCAGCGCAGGACGCAGTTCTCGCAACTCGACAATTCACCACGCAGGCGGCGCTTAATCATGTCGTCGATATGTTCGTGCAGCATCTCGTTGCCAATATGGTTGCTCACCTCGGCAGCAAAGGCATACATCAACAGAATCCTTGCATTGGCCTTGCTGATGCCACGCTGGCGCATGTAGAACATGGCCTCTTGGTCAAGTTGGCCCGTGGACGTGCCGTGCGAGCATTTCACGTCGTCGGCATAGATCTCAAGGAAAGGCTGGCTGTTGACTTTGGCCGTCGAAGTCAGGAGGATGTTGCTGTTGTTTTGGTGGGCATCGGTCTTTTGGGCATCTTTGGCCACATACACATGGCCGTTGAACACCGCCGAGGCCGAGTCGTCGATGACGCCTTTGAACTTTTCGTTGCTGGTACAATGTGGCACATTGTGGTTCACTTTCAAGAAGTTCTCCACATGCTGGGTCTTGTCAATGAGATACAAACCATGCACCTGCGTGTCGGCACCTTCGCCATCCAAGTCGACATGATAGGTGTTGCGCACATCGCCGCCATTGAAGGTGATGACCACAATCTTCAGTCGGCTGTCGGCCAGCTGCTTGACCTTGAACTCCCTTTGGATGGCAGCCTCGTTGCTTACATTCTGCAGCACATACAACTCAAGGCTTGAATTCTCATTGAGGATAATTTCGGAGATTTTCGGCTCGGATGACAGGTGAGCGTCATCGTCATACTCAATGATTTCGCGGCTTTGGTTGGCGGCTAAGATAAGTTGGTTGTTCATAATCAAAGTTCCTTAATCCATTCGTAGCCTTTTTCTTCGAGTTCGAGGGCGAGGTTCTTGCCGCCCGTCTTGACGATGCGTCCGTCGTACATCACGTGGACGAAGTCGGGGACGATATAGTCCAACAGACGCTGGTAGTGGGTTATGACCACAAAGGCGTTCTCGGCATTATGCAACTGGTTGACGCCATGGGCCACGATGCGCAATGCGTCGATGTCGAGGCCCGAGTCGGTCTCGTCGAGGATGGCGAGGCTGGGTTCCAGCATGGCCATCTGGAAGATCTCGTTTTTCTTCTTCTCGCCGCCGCTATAACCCACGTTGACGAAACGGTTCTGCAATTTCTCGGTGATTTCCACCATGGCCTGCTTCTCCTTCATCATCTTCATGAAGTCGACCGTGCTCATCGGTGGCAGACCTTGGTACTCGCGCTTCGAGTTGACAGCGGTGCGCATGAAGTTCTGGATGCTCACACCTGGGATTTCGACAGGATATTGGAAACTCAGGAAGATGCCTTCGTTGGCGCGGTCCTCGGGCGACATCCCTACGATGTTCTTGCCCTTGTACCAAATCTCACCTTCGGTGATTTCATAGCCCTCGCGACCTGTGATGGCCGCAGCTAGCGTACTTTTTCCCGTTCCGTTAGGGCCCATGATGGCGTGGATTTCGCCTTCGTTGACGCCCAGATTCAATCCTTTCAAGATTTCCTTGCCTCCGATGGAGACGTGTAGGTTTTTGATGTTCAGTAACATGATATATAGTTGTTCAGTTGTTCAATTATTCAGTTGTTCAGTTGGGTTGCCCATGTCATTCCAACGTTGGCAAGCGGGTCGGCGGGAATCTATGGGCAACGGGTTTTCAGTTGGGCTTAAGCTGATTTTGCCGAAACGCATAAAATAGGCATGCTTGGGCCACTGTGTATATTCTTCTTGTGATATTTCAATAATACAATTGTCACCCACTTCCGCAATTTTGTGTTTCACTTCTTCTATCAAGGCCTCATCGCGGCCATATTTCCCGATATGGACCACGTTCAAGACCAATCCCAACAACACGACGCAAGCTGCTCCAAGGGTCATCCATCCACGCACTTTTGGCGTTATCTTGGGCAACCATAAAGTCAGCATCGAGAGGGTGATATGTCCACAAGCCAAGGCGAAAAAAGGCAAGGCTGCCAGCATATAGAAATCCCGTTGCTTCACGCTCACCATAATGGGCAGCACACCCACGAGACCCATGATCAGGAAAACATAGAACCAAGCCTTGTCGGGTGGAAACTCAAAGACCTTCGAATTGACCTTGCTTTTAGTCTTGCAAATCACCAAAACGAGTGCAAGGACCAACGGGATGATCAGTTGTTGCAATAAAGCGAAAACGATATAGAATCTTGAAGATGCCGTTGCTTCGTGCAATCCCCCACCGATGACTTGTAAATGGATGTAGTCCTTAAGATAGGCAAACGACCCAGGGCAAACCAAGAACATGATTCCGACAAACACAGCTATAGAGACTAAAAGAATCAAACTGTCAATCGGGCCTTGGATCCATTTGTGCTTTTGGTCGAAGGCGCAATACAGGATAGGAAACACCAAGGGGAACAATCCCGTGAATCCTTTGGAGAGGAAGGCCAATAGCAAAGCTACAGCTGACAAAAACAGCCAAATCTTATGGTTGCGCTGATAGCCGACAATCATCAGATAGACGGAAAGCAACACGAAGACCGACATGGTGTTTTCAAGCAGGTTGTTTGTCGCACTCCACGAAACCAAAGGCATAGCGAGCCAGAACAACAGCGACAACCAAGCCCAACGGAGGTTGTTGGTGGTGTGCTTCCAAATCAAGGCGATGAACAAACCAGAGAGTAGGAACATCAACACGGAATAAGCCTTCTCGACCCACCAATGGTCGCCAAACGCCTTGAAAGCCAAAGCTTCCATGCCCAAGGCCAAGGGTGGATGCTGACGAAACTCGGAATACAAGGTCTGTGTGTAATGCGGATCCCAGAATGTCCCCTGACCTTCTGCCATGTTGCGCGAGATGCTGGCATAGGTCACACCGTCGAGGAACATGCCTTCGGTCAATAGGCTCTTGCTCTCCAGAATGAGGAACAATCCGATGAGGAGCAACCATAAAGGGGTGTTATTTGAACAGGTCCCTGCCATTTGTTGATTGTTGGGCGTTTAATTGTTTAATTGTTTTATCCGACGCTGCCTTCCAACGTTATCGACAGGAGTTTTTGTGCCTCAACGGCGAATTCCATAGGCAGTTTGTTCAGCACGTCCTTGGCATAACCATTGACGATAAGACCAATGGCCTTCTCCGTCGGGATGCCTCGCTGTTGGCAATAGAACAGCTGGTCTTCGGAAATCTTCGAGGTCGTGGCCTCGTGTTCAAGGATGCTCGATTCGTTGCCGCATTCGACGTATGGCCAAGTGTGGGCACCGCATTTGTCACCCAGAAGCAATGAGTCGCACTGCGAATAGTTACGTGAGTTCTCGGCTTTGGCGGCCACTCTCACCAAGCCACGATAGCCATTCTGGCTGTGACCGGCGGAGATACCTTTAGATATGATGGTACTGCGGGTGTTTTTGCCCAAGTGAATCATCTTGGTGCCCGTGTCGGCCTGTTGGTAGTTGTTGGTCACGGCGACGGAGTAGAACTCGCCCACAGAGTTGTCGCCCAGCAGCACGCAGCCTGGATACTTCCAAGTGATGGCAGAGCCCGTCTCGACCTGCGTCCAAGAGATCTTGGAGCGGTCGCCACGACAGAGACCACGCTTGGTGACAAGGTTATACACGCCACCTTTGCCGTCCTTATCGCCTGGGTACCAGTTCTGCACTGTGGAGTATTTCACTTCGGCATCCGTCTCGGCGATGATTTCCACGATGGCGGCATGGAGTTGGTTTTCATCGCGTTGCGGAGCTGTGCAACCTTCCATGTAGCTCACATACGCGCCTTCGTCGGCCACGATGAGTGTGCGCTCAAACTGGCCCGTGTTGGCCGCATTGATGCGGAAATAGGTGGACAACTCCAAAGGGCAACGCACACCCTTCGGGATGTAGCAGAACGAGCCGTCGCTGAAGACCGCCGAGTTGAGTGCAGCGAAGAAATTGTCGGTATAAGGCACCACTTTGCCAAGGTATTTCTTCACCAAGTCGGGGTGCTGTTTGACGGCCTCGCTGAACGACATGAAGATGACGCCGTGTTTGGAGAGCGTCTCTTGGAAGGTCGTCTTCACCGAGGTGGAATCCATCACCGCATCGACGGCCACGCCCGAAAGCTTCTTCTGCTCGTCGAGCGAGATGCCGAGTTTGTCGAAGGTGGCCAACAGTTCGGGGTCCACCTCATCAAGGCTCTGCTTCTGCTGGCGTTTGCGCGGCGCAGCGTAATAGATAATGTCTTGGTAGTTGATTTCGGGAATATCGAGATGTGCCCAGTTGGGTTGCTTCAACGTCTGCCAATGGCGGAAGGCCTTCAGGCGGAATTCCAGCAGCCATTCGGGTTCCTCTTTCTTCTTGGAGATGAGGCGGATGATGTCCTCGTTCAAGCCTTTCGGCACAAAATCAGTTTCAATGTCGGTCACGAAACCGTATTCGTATTCCTTGTTCGTGACTTCACTGATGATATTTTCGTTCGGATTCTGATCCATAGTTTTCTATTTTGGAGCGGGCCCTTCGACAGGCTCAGGGACCCAACTTCTTCCTTATTAAGAATGATTTCAAATTAGGCCGCAAAGATACAATTTTATTATGGTTTAGA
>JAEEGI010007806.1_pt1 | contig 23854 bp, 19 predicted proteins | sample 8958751 | NCBI WGS metagenome assembly JAEEGI01 (sample SAMN16246545, study PRJNA631951) | gut metagenome | biome: gut microbiome; feature: rumen; material: KS-attached | host: Bos | place: Iran: Karaj | collected 2018-10 | reverse complement strand
CCGGGAAACGGAAAAGAACTGACATTGAGCGGGCTGGATCTGGTCATAAGGGGCAATTGCGGGATATATTTCAAGGATGATGTCTCCCTTGTTCTGAGTCCCGGGACCGAAAACAGCATCTCACTGGAAACGGATACGGACAGCAGCAGCGCGTATGCCCTGGATGCGGAGAAAAGCCTGTCGATAGTCGGTGGAAAGCTTGAGATAAACACACTAGGCACATGTGAACTCGTCGGGGGTATTGCCTGTGCCGGAGATCTTGAGATCAATAACTGCAGTCTTTCGCTTTCATCAGTAAGCGCTGCCCGAGGAAGCTACTGTATATACTGTGACGGGGATCTTGCGGTTTCCGAAAGCAGGATATCTGCAGGCAGCGGGGATGCCGCTTATCCGTATTGTATAGTCTGCAGATCATTCGTATCGGACGGCTCGGATCTGAATCTGTCCTGCGGAAAATGCACTGAGACAACACTCGGTACCTCATGCTGTGTATATGCTGAAAATGATATCAGGCTTGTTTCGGGCTCCTGGTCTTTTGCCTGCGGTAAAGCCGACAAAAAGATATCGCTCTACAGTGAGAACGGCGCGATTTACGGAGATTTCGAGGCAGAGAATTATGCCCCCGGAGAGACAAGAATTATTTACAATTAAACTGTTGACACAATACTGAAAAGGTGTTACATTCCACTTGCGCCGCATCCGCTTAAGGAGCGACAGCAGGAGGAATTTAATATGGCAGACACATCCAGTCGCGGTTCATCCAAAGGGCTCAGAAATCTGGTCGGAACAGCTTTACTCACGGCAATAGTCTTTGTTCTCCAGGTACTGGGGTCTTTTGTGCGTTTCGGACCTTTTTCGATTTCTTTGGTTTTGGTCCCTATAGTCGTAGGAGCGGCCCTCTACGGCGCTTATTCCGGCCTCTGGCTCGGATTTGCATTCGGGATTGCGGTGCTCGTTTCAGGCGACGCCGCCGCGTTTTTGACGATCAATCCGATCGGAACAGTTGTAACCGTTCTGCTCAAGGGAGCTTTGGCAGGTCTCGTTTCCGGCATTGTATACAGAGCTCTTCAAAAGAAAAACGAACTGCTTGCTGCGGTATGTGCAGCAGTGGTATGCCCCGTGGTCAATACCGGTGTTTTCCTTATCGGCTGCAGGCTCTTCTTCTTTGATACCATCAGGCAGTGGGCTGAAGGCGCGGGCTTTGGAGCAAATGTCGGCAGCTACATGATTTTGGGGCTTGTCGGAGCCAACTTCCTGGTAGAACTTGCAGTAAACATCATTCTCAGCCCGACGATCGTACGTCTTGTAAAATTCGGCAGAAAGGCTTGGACCTGATATAATGATCCTTGCGATAGATGTAGGAAATACTCACATAGTTCTCGGATGTATCGAAAACGGGAGCATCCTCTCCACAGACAGGCTCCGCACGGAAAAGAACATGACCGATACGGAGTTTGCGATCAAGCTCAAGGATGTCATGCAGTACAGGGGCATCGATGAGAAAAATATCGAAGGCTCGATCCTCTCCTCAGTCGTACCTGAGACCGTCTCCTCCATAAAGAGGGCAGTAAAGGCTGTGACCGGGACCGATTGTATGACTGTCGGAGCGGGAATAAAGACTGGCATGAACGTCAGGATCGACGATCCCGGAACGCTTGCGGGCGATATCGTCGCCGGAAGCGTCGGAGCGATGAAGTACTACGGCACGCCCGTTATCGTTCTCGACATGGGAACTGCCACGACTATAGTGGTCATCAACGGAAAAAACGAGTATCTCGGCGGTGCTATAGTGCCCGGCGTAAACCTGGGGCTTCATGCGCTTGCCGGAGGGACCAGCCTTCTCCCGGCCATCTCGCTCTCCGCACCCTCAAAATGTATCGCCACAAATACGGTGGACAGCATGCGCAGCGGAAGCGTCTACGGAACTGCCTTCCTTATAGACGGCATGATAGAGAAGATGGAAGAAGAACTTGGCGAGAAATGCAGTGTCGTCGCGACGGGCGGTCTTGCCTCGTCCATTATCCCGTACTGCAAAAGAAAAGATATCTCGGTGGACGGAGAGCTGCTGTTAAAAGGGCTCTGGGTACTGTACGAGAAAAACAGGAAAAAAGAGTAATTTTCGGCAAAATCTTATTGACAAGCAGTGCCTCTTTTGCTAAAATCACTACTACGTTTGGCGGCATAGCTCAGCTGGCTAGAGCATGCGGTTCATACCCGCAGTGTCCCCGGTTCAAATCCAGGTGCCGCTACCAGTAATAAGTGCAGATGAAAGTCTGCACTTTATGCGGCCCGGTGGTCAAGCGGCTAAGACACCGCCCTTTCACGGCGGTAACACGAGTTCGATTCTCGTCCGGGTCACCAGAAACTCCCTGAAGTAAAAACTTCAGGGAGTTTTTTGATATATTTCCGAATAATTTACGCCGGGTACTTCGGAACCATGACAAGGCCTTTTTCAAGGTCCTGATCTGTAACGGTGTTTGTGCTCAGAAAAACGACTTCATTTTTGCCGAAGAAATTCAGAAAGTCTGGCAGCTCCGAGATTACGTCATATCCGAGCTTTCCCTGCCTGTAGTGCATGGGGACGCATACCTTCGGAGAGATATTTCTGACCAGATCATAGGCAGTTTCGGGGCCTATCGTGTAAAAGCCTCCGACAGGGACCATTAGGATGTCTGTTCCTCTAAGGGCAGAAAGGATATCTTCATCGGGAACGTGTCCAAGGTCCCCGAGATGTGCGATCTTCATATTATCGCTCTCAACAACCGTGATAAGATTCAGCCCGCGTTTTTTCCCCGAACAGTCGTCATGAAAGCAGGGGATCCTTTTTACCTTCATATCCGAGAATCTGTAGTCCGGGGAAACCGCTTCCGGGAAGAAATGGTCACCGTGCGTATGGCTGCAGAAGACGGCAGAGGCGGAAAGCTCAGGCAGATCTTTATATCCGCTTACGCTACCGGGTCTGAACGGATCAAAAACGGCGGAACAGTTTTCCGATTCGAATTTAAAGCAGGAATGTCCGTACCATGTAAGTTTCATAAATGCTCCTTAAGCTCCGCTCTTGTCTTTCGCGGATCCTTATTACTTAATGTCTCCTGTGAAAGCTGATGACTGGGCATCCGACGGGATAAGGAATCCCACTCTGGGAGAGACGGAGAAACCGTCTATCGTAGGCCCGTCCATAAGGCATGAGCGCTTGAACTGCTGCGTGAAATAGCGTTTGCACCAGGAAGTCATCCAGCGTACGAGCTCTTCATGCGTAAACTCGTCATTATATGCAATGTTCGCAAGGCGTATGGTCTTGTTCGGCGTAAAGCCGCATCTGAGCACACACCAGGTGAAGAAGTCTTGGAGATTGTACGAACCGACTGCGTCTTCGCTCTTCTGCTCTATCATGTCGTCGCGTATGGGCAGAAGCTCGGGAGTAACGGGGCAGTCGAGCACATCGAAAAGCGCCTTCGCGAGGACCTTGTTTTCCGTATGCTTTGCGATATGCGTAACCGCGGCTCTGACCTGGGTCTTGGTCATCCCTATGTTGACATCGTACATGCTGGTGTGGTCTCCGTTATATGTGCACCAGCCGTCCACATATTCGCTAAGATCCTCTGTCCCGACATCGAGACCATTGCATTTGTTCGCCAGATCCATCAGCACCTGGGTACGTTCTCTCGCCTGGGCGTTTTCAAAAGCAACGGAGTAGTCGTCTCTCGCATGTCCTATATCGTCGAAATGCATGTTGACCGAGTTGCTTATATCTATGACTCTCACATCTGCGCCGAGCTGCTCTGCAACTACGACAGCATTGGATTTGGTGCGTGAGGAGGTCCCGAAGCAGGGCATAGTCACTGCAATGCAGTTTTCGGAGGGAAGCCCCATCTGGGAGACCGCAAGCGCTGAGATGATCACCGCAAGTGTGGAATCGACTCCTCCGGAGATCCCGACGACCGTGTGGTCCAGATGCGCGAACTTCATACGCCGCACAAGCCCGGACACCTGGAGCTCTATCATCCTCTCGCAGTATCTGTACATCTTGTCCGGATCCTCGGGGAGCTGCGGATACTTTTTGTATTTCCTTGTGAGTTTTGTCTCCTCAAGCGGGCAGCTCCAGAGCACAGTCTTTTCGCTCTCGCGCAGATCGAAGCCTCCGTCAGCGCGTCTCATATTCATAAGGTAGTCTATATCGAGCTCGGAGATGGCCATGCCGTCCTCGCCCTCAAATTCGGAGAGGATCTTGCCGTTCTCCGCGACGGTGCAGAGACCCGTGTATACAAAGTCGGTCGTGGACTCGCCGTAGCCCGGAGCTGCAGAAACTATGCCGCATTTGAGCCTTTTCGAATCGGCCTTTAACCTGTTCTCCTCTTCCTTTGTGCTGTATACGCTTGCAGGGAAGGAAGCCATTCTGGCGATGACTGTCGCGCCCTCTGCAGCTAGGTCATAAGACGGCGGGACTATCTCATCGGAATCCGAGCCGAGTTCCGCGCCGACCTTAAGTCCCGGAATATCCGGGCACTCGAAGAGGATATCCTCTTCGCAGTTTGCAATACCTATTATCTCCCCGTCGTAAATTGCCGCCGCACTGCTGCAGATACGGCTGCCGCAGGCCTGGGGAAACCCGACCAGAGAGAGGATCTTTTTCCCGGCAGTAGAGACCGCAATCTTTTCGACAGCCTCTTTGGCGCCTCTGAGGAGCACATTGTGCGAAAGAAAGTCTCCGCAGGTATAGCCGGTAACGGTCAGCTCGGGAAAGACTATTATTCTGACGCCCGCTTTATATGCTTCTTCAATAGTTTCGGAAATGACAGATGCGTTTGCTTCAGTGTCCGCAAGGCTTATGACGGGTGAAGCGGCGGCAACTTTGATAAATCCGTCTTTCATCAGAACTTTATCCTCTCTGAGATGTATGCTTTTACTTCGCTTATGGGAATGCGCACCTGTTCCATCGTATCTCTGTCGCGGACAGTCACGCAGTGGTCGGCCGGATCGGTCTCTGTGCCTACCGTGTTGAAATCGAAAGTGATGCAGAAAGGAGTACCTATCTCGTCCTCACGGCGGTAGCGCTTGCCGATGGAGCCGGTCTCGTCATAGTCGACGGGGAACTCTTTGCAGAGCTCTGTGTAGAGCTCCGTGGCAGGCCCGGTGAGGATCTCTTTTTTGCTGAGAGGCAGAATCGCTGCCTTGAAGGGAGCGAGAGCGGGATGCAGATGAAGGACCGTTCTGATATCGTCATTGCCCTTCTTGTCCTGACCTACAACTTCTTCGTCATAGGCTTCGCAGAGGAAGGCCAGCATGACTCTGTCGCAGCCGAGTGACGGCTCGATGACATAAGGGATGTAACGCTCATTTGTATCCTGGTCGAAATAGCTCAAGTCTCTGCCGGAGGCCTCCTGGTGGCGGCTCAGATCGTAGTCGGTACGGTCTGCAATGCCCCAGACCTCGCCCCAGTCCGTGAACGGGAAGGTGTATTCGATATCGGCAGTCGCGCGCGAATAGAAGGCGAGCTCGGCCTTTTCGTGATCGCGGAAACGCAGATGCTCCTCTTTCATTCCGAGGGAGAGCAGCCAGTTCTTGCAGAAGTTCTTCCAGTATTCGAACCATTCGAGGTCCGTGCCCGGCTTGCAGAAGAATTCGCATTCCATCTGCTCGAATTCTCTTGTCCGGAAGATGAAATTACCCGGGGTGATTTCATTTCGGAAGGCCTTGCCCACCTGGCATACGCCGAAGGGGAGCTTTTTACGCGTTGTGCGGGCAATGTTTGCAAAGTTGACGAAAATACCCTGAGCTGTCTCCGGGCGGAGATAGCAGACTGAAGAGGAGTCCTCCGTAACGCCTATTGAGGTCTTGAACATCAGATTGAACTTGCGGATCGGAGTGAAATTGTGGTTTCCGCATACAGGACAGATTATCTCCTCGTGTGATGCGATAAAGGCGTCCATCTCATCGAAAGTCATCGCGTCCACATTCACGTCCGGGTGTTCGTCGCCTATCAGCTTATCGGCTCTGTGTCTGGCCTTGCATGAACGGCAGTCGAGCAGAGGATCCGAAAAACCTGCGACATGTCCGGTGGTGACCCACGTCTGGGGATTCATCAGAATAGCGGCATCAAGACCGACATTGTACGGGTTTTCCTGGACAAATTTCTTGAGCCATGCTTTTTTTACGTTGTTCTTAAGCTCGGTGCCGAGGGGACCGTAGTCCCAGGAATTGGCAAGTCCGCCGTAGATCTCGCTGCCGGGATATATGAAACCGCGGTTTTTGCAGAGAGCGACGATCTTGTCCATTGTTTTTTCAGTATTGTTCATTGAACTTCTTCCTTGTGTTAATGATTTTTTTACAAAAAAAGATTATATCAGCGGGGAGAGATATTTGCAATAAATTATGTTCGCTGCCGCTTTTATAATTGAGCCTGCCGTTTGCTATTTACGGCAGCAGATTATATAATAATAAACACATAAAAAACCAAACGACTGAAAGGCGGATTATACCATGGGCAAAAGAATAGCTGTCATTACAGGTGCCTCGAGCGGGATAGGTAGATGTTTTGCGCTGACCGCGGAAAAACACGGGAAATTTGACGAGCTCTGGGCGATCGCGCGCAGGGAGGACAGGCTCGAAGAACTCAAAAGCCTTGTAAATGTTCCGGTCCGGCCTCTGCCGATGGATCTTACGGACAGGGAGAATCTGAAAAAATACGCTCAGCTCCTTGAAACGGAAAGACCGGAGATAGACCTTCTGATCAACTGCAGCGGATTCGGGAAATTCTGCGGGACCTTTGAGGTCCCTCTTGAGGAAAACCAGAACATGGTGGACTTGAACTGCACTGCACTCATGTCCATGTGTCAGATAAGCGAGCCATATATGAATGAAGGCAGCCATATAGTAAACCTCGCTTCTGTAGCCGCACACCAACCCATACCTTATATAAATGTATACGGTGCGACCAAAGCTTTCGTGCTGTCGTTCAGCCGCGCTCTGAACAGGGAGCTTAAAAGCAGAGGGATATCCGTGCTCGCGGTCTGCCCCTTCTGGACGGCGACCGAATTCTTCGAAAGGGCGATCATACCTGGAAGAAAGCCCGTAGTCCGGAAATACGACGCTCTGTACAAACCGGAATACGTCGTCAGCTGTGCCTGGCGCGATCTTGAGAAAGGAAAGGACGTCTGCAAGCCCGGACTCACAGCAAAAGCGGAAATGGCCGGAGCCAAACTGCTCCCGCACAGAAACGTGATGGATATCTGGCAGAAAGAGCAGGGGCTCGAGTAAGATATAATCCAGCAAATAGCATTTGCGTATTTCATTTCGCGCGCAAGTGTGTTATAATGACGTTTACATTAATAGAGTTTACATAATACAGAGACAACAGCCATGAACGGGAACAAGACGCCGGGAATCATTTTCGGCATACCGATCAGAAAAATTTTATACAGCGCGATTGCTGTGCTGCTTCTTCTGATAATCGTGCTTGCAGCCGCGATCGTCCGTAACAGGACGGAATCCGGAGAATACAGGAATCTCCGCCAGAACGCTCAGGAATACTTTGATGCGGGAGAATATCAGGAAGCCGCGCCGCTGCTGAGAAAAGCCGCTGATCTCGAAGAGACTGACGAGTGCCTCGTCATGCTCTCCGAGTGCTACTGCAGGATGGGCGAGTTCGACAAGGCCATCGAGATCCTGACAGAGGTCTCCTCCGAAAACTATGACACCCTCAAACTTATTTCGGAGGTCGAGGAGAGGCGCACTGCGGCTAATGCTGCAGACATGGTGGAGATTGCCGGAGAGAAGTTCTCCAGAAACGCCACGAGCCTGCTTCTGAGCAGCAGAGGCCTTACGGATGCAGACCTTTCGAATATCAGCCAGCTCTACTCGCTGAGCAACGTGTCGCTCGAGAACAACAACATTCAGAATATAGGCTTTCTCTCGTCTCTCGGCGGGCTTCGGACTCTCAACCTCTCGGACAACTCGATAGGCGACCTGAGCCCCCTCTCATCCCTGACCGGGCTACGGACCCTGTATCTCGACAACAACCCTATCGCGGATTTCTCCCCGCTTTATTCGCTCAGCGGCCTTACGACGCTCAGCGTTAAGGGGATAAACATCACCGATCACCAGCTCCAGAGTCTTATGAACGCGCTTCCGGACTGCTCCATACACAGCGAAAAGGCGGAAGAGGCTGCCTCTGATATCACTCTGGGGGGCAGAAGCTTTTCCTCGGCCTCGGAGAGCCTGGATCTTTCCGGCTGCGGGATCTCGGACATTTCGGCGCTTTCGAACTGCAGACATCTGAAAAATCTGAACCTCGCGTACAACGCAATCTACGACCTGACCCCGCTCATGGATATCCCGACGCTGGAGACTCTCAACATCTCATACAACAATATTTCGGACATAAGGCCTCTCATGGGGCTTACCACTCTTAAGAACATCAACGCCGACGGGAACGGCATCATGTCCGTGGCTGCTCTCGGCAGCCTTCCGAATCTGAGCGAGCTCCACTTAAGCGGAAATCCGATTACGAACTTCTCCACATTCAGAAAGCTCAGGCAGCTCTCCGTCCTCACTCTGGACGGGACAGGCCTCACGGACGGCGATCTTCCCTATTTCTACGGCTACAGCAGCATCTTCACACTGAGCATTCTCGACAACCCCGCGCTGACCGGAAGCGCCGTGGAAAAGCTGAAGTCTCAGATAACGGCCTCGGCCGTAATGCACGATGAGCTGAATTTCCAGATCGTTCTGGGATCCAGAGTCTTCAGCTCCTCCGATACCGAGGTGGACGCGTCGCGCATAGGTCTCCAGGATATAAGTCCCATTGAGGAACTGAAGGAGCTCAGGGTGCTCAATCTCGAGGGCAACAGCATAGAGGAGATATATGTCTTTTCCAATGTGACAGCCCCGATCTATTCCCTCGATCTCTCGGACAATCTGATCTCCGACGTAAGCCCTCTCAATCTCATGACATCGCTCGAGACTGTCGACATATCGAATAATCTTGTCAGCGACATAAAATGCCTCGGCGGGCTCACGAACCTCAGATACCTCTATATCGGAGGCAATCCGATCCCTGAAGAGGACATAATGTACCTGCGGGATATGCTCCCCAATTGTATAATTTACACAAATTGAGACCGGAATTTCTGTTAACATTGCTGCGAAATTCTGTGCTATAATATATTCAGCAAAAGAAAGGAGCTCTATATCATGAAGTTCACTTTTACCGAAAAGAAAATGGATTCCTCTGAGGAGCTGAGAGCATACGCGATCAAAAAGATCAGCAAGCTCGACAGATTCTTCAAAACAGAAGCTGATGCGTATGTCACCTTCAGCCTCGAGCGCGGAAGGTTCAGAGCGGAGATCACGATCCACAACAACGGCATGTACTACCGCGCCAGCGAGCTGACAAACGATATGTACGCATCCGTCGATTCCGGAGTCGCCGCTATCGACAGGCAGATCAGAAGAAACAAGACAAGGCTTGAAAAACGCCTCAAGGAGGGCTCTCTCGATTTTGAGCAGCCCGCTCCCGCCGTTGAGGAGAGCGACGAAGACGATTTCAGAATCGTCAGGAGCAAACGCTTCTCCATCAAACCGATGTCCCCGGAAGAGGCAATACTTCAGATGAACCTTCTCGGCCACGAATTTTTCGTATTCAAGAACACCGATGCGGAAGAAGCGATATCTGTGGTATATACCCGCAAGAACGGCGGCTACGGTCTTATCTGTGACGACGGCATGCAGGACTACTGATACCGGAATACAACCGATCACGGGAGGATGCCCTCGGGCATCCTCTCTTTTAAAGGCATTAATTCTCAATTTTGTAACATATAAAGACCCGATAAGTATATAATTTTCGCAGAATATAAGGCAGCATAAGAGAAAAAGGGGGAAATACACTATGAACAAACGCGCGCTCGTAGTCGAAGACGACAGCAATATTGCAGAGCTTCTGAGGCTCTACCTCTCCAAAGACGGATTTGAAGTTATGATCGCTGCAGACGGAGGAAAAGCGGAGTCATCCTTCGATCTTTTCCAGCCCGATGTGGTCCTGCTGGACATAATGCTTCCGGTGAAAAACGGATGGGAAGTCTGCAATTATATAAGAGGCAAATCCACGACGCCCATAATCATGCTCACGGCCAAAGGCGAGACAAAGGATAAGGTCACCGGCCTCGAGATGGGAGCTGACGACTATATCACAAAGCCTTTCGAGGTCAAGGAACTCATTGCGAGAGTCCATGCTGTCATGAGGAGGAGCGAGGGAGATACGGTCGGAGAGAAGAAGCTTGATTTCGACAAGCTCACTATAAACCTCGATTCCTATGAGCTCATAGTGGACGGAGAAAAGATAGACACTCCTCCGAAAGAGATGGAGCTGCTCTATCATCTGGCGTCTTCGCCAAACAGGGTCTTTACAAGAAACCAGCTTTTGGACGAGGTATGGGGCTTTGACTATTTCGGAGATTCCAGAACAGTGGACGTGCATATAAAGAGACTTCGCGAAAAGCTCGAGGGCGTGTCCGACAAATGGTCCCTGAAGACGGTCTGGGGCGTCGGTTACAAGTTCGAGGTCATGGAGTAACTTGAAAAGCATATACCTCAAAAACTTTGCAGCCACCGCGCTGATAGTCCTGGTCGCCTTCCTGCTCGTGGTCTCGTCCTTTACTGTGATAAGCCGCAGCTATGTGGTGGCGGACTACAGAAGGTCCATGGCCAATACGGCAGCAGAGGTCTCGAGGATCGTTACCGCGCTCTCCACGGATGATGACCCGGACGAGTGGAACATAGGGCTCATACTCACCACGGTCGCCGGGAGCACGGGAAACAGGATCCTTCTCGCGGATCCCTCAGGCACGATCACGGCATGCAGCGACAACGGCCCGGTATGCAGGCATATAGGCATGAAGACTGACCCGGACATGATCGCCGCGCTGCTTGAAAACGGCACTTATGACGAGCGGGGCTCGCTGGACGGCGAATCCTATGAAGAGAGCTATATCTCCGCCCGCACGGTCAGAAGTTCCGACGGAACGAAGATCCTGGGCTTCATATTCGTTACGGGCGAGAAGGCAGGAATGCTCGGTGCCTATCCCTCTTTCGTCATCCCGACCGTGCTCGTCGGGGTCATAATATTCGTTCTTGCCATGCTCTTCGCCCTTGCCTACTCGAAACATATGGCAAAGCCGCTCGATGAGATGGCTGCTGCCTCCAGGCGTTTCGCGAGAGGAGATTTCTCGGTCAGAGTCAACAAGGCCGAGGACGTCGACGATGAAATGGGCGTTCTTATCGAGTCTTTCAACACGATGGCGGACTCGCTCGAGAAAGCAGAGGAGAGAAGGTCGGAATTCATATCGAACGTCGCCCATGAACTGAGGACGCCTATGACTACGATCGCGGGCTTTGCGGACGGGATCCTGGACGGTACGATACCGAAGGAGAGCGAAGAGAAATATCTGACCTCCATACGCGACGAGACCAGGAGACTCTCGAGGCTCGTCAGGAGCATGCTGGATGTCTCCCAGCTCACGGCCAGAATAAAGGACAGATCCAGATACGAGACTTTCGACCTCGGAGAAACTGTCGCGCTCACGCTTATAAACTTTGAGTCACGCGCGACTGCCAAGGACCTGGATGTGGATCCGCAGCTCCCGGTCAGCCCCGTCATGGTAAAGGCGGATAAGGACGCGATAGTCCAGGTGATATACAATCTCATAGACAACGCAGTGAAATTCGCGGAGAACGGAAGCTGCATCACGATCCGTGTATACAGGGACGACGAGAAGGCGTATTTCTCCGTAAAAGACAAAGGCGAGACCATTCCCGAGGACGATCTTCCCTATATCTTTGACAGGTTCCACAAGTCCGACAGGTCGAGAAGCCTCGACAAATCCGGCGTAGGCCTCGGGCTGTACCTTGTGAAGGAGATCGTAAACTCGCATGACGAGGATATCGCGGTCACATCGAAAGACGGCATAACAGAGTTCGTCTTCACACTTACTTTAGCGTAGATTCAAGAGGTTGAATGAATGGAAGATCATAACGGCTTAAACAGCAGCTGCTGGTATGTTCCGGCAGAACCGGAAAAGAAGCTGGAACCGGCACCGGTGCCGGAGCGGAAGAAAAACAAAACTGCCAGAATAATAGCGCTCGTTCTCGTGGCGGCGCTTCTTCTCGGAGCTGCCGGATACGGCATCTTAGGGCTTAAAAGGCCTGCCGTGTACTTCGAGAGCTGGAGCTACGATTCCTCGGAGGACAAACCGGAGGACGCTTTTTCCGACATGCCCGAAAACTTCCACGATTTCTTTGCCCAGTACTACGCCCCATCGGATGAATCGGCCAATACTGAGGTATATATAGAGAAATACGCAGGAGAAGTCAGTTTCAAGCCCGACGTGAAAAAAGCATCCGGCGAGGAGATGGATCTGAGCGAGCTGTACGAGAACTGCTATGAGTCCGTTGTAAGCATAACAGCCTATGTAGACGGAAGTTCAGGCTATTTCTGGGGCACGGGCTTCGTGCTCTCGGAGGACGGGCTGATCCTGACCAACACTCATATAATCGAGGAGTGCAGCAGCGCGACAGTTACCCTTCATGACGACCGGACCTTCGATGCCAAGCTCATAGGAGCCGACTCCATAAGCGACATAGCCCTTCTGAAGATAGAAGCCAAGGGCCTCGTCCCCGCGCAGCTGGGAAGCACTGAGGACATCAAAGTCGGCCAGAAGGTCGCGGCGCTCGGAAACCCTCTGGGCGAGACCTTCCGCATGACTCTGACTGACGGGATAATATCTGGCCTTTCGAGAGCCATGAACTACAAGGGTCACACGATGACGCTTCTGCAGACAAACGCTGCCCTAAACGAAGGGAACTCCGGAGGACCTCTGTTTAACATGTACGGCCAGGTGATAGGAGTCACCAACATGAAGATGATGACCTCCTCCACCGACAACGCCATAGAGGGCATTGGCTTCGCAATCCCGACAGACACAATGGTCGAAATAGTTCAGTCGCTGATAGAAAACGGAGAGGTGACGGGCAGAGCCACCATAGGCATAACAGTGGGAGGCATACCCAAGGAGGCCAACAGTGAATACAAGCTCCCTGAAGGCCTGTATGTCGTGAGCGTTGTCGAGAATTCCGACGCCGCGAAACAGGGGGTCAAAGCCGGAGACATTCTCACGGCTGTGAACGGCCAGGCGGTGACCGAGACCCAGCAGGTGCTCGACATCAAGGAGAACATGAAGGTCGGAGACAAGCTCACGCTTACGATCTGGCGCGAAGGTGAGACATTCGATGTGGAAATAACCCTTATGGAGGCCAACGACCTCTACTGAGAAAGAGTATTCAAAGCAATTTATATTTTTGAGAAACAGCGCCTTTTTGACTTGACAAAAAAGGCGCTGTTTGCTACAATGCCTTTTGCACTCGGGGGTATAGCTCAGCTGGGAGAGCGCTTGAATGGCATTCAAGAGGTCAGCGGTTCGATCCCGCTTATCTCCACCAGAGCCTTGAAACTCAATGGTTTCAGGGCTTTTTGCTTTTCCCGGATATAAACTGACTGCTTTTTTTATCTTCCCTATTGTGGTACAATCCGGTTCAGAATGACAGGAGGCTGAGATGGGCGCTTTTATCAGAAAAGAAAAAGGAATATTGCCGGTATTGGCGATCTGCTATGATTTCGACAAGACCCTTTCGCCTGACGATATGCAGGCGCAGGGCTATATACAGTCTGTCGGTTACGATGTGGATGATTTCTGGAAGGAGACCAATATACTGGCGACCGGCAACGACATGGACAGCAATCTCGCGTACATGTACGCCATGCTTTTGGGCGCGAAGGGGCATTTCGCGCTCACAAAAGAGGCTCTGAGGCAGTACGGGGAAAAGGTCGAGCTGTTTCCCGGAGTCAGCGAATGGTTCGAGAGGATCCGGGCATACGGAGAGGACCACGGAGTGAAGGTCGAGCACTATATCATCTCCTCCGGGCTGAAGGAAATGATCGAGGGCACGGAGCCTGCGAGGGCAGGGGCCTTCGAGAAGATCTACGCCAGCTCGTTCTACTTCGATGAGAACGGGGAGGCGAAGTGGCCCGCCCAAGCGGTAAACTATACTAACAAGACACAGTTCCTCTTCCGCATCGAGAAAGGCGTGCTGGATATCAACGACCCGAGCGTCAACGACTATTTCGCGCCCGAGGAGATGCGCGTTCCATTCAGGAATATGGTGTATATAGGCGACAGCGATACGGATGTCCCATGCATGAAGCTCGTCAACTCATACGGCGGCCACTCGATAGGCATATACAATAAGGAAAAAGACGACAGGAGCAAGGTCCATAAGATGATGCGCGAGGACAGGATCAGATATTTTGTCCCCGGGGACTACAGCGAGGGAAGTGAGCTGGATCTGCTCGTGAAAGCGATCATCGACAGGACCGCCGCAAACGAGATCCTCGAGCGGGAGCATTACCGCTGCGGGGCAGAGACGGGGAAACAGGCATGAACCGCTTTATTGTTTTCGACGTCGAGACTCCGAATCACTGGAACAACCGGATGAGCGCGATCGGGATCACCGTTATAGAGGACGGAATCATCACGGACAGCTTCTATTCCCTTGTCGATCCCGAGCAGCCCTTCGACTGGTTCAATACAAAGCTCACCGGCATTAATGAGGAATCCGTATTTGACGCGCCAGCCTTTCCCTTACTCTGGGAGAAGATAGAACCAATCATGTCTTCCGGGATCCTGGTCGCCCATAACGCGGGCTTCGACATGGGCGTCCTGAGGTGCTGCCTCTCTGCTTACGAAATAGAGTGGAAGCCCTGTGTCAGAGGGATATGCACTGTGGTCATGGGCCGGAGCCTCCTTCCGGGGATAAGCCACAAACTCAACGATATGTGCGATTACTACGGCATCTGCCTGAACCATCACCATGCGGACAGCGACAGCCGGGCATGTGCCGAGATCTTCCTCAAGTACATGGAGGGCGGGGCAGTTCCGGAAAAGTACATCAGAACCTACAGGCTGATATAAAGGCCGGAAGGGCATAAAAAAAGTCAATCCGAGATTGACCAAAAAGCTCCCCGATTGTTTTATAATACGGTCAAATAAAACAAAGGAGGAAAAAGCTATGTTTGGAGCAATAATTGGCGACATTGCCGGATCGAGATTCGAATGGAACAATATTAAGACGAAGGACTTCGAGTTCTTCTCGGACAGGAAATGCGAACCCACAGATGACAGCATCATGACCCTGGCAGTGGCAAGAGCGATACTCGACTGTGACGGGGATTATTCCGATCTCGGGAGCAAGGCTGTCATAAGGATGCAGGAGCTCGGAAGAAAATACCCGGATGCGGGCTACGGTGGGAGGTTCAGCAGCTGGCTGCTGAGCAGATTCCCCGAGCCCTATCAGAGCTGGGGAAACGGCTCCGCCATGAGAGTGAGCCCCTGCGGGTTTGCTGCGGCTTCTCTCGAGGAAGCGCTCTATCTGGCGGACCGCGTCACGGAGGTCACGCATGACCATCCCGAGGGAATGAAAGGCGCGGAGGCGACAGCAGCTGCTGTCTATCTCGCTAGGACCGGAAAGAGCATCCCAGAGATAAGGGATCATATAACGGAGAACTACTACCGGATAAATTTTACTCTGGATGATATAAGGCCCCGCTACAGATTCGACGTCTCGTGCCAGGGCTCCGTGCCGCAGGCTCTGGAGGCCTTCTTCGAATCAACAGGCTTCGAGGATGCGATACGCAACGCGATCTCGATAGGAGGGGACAGCGATACGATCGCTGCCATCACCGGAGGCATCGCCCAGGCGTTTTACGGAATACCGGATGAGATCAGGGAGCAAGCGCTGAAGTTCCTGGATGATACCCAGAAGGAGATCCTCACGGCCTTTGAGGAGAGATTCTTGAAAGTCTGAAAAAGGGCATAAAAAATCACCGCCGAAGAGCAAGCACTGCCGCATTTAAGGTGTCTTACTTTGCTCTTCCCGGTTGACTGGTATTATAATAGCACGCATTTGAGAAAAGGGCAAGTAAACAAACTGTTAACTATTGCTGCCCTTTTCTCTTTTATTTGTTTGTCGTTTGCAGGTCCGGTTGCGGGAAATTCAGGCGGAGCAGAACTCTTCCGAGGAGAGGATCTCCGCACCTATGTTTTTCATATCGAGTATGTTCGCGCTCTGGATCTCCGGAGTGACGCTGGAGGTGCAGTCCTCGAGCACGCTCACGTCGTAGTCCAGACAGAGCGCGTCGAAGCAGGTCGTCCGGATACAGTTCGGGGTGGTCGTGCCCATGAGGTAGATGTGCCCAATCCCCATCCTCCGGAGCACCATGTCCAGCTTCGTCGAGAAGAACGCGGAGAATCTGGGCTTTTCGATGCAGATATCTTCGGGCGTCCTGCCGAGCTCAGGCGGATTTTCGGCTGAGAGCTGCAGCGGAGCGCCGGGAATCATAGGCTTTGCCGTCTCCCATGTCTTAAGCCGCGTCTTCTCGACGTCGAGCCCGTCTTCGCGGTAGCTCCTGTTGACGAAAATGACGGGGATGCCGCTTTCATGCGCTTTCGCGATCACCCTCGCGCAGGCGGGGACGGTGCCCCTCGCGTACGGGATGCAGAGCGGCGACGCGGGGTCGATGAACCCGTACTGCATGTCTATCACTATAACTGCTTTGTTCATGCTTTTCCTCCTTATCAGGCCTCGCAGAAATCGAATACTCTGTCGTAGAAATCCCGGGCTTCCTCATAGAGGCCGTGCCCGAGCCCTTCGTATACATACACCCGGCTTTCCGGAATGCATTCCTTCAGATCATCTGCTGCTTCCGTTCCGACAGTCCTGTCCTCGGAGCCCGCAATGATCAGCACGGGGCATTTAACAGAAGAGAGCTCCTCCCGCGCGTCGAAATCCAGGATAGCGTATGCGTTTCTGAAAAACCTCTCATAGCTCGCGGGCTTCGTGAGCCGGGCAGTAAGCGGCAGGAGCTTTCGGTTTTTCTCGAGGAAGGCGTCCGAATACATCCTCTCCGCAGTGTCGGTCATCAGGGAGAGGTGGTCTCCCCGTTCCGCCATCTCTATCCATGCTCCGACAGCCTCTCTTACCGTGTTATTGGCATAGGGGGCAGTTACTGCGAGGATCAGCTTTTCGACGGCCTCGGGATGATCAATCGCAAGATACTGGGCGATCATGCCCCCTTGGGACACGCCCAGAACGAAGGCTATGTCTATACCCAGAGCTTTCATGGCAAGGGCCTGATCCTCCGCCATCTGTCTTATCGTATAGTCCTTCGGCATGCTGTTTTTCCGGCTGAACATATAAACGCTGTAATCTCCCAGATATTTCCGGTAGGGAGCGGACAGCACCAGAGCCTTCCCTTTGACCGTGGCCAGCCCGTCCGAGAGTCCGGGCAGCACGACGAGAGTCTTTTTCCCCCGGCCGAAGGAAACATAGTACATGTCAGTGCCGCTGACAGCTATGCATCCGTTTTCCATTTTCCTTCTCACCCCCGCAGATCAGTGATTTTTTAGGAGATTATAATATAAAAGAGTACTGTGCGCAATCGTTCAGTAATGCAGAGAATACTTTGCAAAAAGCAGCCCTTACGGCTGCTTTTGTATTATATCGATATTGGATTTATAAAGAAACCTGTGGTATAAACCTTCGGGATCATTATTTGTGGAACAGCTTCTTGACCTGATAGACAGGCTCGAAGGTGATGTTTACACCGAGCTTTTTGAAAAGGGATTCGTCCGTGCTCGAGAGGATAACGCTCGAGTGTGCCTCACAGCCGCTGAGCTTGTTCAGCTGGTCGATGGCGAGCCCGGCCCTCGGGTCGTTTACGGCGACGATCGTAAGCGCGATGAGCAGCTCGTCGGTGTGCATCCTCGGGTTGTGGTTCCCCAGATGCTCGACCTTGAGGTGCTGTATCGGCTCTATGACCTCAGGCGGCATCAGCAGCTCCTTCTTCGGAATGCCCGCCAGATATTTGAGAGCGTTCAGAAGACAGGCCGAGGAGGCTCCGAGAAGAGAAGTAGTCTTTCCGGTTATGATCGTCCCGTCGTTCAGCTCGAGAGCGACTGCAGGGCCTCCGGTCTCTTCCGCCCTGTCCAGAGCGGCCTTTACGACGGGCCTGTCGTCCGGGCCCGTGCCGAGCGAATTCATGAGGAGCTCTATCTTAGCGGTCTCGCTGCTGTCGCTGAAGCCGCGCCTCTGGGAGACCAGCGCGTTGTAGTATCTGCGAATTATCTCCTGCTTGGCAGCCTCTCTGCAGGCCTCGTCGTTGACGATGCAGAAGCCGCACATGTTGACGCCCATATCCGTGGGGCTCTTGTAGGGGCTCTCCCCGCTGATCTTCTTGAAGATGGCGTCGAGAACGGGGAAGATCTCGACATCGCGGTTATAATTGACGGTCGTCTCGCCGTAGGCCTCCAGGTGGAAGGGGTCTATCATGTTGACGTCGTCCAGGTCCGCCGTGGCGGCTTCATAGGCCAAGTTAACGGGGTGCTTTAAAGGCAGGTTCCAGATGGGGAAAGTCTCGAATTTCGCGTAGCCCGCCTTGACGCCCCTTTTCTGCTCGTGGTAGAGCTGGCTCAAACAGGTCGCCATCTTGCCGCTTCCCGGCCCCGGAGCAGTTACGACCACGAGGCGGCGGGAGGTCTCTATGTATTCGTTCTTTCCGAAGCCGTCGTCGGAGACGATGAGATTCACGTCCGAGGGGTAGTTCGGGATCACATAATGCCGGTAGACTCTGACACCGAGCGCCTCGAGCCTCTTCTGGAACTTTTCCGCTGCAGTTTGCTCCCGGTAGTGCGTCAGGACAACGCTTCCGACGAAGAGCCCTATGCCCCGGAACGCGTCGATGAGCCTCAGTGTATCGTCCTGATACGTGATGCCCAGATCTCCTCTGCGCTTGCTGCGCTCGATATCGTCGGCAGAGACGACTATGACTATCTCCGCGTCGTCTTTCATCTCGAGCAGCATCTTCACTTTGCTGTCCGGCTGGAAACCGGGGAGAACGCGCGAGGCGTGATAGTCGTCGAAGAGCTTTCCTCCGAATTCCAGGAACAGCTTTCCGCCGAAATGGTCTATTCTGTCTCTGATATGTTGGGACTGGAGCTTGACGTATTTGTCATTGTCAAAGCCTATGCGTGTCACTTGCCACACCACCTTTTACAACAGGATATATTATATTTGGATTCAGTTTATTATGTTCCGTTTACGCTGCAGCCGAGCGCCATGCAGGCGGAGAGATATTTCTCGCAGCTGGTCGTGACGGGAGCGGTGATCTCATAGTTTTCGCCGCCCTCCGTGCTGAGAAACAGACAGCTGCTCCCTCTTATCGCCATACCCGCGAGCTCGTCGAGCGGGATTCTGGTATTGTCGGGAAGGACCAGGGCGTCCTTATAAAGGCTCAGCGTGCCCGTGCCGAGGTCCCGGCTGGAGACGCCCGTCTTTACGGATTTGAGCCTGAATCCTGCGTCCTCGAAGATAAGGCCTCCGTCCGCGGTGCCGTCGCAGAGAGCTTTTATCTCCTCTGTCTGCCAGGCGTACCAGTCGCGCACGGTATCAAAAGGAATATCCTCCCCGCTGAAGAACCCTGTCTTCTCATACCTGACCTTGAGGCCGCATTCCGTACAGAAGAGCTCGGCCTTTCTGCTTCGCATCGTGCCTGTCTTTCTGCATCTCGGGCAGATGCACAGAGCCGTCTCCAGGTGCTCGGCCGGCGCTTTCGAGCGGTATCTGACAGGCTTTTCAAGAGACCTCTGGAGCTCGAAGGCGTCCTCGAAAATATCTCTCGCGATTATTGCGTTCACCTCGGCGGTACTCATCTTTTTGAGCTCCTCCGGAGGATATACGCCCCTTATCTCAACCGTGATCCCGCCTCTGCGGATCCTCGCACCGGACCACCTCGGGGAGGCGAGATAGGCCCCCTTGAGACAGACGGTGACAAGTGTTGCCCCGCTCGTTTTCGCGAGCTTTCCGGTCGCCGGGGCGAAGCAGCGCGTGACCCCGTCCCAGGAGCGGTTGCCCTCGGGGAACAGGCCTACGCTCTGCCCCTCCTTGAAGGTCTTCAGCATCTCGCGCACTGTCCCCGTCGCGCTTCCGCCCTTCTGGCGCACTATGGGCGGCTGCGCGAAGGCGAGAAGTTTCGAAAGAAATCCGCTTCTCATGATATGCTCGCTCGCGACGTAGTAGAACTGGTGCTTGAACGCGCTGCCGAGTATTAAAGGGTCGAGATCCGTGTTGTGGTTGCACATTACGAATAAAGGCCCCTCGAGCTCACAGGTCTCGGGCACCCGGCAATTTGCGCTGATACGGAAATAAAGCCGTACGAACGGCCTTAAGAAGCGCCATATTCTCTCATGTCTCGCGTGATGTTCCATATTCTCCTGCCGGACGGGATATCCCCGATCAATAATATATCAGTTTATCACATACCCGTGAAAAATAAAGAAAAAAATCGATAAACTTCAGTTTACATCGCTTCATATCTCAACTGGCCTCGCGATCGAATAGATCATTACATCTTCGGTACCCGATATGCGGTACCGGAATTTTATCCGCCTCAAAAATGCAGAGCGCCTTTTGGAAGAATATAATATACGTGTCATAAGCAGGAGAGACATGTCATCAAGGAATCCTGTATTTTCAACGGTTTATGACACGTCTGACGGGAATGACACGTACTTGAATACATCTCAAAACTGCGGATAATCACATATATCGATCTACGCGTCATACGTGTCATACCCGTCATAACCCGGTAATACCAATGGTTTCAAAAATCATCTTCGTGCCATATTATGACACGTAAAAAACAGGCACTTCGTATCCTACTACGAGGATTCTGCATATCATTTGTTGTAAAGTATGATGTTTTTTATAGAAATGGAAGAAAAATAAGCCACACGGAAGTGTGGCTTTTGTATTTTGGTCCTTGTCAGGCCTGTGTCTGCTTTTCGTATTTCATTGCCGTGAAGAGCGGGATCAGGGTCAGGACAGTGAAGATGCCCGCGACCATGAAAATGACGTTTGTCGGGGAAGTCACATCCACGCCGTCTACGTTTATGACGAAATTGATCTTCTTGATTATGGTCGCCGCGATTACCGGGCCGATTATCATGGGAACAAGATTGTAGAAAATCTGCTTGATGCCCTCAAGCTGGCCGCGCCTGTCCTCGGGGCACAGGTTCTTGAACCAGGCGGTGGTTGCGAGCAGACAGAGCACATAGCCGAAGCTGCTCAGCGAGATGAACACATAGAGCATCGCCACATTTTTGGAAAAACCGAGCATGATGAGCGAGAAGACTGAGACTATGACCGAAACCAGGGTCATACGGGAGCACTTGCCCCTGTTTATCGGCTTTATGAAAAATACGCTCAAAACCACACCGAGCAGCATGCCTATCCCCTGAATAATGCTCGCGCTGCCCTTGCTTATTTCAATACCCGAATATACCGGGAAATAGATCCAGAGGTAGGACGTGGCGTATGACATGTAAATATTGAAACCTATCGTGTAGACGCAGAGCGTGAGGAGCATCCATAGCAGGGCCTTGTTACTGAAGGTCTCTCTGAAATTGAAGGCGGCGAGTACCTGTGACCAGAAGCTTTTGTGAGTGACGGAGGGCTTGAGATCCGGGCTGTCTCTGAGCACCAGGAAGCAGAGGATTCCTATAAGCAGTACGAACGCGCCCATGAAAGCGAACATCGGAAGGAAGCCGAAGGTCTCGACTATAAAGCCCTGAAGCCCCAGCACCACGATATTCGCAATGATGACCATCGCACTTATGGCAGCGGAAACGCTTCCTCTGTTGCTCTCGTCGGAGATATCCGTCGTCCAGGGATTGACGCCTCCCGAGTATCCGATGGAGCCGCAGAAGCTCATCACGGCGTCCATGGCGACCAGATACACGGCGATGAACGAGAGGTCATTCTGCGGTATGAAATCCGCAAGGCCGAAAGCAATCGTGAATATTCCCCAGAGAATGAAGCCGATGGCGATTATCCTTCTTCTGCGGCCCAACCTGTCTCCGAGCGTGCCGCTTATGAATGTGGCTATCGTCGTCGTCGCGGCAGAGAGCGCCACCATCCACGTTACAGTGTCTGGACTTCCCGTTTTCGCCAGGGCATAGGTCGCGAAAGTGTTGTTCTCCACAGCCCAGCACATTTGCCCGCAGAAAGCTAGGACCCAGATCAGTATCCAGTCGCGTCTGCTTATCTTCTTTTTCTCCATATCCGCCTCCGTATGGTTTTATCGTTATACTGTATTGTAACTCAGCCTGCCCGAAAGGTCAAAGGTTTATAAAGACGGAGGATGTGGGATGCTTTTTGTTTAATTATATGCTGCTTTGTGGTAAAATAACCTAAAACCGGAAACGAGGCTATTTGCAATGATCATATGTTCAGGTATTGAGGGATTTGAAAAAGAGGGGAAGAAATATCGCTTTCAACTAAACGGAGCGGAGGTGCTGGTCTCGGCGCTCACGGATGAGATATTTCGCGTTAAAGTCTCCTTTGGCGGAGGTCCGGCGCTCACGGATTATGTCCTTGAGAGCGATGCTATAAATGGCAGTTTTCTTCCGGAGGCGGAGGAGAGCGCAGAAAAATATGTGATATCTACAAAGGCGCTCCGGCTCGAGGCCTGCAAAGACCCGTTTTGTCTGAAGCTTTTTGACGTCAGCGGGGATCTTTTATATTCTTCCGTACCCGGCTTGACGTTTCTGAAAGACAATAACCTCAGGGTCAGCCACTACAGCTGCATGGAGGAGGACGCCTGCTTCTACGGCTTTGGCGAAAAGGGCGGGGAGCTCAACAAAAACGGGAGCTTCATACGCGAAAAAGCGACGGACAGCTACTCCTACAGTGCCATAAACACGGACACGTTATACAAGCATATCCCCTTTTATATTGCCCTGAGCAGAAAAACGAAAAAAGCGCTCGGCGTATTCTACAACAATTATTACGAGTCCGAGTTCAACATGGGGCGCGAGATCAGCAACTACCTGCCGCGCTATACGTATTGGAGAGCTGACGGCGGAGATATAGACCTGTTCCTGCTGGGAGGAGGAAAGATCTCCCGCATCATCGACAACTACACATATCTTACCGGCAGGCCGGCCCTGCTTCCTAAGCGGGCTCTGGGGTATCAGGGGTCCTCAATGTACTATTCCGAGCTCGAAAGAGGCTGCGACAAAGCCATAGAGAGCTTTGCCGATACTGCGCAGAGCGAAGGCATACGCCTCAGCGGTTTTCACCTCTCCTCTGGCTACACCGCGCAGGACGGGAAGCGATGCGTCTTCACATGGAACGAAGACAGATTCGGTGATCCGGAGGCCTTCTTTAAAAAGATGAGGGAAAAGGGCACCGAGGTCGTCCCGAACGTAAAACCGGGAGTTTTGCTGAGCCATCCGGACTTTGAGAGATACGAAAAGGCTTTTGTAAAGAGCGGCGAAGATAAGAAAAAGCCCGCCGTTGTTCCCTGGTGGGGCGGAAAAGGCACTCTCTGGGATTTTACGGATCCGGAGGCGAGAAGGCTCTGGAAGGACGAACTCAAAGAGAAGCTCATACGGCTCGGGACAGACTCTGTCTGGAACGACAACTGCGAATACGACAGCCTTGCGGGCGCGGACGCCGTCTGCTCGAACGAGGGGAATCCTGCCCCCGCCGCGGGGCTCAGGGCACTTATGGCCAATCTTATGTGCAGATCGGGTTTTGAGGCTGTAATAGAGGAGAATGAAAACGCGAGGCCCTACATGGTCTGCAGGAGCGGGGCTCCGGGCATACAGAAGTACTCCCAGACCTGGTGCGGGGACAATTTCACATCCTGGGAGACTTTAAGATACAATATCCCGATGATAACAGG
>JAEEGI010007805.1_pt1 | contig 23854 bp, 14 predicted proteins | sample 8958751 | NCBI WGS metagenome assembly JAEEGI01 (sample SAMN16246545, study PRJNA631951) | gut metagenome | biome: gut microbiome; feature: rumen; material: KS-attached | host: Bos | place: Iran: Karaj | collected 2018-10 | reverse complement strand
ATTAAAAACCTTTTTTTAAGAAAAAAAATTCAAGAATTTGTGAATCAAATTTTATTTTTTTAATAAATACAATTTAAAAGAAAAGAAAAAAAAAACAAAAAACAATAAATTTTGACAATTTAAAATATTGACTTTTACTGCCACTATTAGATGTAGACATTGATCTGTGTTCACAAAAATAGTTCATTTCAATTCTATCTATTTCTTCTTTAGTTCCATCAATTCCTGGAATATGAGGATATCCTTTATTCTGTATAAACTCCCAAAAAATATTTAGGCAATATTCATCTACTAAAGAATCATCTTCTAAATAATTTAAATAACATGAACAATTTTTATCAATTCTGAAAAAATAAATATCCGAAATAATATAATCATCATAATAATATTTATCAATGGAGTCTTCAACAAAATCAGAATACCATTTTGAGTCATTATACATGCATATATGACCTTCTTTATATTTAGAACTATTTAATATAACCATAATATCACCTGATAAGAATTCTTGACGATTATACTGATTATATTCTATAATTGAAAATCCAATATTTTTTAATAAATGGTCATAATAAAATAAATATGGTTGTAAATCAGATTCTCTAATTTTAAATCCTGCTTCTTTTAATGCTTTTCCAACATATTCCCCACTTTTTCCTCTTGGACTTGATTCAGCATGATCTTCTAAATATTTAATTGCAACAGTAATATTTTGTGATTTAAGAAGAACAGTTAATGTGAAGAATAATAGTAAATAATATTTCATTAATTATTAACCAAATTAATTTATTAAATCCTGGAAAATTATAAACAAATAAACCAAATATGAATGAATAAACAAAAATTGAGCAAATAAATAATAAAATAATAATATGAAAATAATTAATATTAACTCAGAAATGATTAAAAGAATTTTAAATGATAAAAATTTGAAACATTTAAATTTTTATTCTGATATTCACTAGAATTAAATTATTTTTATATTTTTGATTAATTATTGGTGTTATGGAATTGTTAAATAATAAAGAAGAAAATATTGCAAAAGAATTTGTTGATTCAGTAATTGATTCCAAAGAGAAGAATGATTATATATTTTTTGAAAAAATGTAAGAATAACTTTTAATAAATTATGAAAGAAATAATTTAAAATCAAAAGATTTTATATATATATATATTTTCCATAATTATATTAATTTTCAAAAAAATGATTTTTTTTATCATAATGTAATAAACAATTAATAATTATTTTTAGATTTTATTGTTGCTGAAAAATTTAATTGAAAATTTTCCACCAAAAGAAGAATCAACAAAATTAAAGTTAATATCTTTTTATAATGAAAAAATCAAATATTATTCAGAAGAAAAAATAACAATAAATAATATGAAATTTAGATTATATAAACTTATATCTCAATTTATAACAAAAAAAAATAAAATTTTAGTTAAAACAAATTCAGTAGATAATATAATTAAAAAAAGAAATTTAATAAAATCAAAATCAAAAGAAAAAAATAATGTAATTGATATAGAAAATAATCAACAATCATGTAAAAAAACTTTAGTTGAAAAACCACCAAAAAGTGTTTTGAAAATAATTAGTTCTCCTAAGCAACAATTAGAAGATGATGAATACATTGATGAAAATGAACAAGAAGAAATTAATATTATTCATAAAAATAAAGAAATAAAATTTATTTCTATTGATTTACTTATTTTTATGATTGGAAATGAAGTTTTTGATCAAAATTTTGTAAAAATATTTATTGAACAATCTTTTGCTTTTATAAGTTATGAAAGATTAATTAATAAAATTATATTTGCTTTAAAGTATTTCGAAGGAAATGAACAAAATTTAATTAATGCTTTAACAACAATAAGTGAATTTTTAGATTCAACTAAAAAATATAATCATAAAATATTTAGAGTTGATAATAAAATAATTGAAAAAATGAATTTAATAATTGCAAAAAATAATACTCATAAAAAAAAAGAAAAAGTAAATAATGAAGAAGAAGAAAATATAAATAGTGATAAAATATTATTTACCTTTAATATTTTAAAATATGATTCTAAATTAATTGCACAAGTTTTAACTGATATAACAAGTGAAAATTTATTATTATTAAATGAGCATAAATATGAATTAAATCCTATATTTCTTTCTAAAGATATAAATACAAAAAAAAATATAACTCCTAATTTATATAAAATCGCTCAGTTTTCAAATCAATTAACTTTATTTATAATTGAAGATATTTTATCTTATAATTTCCCAGAAAAAAGAGCTTTATTATTTAAAAAATATATTGATGTAGCAAATGAATTATTTAAAATGAAAAATTATAATGATTTATTACCTGTTTTATGTAGTTTTCAAAATTTTGCTATATTAAACTTAAAACAAACTTTAAATTACGTAGATAAAAAAACCTTGAAGAAAAAAGAAGAATTATTCCAATTTATTTCTATAACTAATAATTATATGAATTTAAGAAAAGAAATGGAAAATTGTTTAAAGAATAATATAAATTTTTGTCCATTTTTAGGTGTTTTCACAAGAGATATTGTTTATTTTGAAAATTGTCAAAAATATATTAAAAAAGGTTTAATTAATATTGAAACTATTAAATTTATTAATAAAACAATTTCAGATTTTTCAAATTCATGTTCTTTAATTAAAAAACCAGATAAAAACTTATATAAAACAAATGTTCATTATTCAGAGTTAAAATTCTTCTTTTCAAACTTATCTCCAAAAAATGATGATTATTTAAGTGAATTAAGTCAAAAATTAGAACCTAAATTTTTATTATTTGCTAAAACAAAAAATAAAAGAGAAACAAAAACTGAATCATTAATAAAAATAAACAATAACTCATTAAATAAAAATAAGTAAAAAAATTAATTTAATATATTTTAAATAATAAAATAAATAAAAAAACAACTATAATGAAAAAATTGACAACTCTAATTTTATTAATATTATCAGGCATAATATACTCTAAGACATTTAAGAAAAAAACAGGATGTGTTGCATTAGGAAAAGATTGTGATTTTACAGCATGGTGTTGTGGTTCAAATGTATGTAAAGATTATAGATGTAGAGCAAGAGGTACAAAAGATAATCAAGAAAGATGGGCTAATGAAAAAAATAATCCTGGTAAAAAATGTGATTGGTTCCATCATTGCCCTAAATATTATAATTGTGTTAGTCATAGATGCGCCATTTCTGAAAAGTATATTAATAATACTTCTACTAGTTTTTAAATTTTATTAAAAAAGAAAGCTTATTTTTTTTATTTTTTAATTTTTTTTTTTGGTGTTAATTATTGTTTTTTTTTGTGTTTTATTTTTAAATTTTTTATTTTTTAGAAAATGTTATTTTTTAATGCAATTAATCATGGAAATTATTTTTTTTTAATTCAAAAAATAATTCTTTAAATATTAATTATAATAAATTCAATTAAAAAAAGAAAAAGAAATAAAAAAATATTCTTTTACCCATAATATAGAAACAATATAAAAAAATTTTTTACAATATGAACATATAAAATCACTTTTAATAATTATTCCTAATCCAATTATCCAATTCAACAAAATCCGGTCTTTTTTTTTCTTTAATATTAATCATAAAAAGAATTAAATTTATAAACTTTAAACTGAACTTTCCTTTTAAATATTTAAAAACAATTTCTTTTAATTTAATCATATCATTAATTTCTCTAATATCATATAAAATTTGATAATTTAAATTACAAGCAAATAAAATACATAAACCAAGTGAAAAAACATCATTTTTATAAGCATTATAATCAGTACTTTTCATTTTAAAACTTCTTAAAGCTTTAAATAATATTGGACTCATATATAATTCAGTTCCTCTTACAGTTTGATTATTAGTATCATTTTCATATTCTCCATTATCATTAAAGTTTTTTTCTGATTTTTTTTTTGCTTCACCAAAATCAGATATTTTATAATCTCCGTTAGGAAATAATAATATATTTTGTGGTTTTACATCTCTATGGCAAATTCCTCTTTTTTGAAGTTCTGAAAATGTAAAAACTAAATTTGATAATATTTTAAATAATTCTTTTTCTTTGTAATATAATTTTGTTTTTGATCTTTTTTTTATTTCCTTTTCCCAATCACAGGTTGCTAATTCCATTAAAACATACATTACAAAAGTTAATTTATCTAATTTTTTTGTTTGAATACCTAATATTTTTATTATTTGTAATTTAGATATTGATTTATTTAATTCTGCTATTAATTCATATTCTTTTTTCTTTTGATTTAATTCTTCATTTGAACAAGCTGATATTTTTTTTAAAGCATATTTATGATGTGATATTGGATCTTCAACTAAATATATTTTAGCGAAAGAACCTTCACCAATTAAATTTTTTATATTATAATTATCAGCATTAAATGGTATATTTAAATTATTATTTTTTTTGTTATTTGGTAATGTAGGAGATAATAAAATTACATTTTCTTCTTTTTTTGTATTTTCTATTGAACCTGATTTAGTTGATGATGAATTTACGTTAAAGTAATTATTATCGTTTTTTTCATTATCACATTGAGAAAATTTTTCCATCATGTTTAATTTAATTGAACAAGATTTTTGATCATTTAAAATAGGATTATTATTCTTTGGATAAGAATCATATCTTAAATTACTTATCACATCAATATTTAATATTTTTTTATTACTAGAAAAAGGATTAATTAGTGGTTTATTAAATATTCTAAAAGAATTTTTTTCATTACTAAAATTCATAAATTCAAATAATTTACTATGTAATTTCTTACTTGAAGATATTGAATGTGCGATTATATTATTTTTATTTTTTTTATGAAATAAATTATGAGAAGCCATTTTTCTTAAAGGAGAATTGCTTTTTTCTATATTTCCTTCAGTTGGACTAAAATTAGTTATTTTAGTATTTATATCATTATTTATATTTGTTAAATTGAAATTGTCATTTTTTTGATTAACATTTAAATTTTTTATTTGACATTTTTTCTTATATGATGATCTACAAATTCTTAATTCTTTTGTTTTAAATTTACTATTACAAGAAGGACAAATCCATTCAAATTTTTCATAATTATATATTTTATAACATTTATCACAAACTAAAATTTTTTTTCCTTTTTTACTTCCTTCAAATAAAACACCACCACATTCATCTTTGAATATATTATATTTCGAGATATCACAATTGCATTTTAAATTAATTATTGAATTAGGAATTGCTTTTTTATCACTAATTAAAGTTTTAATTTTATATAAATTATCAATTTCTTCTTTATTAAATCCAGTAAATAATTTTGCAGAACATTTAAAAGTTTTAATAGTATCATAAGTAATATTACATTTAATACAAAAAGCATATTTTTCAAAATCTTTATTCAAACTAATATCTAAATATAATTCTTTTTTACATTTTAAACATTCCATAACATTATCATTTAAATCATCATTATCATTATTTGAATAAGAAGCAGGATATAAATTTAAATTAGTTAAAGGTGTATTTATTTTAATTTTAGAATAAAAATCACAATTACATTCAGTGCATAACATATGAATTTGATTTTCTTTAAAAACTTCATCACAAAATAAACAATATATTATTTTTTCATAATAAATTAAAGAGTTTCCACAAGTGTGAATTGCTTCATTTACTTTTTGACAATGAATATAATAATTTGATTTATCTAAATAATTTAATTGTTCATGATTCATATTTTTTAATTTTTGAATATTTGATAATATTTCTTTTCTTTCTTTTAAATAAATTTGACAAAAAATACTTTCCACTTTCTTAATTAACGGTGAAGGAAAGTTTTTTTTATTCATTTTTAAAGTTAAATAAACTGATTTTTTAAGAAGATTATTAAATTGTTGTTGAGATAAATAGATAATTTTATTGAAAAGATTGTTATATTGTTCATGGAAAATATGAGAAATTTCTAATTCTTGAGCAGAAATTTCTGAAGTATGAAATTTTTTAATATTCATTTTTAATATTTTTTTTTTAATTAAATTATTTTAATTTTATTATAAATTAATGGAGAATTACTCAATTCAAAATTATAATATTAATATTACAAATAATAATAATAATAACAATAATAATAATTCTAATAATACCGTTGATAATAATTTAAATGTTAATAACAATTTAAATAATAATAATACTGAAGAAATTTTAAATGAAAGAAGAGAAAAATTAAAGAATTTATTTATTAATGAAGCTCAAGGATTTCAAAATGAAATTATTGATAAAAATTATGTAAAAATAAATGAAGGAGTTTATGATCTTAATGGACATTATGTTTCTTTATATGAAGATTATTTAAATTCATTTTATAGTTTGGATAAAAAAAATATGAGAAATCCATATTTTATTACTCCTCAACAACAGAATAATCCTCAATTATTTAGGAAATATTTTAGTGATTATACTATTAATAATTATTATCCAAGTAATCCAAAAACAGAAATGTATAAAAAAGTTTATTATTATACAAAATCAAATCAATATCAATAAATAAAATTTAAAACAATTATTCTTTTATTTTATTTCAAAAATTTTAAAATAATTTTAATTTTTAATATATTAATTTTTTAGTATATAAATAGATCGAAAAAAAAAATAAATAAATTAAATGAATAACCAGAATTTTTTAGGGAATAACAATCAAAATAATAATTTTCTATTTAACAATAATAATAATGGTTTATTTGGAGGAAATAATATGAATAATAATAATAACCAAAATAATGGATTTAATTCAAATTCATTTATTGGGAATAATAATGGAGGATTGTTTGGGAATTCAACTATGAATCAAAATAATAATTTTTCACTTGGAATGAATGGGAGTAACTTTTCTTTTGGAAGTTCAGACAATCAAAATAATATGTTTAATAACAATAATAATAATAATAATATAAATCAAAGAGGAATGTTTAATCAAAGTAATAATTTAAATATGTTTGGAAATAATAATAATGGAGGAAATTTATTTGGATCAAATAATAATATGAATAATAATAATGGGGGAAATATATTTAATTCAAATAATAATATGAATAATAATAATGGAGGAAATTTATTTAGAAATAATAATAATCAAGATCCATTTAAAAATAATATATATGGAAATAATAATAATAATAATAATATATTTAATCAGGCAGGAAATAATTTTAATAATAACATGAATCAAAATCAAAATAATTTTTTTCCAAACAATAATAATAATAATAATTCTATTTTTAAAGTCAATAGTAATAATACTGGAAGTATTTTTGGAAATAATACTAATCCAACAACTGGTATATTCAGTACTGTAAATTCAGGAAATTTGTTTACTAACAATAATAATAATCAAAATAATGTTGCTTTTAATAACCAAGGAAATAATCCAAATTCTATCTTCCAATCAAACACTGTTGCAAACACAACAATGGGAAGCAATAATAATCAAGGTTTGGTTGGAGGTAACGGAAGTTTATTTACAAATAATATTAATTCAAATATGATTCAAAACAATTCAAACAATTTTTTAAATAATAATAAAACAAATAATAATACAAATTCTATATTTAGTAGTAATAATAATAATACTAACTCAATTTTTAATCAAAACAACAATAACCAACAAAGTAGCTCAATATTTAATAATAATAATAACAATAATAATCAAACAGGCAATATTTTTAATAATCAAAATAATAATACACAACAACCAGGAGGAATATTTAGTTCAAATAATAATCAAAATAATAATACACAACAAACAGGATTATTTAGTTCAAATAATAATCAAAATAATAATACACAACAAACAGGAATATTTAGTTCAAATAATAATCAAAATAATAATACACAACAAACAGGAATATTTAGTTCAAATAATAATCAAAATAACAATACACAACAAACAGGAATATTTAGTTCAAATAATAATCAAAATAACAATACACAACAAACAGGAGGAATTTTTAATTCTAATAATAATCAAAATAATAATACACAACAAACAGGATTATTTAGTTCAAATAATAATAATAATCAACAAGGAAGTTTATTTGGTATAAATAATAGTAGTAATAATAACAATCAACAAACAAGTGGAAATAATAACCCCTCATCTAATTTATTTAATGGCTTAAATAATAATAATAATAATAAATCAACAAACCCATCATCACTATTTAATAATTCAACGACAAATAATCAAACAAACATTACAAATAATCAAATTAACTTAACTAATAATCAATCTAACAATCAAACAAATAATCAGACTAATGTATTAAATAATAATTCTACTTCAACAAATAACGCAACATTATTTAGTACTTCATCAACTAATGCTAAAAATAATGAAAATACATCATTATCAAAACCCACTCAATCAACAAATAATACAACATTATTTAGTGCTTCATCAACTAATGCTAATAATAATGAAAATTCATCATTATTAAAAAATACTCAATCAACAAGCAATTCAACAAATATATTTGATAAATTATCAACTGATCCTAAAAATAATGAAAATTCAACATTCTTAAATAAAACAACCACTGAATCAACAAATAATACTCAAAAAACATCTTTGTTCAATACTAATGATAATAAACAAAATAAATTATTTTCTCAAGATACAAATAATACAACAAATTCCCTTTTTAAATTATCAGATAATAATAATAATAAAGAAAATATTAATAACAACCAAGAAAAAAATAATGAAAAAGAAAATGAAAAAACAAAAGGATTTTCTCTATTTAATAATAACACAAATATTTCAACATTTAATACTAATTCTTTTTTTGGAAAAAAAGAAGAAACAAAAGAAGAAATAAAATTGAATAATAATTTAGAAAAAAAAGAAACTATTGAAGAAGAATATTCAGATTTAATTTTTCAAGGAAATTCAAAAATTTTAAATAAAGTAAAAAATAATGTAATGAAAAATTTAAATTTTTCAAGAAAAGTAACAGATGGTGATTATCATAAATTATTTGAAACATCAAGAAAAGATATTATTAATCGTCAATTTAATTTAACAAAGAAGAAAAAAAAATTACTTAATATTAATTCATCTATATCAACATTAAAATCAACTAATAAAAATTTAAATCAATTAAAAAATAGAAACAACAACACTTTTGTTAAAATTAATTTTATGATTTCATGTAATGATTTTCCTGAAATTCATCAAAAGGAATTTTATTTGAAATTTAAAAACCAAATTCATACAAAAGATGTTTTAGATTTTATAAAAAATAATATTAAAGAAAATTTCAATTTTGATATTGATAAAAATAATATGGATTTTTTTTTAATGAAAAATGAAGGTGTATTAAATTTAGAAGAAATTTTTATGGAAAGTGGTTTAGAAGACGAAGATTATATTTATATTGTTTTAGCAAATAAAGATGATTTATCAAATAATTCAAATACAAAAACTAATTATGATAAGATTGAAAAAGAAAGAGAAGAATTAAATAATCTTTCATTAAATGATATTAATAAAAATTCCCCAATAAAAGCAGAAAAAGAATTAAAAAATAATTTAAATGAAGAAGAAGATTTATGTCCTTTAGAATATTTACCAAAAATAGATAAAAGTGGTTATAATATAAGTCCTTCTTTAGCTGAAATTGCAAGATTGTCTGTTGATGAAATTAAACATATTAAAAACTTTTGTTTTTATAATCAATTTGGAAAAATATTATATGAAGATGATGTTTCATTATATGATGTTAGATTAAATGATATTTTTAATATTGAATTAGGGAAAATTTCCATTTATGAAAATGATATTGTTAAACCTAAAATTGGAGAAGGATTTAATAAACCTGCTATTATTACTTTATATGGTGTTTTACCTGATAATACTGATAATTTAGATAATTATGTTAAAAATATAGAAAATTTAATTCATGAATTTAATGGAGAATTTATTTCTTATAATTACGATGAAGGTGGAAAACTAGTTTATAGAATTTCTCATTTATAAGATATTATTAAAAACGTTGAAATAACTATTATTATAATATATATATAAATTTTATTTAATTTTTTAATATTTATTTATTAAGCCACTATTCTTCATTTTACAATGTATATACGATACTAAATTGAAATAATTATATAATTCTTTAAAACTTAAAGTTTTCTTAAATTCTATATATCTTTGTTGTAAAATACAAAAACACATTTTTAAACCCTCATCAAATAAATCTTCTTTTGGATTGTCAATAGTTTTTGATTTTTCTCTTATTGAAGAATATACTTCAACTAAAATTTTTTCTTTATATGTATCATTTGAAAAGTAAGTATTATATATTTCTTTTGCAATTATATTATTATTTCCATTTTTAGTGAAAAACATTAATTTATATTTTATAATTTGAATATATAATTTCAAATAGAATAAATCATTTTGGAATTTTTTTTCTAAATAATCAGAAAAAGCAATATAACATTCTTCATTTATTAAAAATAAATATAAATTATTCATCATTTGAGGATTATAAGTAAATGCAGTATTTGTATTATTACTATAAGTTAAAAATATAATGAAAAACCCATTTATAAATAAACATAAATAAAAAACAATTATAGATACAATAAATGAAATTAAATTCTTATTTTTAAACGTTTTAAAATATATCCAATCATTAAAATTCCAAAAAAAAAACCAAATTATTGTAAAAGAATATAATTCAAATTGTATTTTTTGATGAACTCTATCAATTGATTTGAGTAAAGAATATGTCATTAAAAATCCACATTCAAAAAATATTATAAATAACCAAATATAGTAATTTAATTTATTTATTTTATTATTTAGATTGTTATCTTCAATATTTAAAGTGATTATATTTTTAAAACTAGCAAAAATAAAATATAGAGCAATTAAAATAATTGTAAAAATTAGAATACATAACAACAAAAATTTAACGTAAAAAAATTCTTGATATAAGTATCTATTATTTGTATATATTTTAATATCTTTTCTTTGATCATTTTTTATGTCATTAAACATTACAAATCTATGAGTTCTTAAAATAAAAGATAATACCATCATAAATTGAAAAATATAAAAAAAAAAAGTTAATAAATATTGGAATTTATCATTTAAAATTTGCTTTAATATTATTATAGTTGATGAAAGAAATGCTGAAAAATTATTTATTATTAATAAAGGTGGCGAACGAACAGTAAAACAAGTATAATACTTTCTTTTTAATATCATAAAACAACAAATTCCATAAATAAAAGCATTAAAAACCAAAAGAATATAATAAAAAATATTCCCCATTTAATAATTAATTAATTCAATTAATTACTAAACAAAAATAAAAAAATTACATTAATAAATATTTTTTTTAAAAATAAAAGCCAAATGAAAATTACCCTAATAACTGAAGAAATTCCTTTAACAAAGGAACATGACTTAAATAAGTTTTCCCAGTAACAATATTTCCATCAACAGTAACTTCATTTTCTGAATATTTAGCTCCTGACAATTCAATAGAATTTCTAATACAATCAACAGCAGCAATTTCTTTCCCATTCATTAACTTAGTTGCTAAAAGTAATAAAGGTCCATGACAAACAGAACAAATAGGAAGATTATTTTCAATAAAATATTTAATAATTTTTAAAACCTTTCTATTATATTGTAAATATTCTGGTGATCTTCCTCCTGGAATAAATAAACCTGAATAAACTTCACATTCTGTATCTTCGAAATTTTTATTTATTTTAAATATATGTCCTTTAGTTTCTTTAAAAAATTGATATTTTTCATCTGTATCATGAATTACTGTTTGAAGTGAATCTCCTGCTTTTTTCCCTGGACATATAACATCTACATTAAAGTCACTTATTTGAAATACTTGATAAGGAACCATTATTTCATAATCTTCTACGAAGTCTCCTGCGATTATTAATATTTTTTTCTTTTCAATTTCTTCTTCATTTTCAAAATCTTGTTGTGGATTTTCTTCTTCTTCTGACATTTTTTTCTTTTTTTTTCAAGGAGTTATTTTTTTTTTTTTATTAGTTTTTTTAAGTTAATTATTTTTACAATAAAAATTATATATAGTAAAACTTTTTATATTTTCGTAAAAAAAATATTTCATTTGATCATAGTTTTTTTGGTTTACTAAGTCATTGATGAAATCTCTTTTAGATTTAATTGTGTATTTTCTTTTAATTATATCATCTATATTAATTTCAATGTTATTAATAATTATTTTATTTCCCATTGCCCAAAAAATTATAATAAAAATCATATCTTCTATATTTTCTTTTGTCAAAAAATGATAATTTTTTTTTAATTCATTAAATTGAAAAATAGAATTTTGAATATAATAATTTATTTGAAAATTTAAATTAATTCTATAATCTTCAATATCATTTTTAAAAACTGGTATTTTAGGTTCTAATAAATCAGTTAAATAAAGTAATTCAATTTCAATTGAAATTTCATTTTCTATCATTATATTTTTTATCTCATTTTCATAATATAAAACAATATTTTTAACTTTAATTAAAATTTCTTTAAAAAGATTAATATCTTTACAATTGAATTGAGAAAATTTTTTTTCTTTAAATAATTTATTGTCATAAAAGTATTCTTCACTAATTAAATAAATAGAATCAATAAAAGAATCTTTCATTGGATTAATTAAAGAAACTAATTCATATAATTTATAAATAAATGATTTTTCAAAATTTGCTTTATTTTTTTTTTGTCTTTCAAAAAAAGTTAAATTTTTATTATTATGATAAATATCAACTTCTTTAGAACATTGAATAAAATAATCATAAAAATCATAATCAATATTATTTTTATTTTTTAAAAATTCATCATGAATTTCTTTTAATTTAATAAGACAATTACTTTTTTTTCTTAACTCATTTTTCCTTAGAAAAAAAGGTGAATTTTTTTCTCCAATAAAATCTGAAGTTTCTCCTGTTTTTTGAAAATCTACTTCAATAGAATGATAAAAAGCAAATTTTTCTAATTTCTCATAATCAAAAAATTCAATCTTAGAATTATTATTATTTTCTAATAGTTCATTTATTTTAGATAAATAGCATCTATTAATTTCATGAAGTTTATAATTTGAATGAAAAAACTTATGAAAGTCTAAACATCTTTCATTAAAAGGCAAATTTTTATTATTAATATCCCTTGTTTTATTATAATCTATAGTGTTAATTTTAATATACATATTTCTAATTTTTTCTCCATTTTTCCCTGTGTGATATCTTAAATTTAGTTTTTCAGGAATTTCTTCTTCATTTTTTAATTGAATAAATCTATTAGAATAATCTTTTGTTTCTATATTTATTAATTTTTTATCCCAACATATCCAATATATATCACCATCTAAATCACTTCCTGTTATTTTACATGGGATAGGAATATCACCTTTTGAAGGAAATATAATAATATTATAATATAAATCTTTAAATTCTTCTTTATATACTGCTTTAACTTTATGTAAATCAAATCTTGATAAACAAGGATTCTTTGTTATTATAATATCTCCAATTATTATTTTTCTCTTTTTTTTATTTTCATTATATAATTGAACAAAAACTTCATTTTCTTCTAATATATTATTAAAGTCACATACACCGATTAAAAAAGTACAATTTTTCATATGAAAACGATATTTTTTACTTATTGATGATAATCTATTATATATATATGTACTTTTTGCTATTTTTGACATATAATCTTTTTGAATACTTAAAATTTTATTTTGTTTTTCAATATCTTTTAAAATTTGATTAAACATTTCATCTTTAGCTAAATTTTGACTTAATTTATGATAATTCCTATAATTTAAAACTTCCTTTTTAGCAATAGAATAAATAACATTTTTTTTAATTCCACTTAAAATTAATAAAATAATAATTTGTAAATTTAAGAATCCTGGAGAAGATTTAGAAAATCTACAAATTTCTAAATCATTACAATTATTACAATTAAATTTAAACATAGATTCACTGAATAATATTTTTTTACCTTTTATTTTTTCATCAACAACTAAAACTCCTTTAGCACCTTTAAATCTAATTTGAATAGCACTTGAGAAATTTCCTTTATTTAATTTGTTACATATATCAATTAATAATTCTTTAGAAATTAATCCACATCCATCATTAAAAATATATTTTCCATCAGGAGTTTTTTTATCTGCAATAATTTCATATTCAAAAGGAAAATTATATGATATTGTAGAAGTAAAATTTTGACTAAATCTACTTAGAATTTTAGAAAAAGATAAATTGGAATGGTTAAATAATTCATTTGAACCTAAGTCATTATAATAATAATCTTTTTTTAAATTACTTTCTTTTTCCTCAAGTAACCATATTGAATTGCTTTTCATACAATTTGTTGGATTTAAAAAAAAAGAATATTGAATTCCACATAAGTTTATTCCTTGTTTAAATATTAAATCATATATTAATGATATTTTAGAAAATTTATTAAAATTTTTATAATCTGTTGTTGATAATAATTGTGTATTATTATCTAATTTAAATTCTACTTTTATGAAGTTATTATTATTATAATATAATCTAAGAAATCGAGAACTTTGATGAAATATTTCTTTTTTTATTATTATTCTTGATGGTGTGATATATATGTGTTTAATTATAAAAAATAAATTTGAGTTTTTATCCTTTTTCTTATCTGAAGAAAATTTTTTGTTTTTAAAGAAATTTCTATAATTTTCATATATTGATATTACACTTTCATATTTATTTTTCAGTAAAGTTTCTGATATATTAACATAAGTTATATAATTTGAATAAAAATCATTATTATTTTCTTTATTAATTATGTCTTTTAATTTAGAAATATTTGAAAAAAAAATATTTGAATTATAAATATTTAAGTTCTTTAATTCTTTTTCTTTTTCTCTGTGAATAAAAAAAACTTTATTTTTAATTTCTAATAATTCTCTTTCATTCACTTCTTTAATTAAGATATTTCTAAATGGACAATCAAAACATCTTAAGTTATTATCTTTATTATAATTTTCTATTAGATAATGTGAAGGTATTTCTTCTTTTTCATCACAAAATTTTGGAGGATAATCAAATGAAATAATAATATCATTTTTTTTTTCAATTTTTAAATTTAAATTATTTAAATTGATAATTTTAAATAAAGCTGGATAATTTTCTACAACATTATAAATACACTTAGTATTTTTTTCTAATCTATCTAATGAAATTTGGAAATATTTTTCATGTTTAATTGTTATAGATTGATTTTCATAAGTAAAAATTTCATAAAAATTACAATTTGACTCTTCAAAAAATCCAAATGAAATTTTTTTATTTTGTAAAATATTTTGAGAACAAAAAGAATAATTTGTATCATCTTCAGAATATTCTAAATTATAATCCATTGAATTTGTACTGTTCATAAAAGAATCAATATTTAAATTATTATCAATTTCAATAGTATTCATTAATTATATTTAAAATTAAATTAATTTTTAAACTTTTAAACAGTTTTCAAAAGTTTTGAAAGAATTATTTTGGATAAAATAAAAAAAGAGACATTATATGTTAGAATTCATACATAATTCATTTTGTCTTTCCTTTTAAATATATAAATTATATTAAATTTAAAAAAAACAAAATTTTCTTTTTCCTTTTAATTTTTTATTTCTATTTTTTTTTAAAAATTAAATTTTATGAAAAACTCAAAAAAAAATTAAAAAAAAGTTAATTATTAAAATTTATAAAATTTATAAAAATTTAAATACTTATAACTATATCTTCTTTATTTCAATAATCAAATTTTAATTATTATAAAATACAATTCTTAATCATTTCTTTCGTTTAATGCTTTTTTTTTATGTTTTTGTAAAACAGGTAAAATTTTTTGAAAAACATCATAAATTTCTTTTCTTTCTTTAGCTCCAGTAAGAACAATTTTTCCAGAGACAAAGATTAAAAGTACGATTTTAGGATCTAACATTTTAAAAATTAACCCAGGGAAAACTTCAGGATCATAAATACAATAACTATATTGACTATCTAATCCTGCTAAAGAGATTTTAAACCCGACATCACAAGAACCAACAATATTTTGAATTTTAAAAGAACTAAACTTAACATCATAATTTAAATGATGAATAGCTTTAGCAAACTTTCTTGCAGCTTCTTTACTCTCTTCTTCACTTTTAGCTCCAGTACATACCATTTTCCCACTTGCAAATATTAATGCAGTTGTTTTAGGTTTTTTAATTCTCATTATTACTGCAGAAAATCTTTTAGGATTATATTCTGCATTTTTTGCTTTTAATGCTATTGTTCTTAAATCTAATTTACACTTTAAATCCGCTGTTGATACTACATTTTGTATTATTGGTTTATTTTCATTTAATATTGAATTTGAATTTGATGTTAATAATAATTCATTATTATTAAGTGAATTTAATATATGTAATTTTGCTCTTGGTGTTGTTGGTATTATATTTTTAGAATGTTGGATTTTATTATCTATTATATTACTAATAGGAGAATCTGCTTTTATTACATTTAAATAATTTATTCTTTCATCTCCATTTAAATATGCTGGTGATTGTGCTTTACCGAAATTTGAAGGATTTATATTATTTCCTGAAGAATACATTGAATCAAAATATTTTAAATTTAAATCATTTGGTGATAATGAGTTTTGATTTGGATATATATACTTATTTTCTGTTAATAATCCGTTTTGAAGAATTTGATTTGGAGTTTCTGATAGTAAATTAAATCCCGGTGTTCTTGAGAGAAGAAAATTTGATATATTTTTATTTGATGGAATGAATAAATTTGAACTCTCTTTATTATTTAGATCCATTTATTTTTTATATATTTTTTTTTGAACTTAAGAATTTATAAACTTTTCATAATAACATTTGTTTTTTTTTTTGTTATTTTTTTCATTAATTTCTATTCAGTTCTTTATTATTTTGATTTTTTATTTAAAATCATCATGTTTTTTTTCTACTTTAATGACTGAAAATATTTGTTTTCAATTTTCCCTTTGAAAGTATATTATCTATTATTTCATTATTTTTGATAAAAAATAGTTATAATCTCTAAAAGTTTATATTTATTCTTTTTGTTCCTTTTATATATTTTTTTTATTATTAATAAAATTTATTTAGAAATATATATGCAAGAATCTATAAAGAAAAAATATAATAATTTCAAAATTGAAAAATGGAAAGATAAATATATAAATTTTGATTTATTATACAAATTAATTAATGACACTAAAGAAGAAACGATGATTGTAATAAATGAAATTGAAGAAAATAAAAATTCAAAAAATGAATTTAAAAATTTATTAAAAAAAGAAATTAAAAATTTCTTTTTATTTTATGTGGATGTTGAAAGAAAATTATATTTAAAAATTAATGAACGTCTTCATAAGATAAATACATATAATTCATTGACAAAAAAAGAAATAGTAAATGAATATAATTCATTATACCAAATTTTACTTTTATCAGGAAATCTAATTGCATATGCGTATATAAATTTATTAATTATTGATGATATTCTAAAAAAATATGAACAAAAATTTGAAAACAATTTATATTCAAATTTCCTTATAGAAATATTAGACTGTTATAATAGTGATTTGGCATATGTTTTTCAATTTAAAATTATAAATGAAATTTTTATAATTATTGATAATTTAATAAATGAATTAGAAATTTTTTTTAATATAAACACACTTGAAAATGATAGTAATTCATCAAATAAAATATTTAACTCCTATAAATTAAATTTAGAGAAATTATTTACACAAATTGAAAATTTATATAACGAAGTACAATCTATTAATAAAAAATGGAATATAATAATAAAGAATAATGACAATGTTTTAACAATTGAAAATGACACTAAATCCTTTTTCTCAAATATAATAAGTAAAGATAATAAATTTAATATTTATATAAGTATATTTCAAACTTGGTTTTCTTTATTTATTTATACTCAATTTTATCCAACTTTATATTATATTTTAAAAAATGAAAATATAAAATTTTGTGGATTAATAATTGGAACTACATATATTGGTGAAGGTTTATCTTTATTGATTTTTAATTATTGGGTTAAATTCAATTTTAAAATTCCAATGATTTATTCAAAAATTGTATTTATTTTAGGAAATATAGTCTATTACATTGGTAGTTACTATCAAAATTATTTTATGTTTTTTTTTTCAACATTTTTTTTTGGATTTGGTTCAACAATATTTATTAATAGAAATTATATAATTAATTTTATTCCAAAAAGGAAATTATCACTTTATTTAAAATATTTGAAATTTTTTTCTATTTTTGGAATGATATGTGGTCCTTTAATAGTTTTGTTAAATTATTACTTAGAAAAAATAATTATTAAGGAATCTTATACTTTCATTTCTAAAGGAAGAATAATATCTATTTTTAACTTAATATTATCTTTATTTGAATTAATTTTTATAATGATTTTTTATACAGAACCAGTGGATCAAAATTTTAAAATTTATAAAGAAGGAAGAGATCCACAAAATCTTTTAAAGAAAAATCACTTTTTATCTTTAGAAGAACAATTAACATATTATGAATCAAAGTCTTTAAAATTATTAGATAATAAACTTTTTGATTTGAATACAGAAAATAATTTTAATGATTCTAATTTAGTTTCTAATAAAGTTGATAATTTACTTTATATTGAAATTAATGGAAAGATTAGAAAAACTTTTAGGTTTATTATATTTTATATGATTTTTATTTCTTTACATATTTATACTTTTATTATTATTATTCCTTTTTTACTTGATAAATTAAATTCAAAAAATGCTAATTTCTACAGTTCAATATTTTTCATTATTACTTTTTCAGTTTATATTATTATTTATTATATTCACTATTTTATTATTAGTCGTAAATTATCAAAAGTTTGTTATATTATTTTATTATCAATTATTTTATTAATAATTAATTTCCTAATTTTTTTTTTTTATTTAAAAGGTGAAAGAAATATTTTCAAATTTTTAACTATTTTTTCAAATATTATCATCATTTCAAAAATCTTACAAGATGAAATGTTTTATTTTTTTATTGAAATAATTCCAACAGATTACAGAATGTTTAATATTAAAGCATTAACAATTATTTATACGGTAAATTATTTAGGAATTATTTTAGCAGGGATTAGTTCTTTTTTTCTATTAAAAGAAAGTAATGAGACTTTAATATTGAAACTTATCATTATTATAGATTCAATTATTATAAGTTTATTGACTTTTTCTTTTATTTTATTATCTAAAAAATTTAAGAAAAAAGCAATAAGAAGGATTTTCAATTCAAGAAATTCAAGAAAAATTAAAAGAACAGAATTTTGATTTTGAGAATTTAAAGAAATCAAATTTTCAAAATAAGGATTTTTTTAATTTAATTTTTCATTCAATTGAATTTTATTATATTATCTTATATATTTATAAAGAAAATAAAAAATTAATTTTCAAAATCAAAATCTTTCACTAATTTCATTTTATTCAAAGCTCTTTTTCCCCTTACTTCATTTATCATTTTTTGAGCATCTAATCTATTTTTTTTTTGTAAATCATCTAATATTTTTAATCTTTTATTAGTCATTTCAATTAATTTAGAATTTGTATCATAAGTTTTTGAACTAACTTTTGACTGATTATCAGAATAATAATATTTTTTATTTTTTATAGGATAATTATTATAATCTGATATAATATTACTTCCTAAATTTGAAAATATTTCATTGTTATCTAAGTTACTTTTACTATTTTTTGAAGTTTTATTTGATGTATAATTATCATTAAAATAAAACATATTTGAATTATCATTGAAATTTAAATTATATGAAGAAGAAGTTTTTGTTACAGAATGTGAAGATAATTTTTGTATTTTTTGTTTTAACAATTCATTCTCTTTAATTATCTTCATTATTTTATTATTATGCATATATTTTTTTAATTGAGAATTTTCTTCTTTTAATTTAATAAACTCTTCTTGTATAGGATCAAGTGTTCCTCTTTTAGTTCTCAATTGTAATATTTGTCTTAATTCTTTAACTTCATTACTTAATTTCTTAATAATTTTATTTTCATTTAAATCTTTATCATCATCAAATTCATTTTCTAAATAAATATTAGGGTTTAATTTAGATTCAATTTCATGTGCTCTATCAGCAAAATGAAGTGTGTTAATAGATTCATCGAAATTATCATTTGAAGGAGAAATATTTGCAATTAAGTAAGTTTTAGAATTTCCACCAATTGAATTTTGTAATAAATGAGTTAAAGCAGAATCTTTATATGGAATATGACTTGGTTTTTTTAATGATAAAGCATGAATTACATTACCTAATATACTCAAAGATTTATTTATACTTTTTAACTCATTTAAATGAGTTGATTTATAAGTTTCTCTTTGATCATATCTTTCACTTCCAGCTAAATCACAAAGGTAAATTTTAGAAGAGATTTTCTTTATTAAATCTTTATAATATATTATAAATATAGTATGACTTCTACTACTCATATCATTTTTATTTGTTTGTCTTTTTTTTCTATTATTTTCCCCAATTTTTAATAATTGAAAAACATCATAAAATGAATTTACATTAATTTGAAAAGCACCTTCAATAATTACTCCTTTATAAGCATCATCTCTTAATTTTAAAGGTTCTTGAGAAATAATTTTTTCAGTTCGATTATTAAAAATTCCTAAATCAAAACTTTTCCTTTTATTATTATTATTATTATTATCAATTAATAAATCATATATTTTCTCATTGTATACTTGAATATAAGAACAAGATATTTTAATATTAGAATTATTATTATTAAATAATTCAATTATTATTCTTGGGATGATTCCATTTGAATCTGAATAAGGATTAATAATAAAATTCTTATTAATTAAGAAATTATATTCATTACTTTGTATATTTTTTTTTATATTTAAATTATCAAATTTTTCAGTCCAATCTTCTCCAAACATTGTATAAGTTTTTCCACTTCCTGTTTGTCCATAAGCTAATATTGTAACGTTAATTCCTTTATATATTGAATAAAATATTGGTGAAATAAATTTAAATACTTTATCTTGAGTTGATTTTTGAGAAAATATTTTATCAAAAAAACCTTTAAATTTTTTTTTCCCTCTTTGAATTTGAATTTGCCTATCATCTTCACTTGAAACATCTATTGTTGTATTTGTTTCATTTTCATAAGGAAGAAATGGTCTTATTCTAATTGCCACTTGAATTGTTTCCATAATTTAAATTCATTTAATAATTAAAGGAGTTTTATAAATTATTTTTTTTAATGATTTTTTATTGGTTAATATTTTATTATTTCACTTTAATGGGGAAGAAATTCAATAATAATATAAAACACGAAAAATGTGAATCTTTTCTTTTAAAATTAAACGAAATATTAAATAATAAATCATATGTAAATTTAATTAATTGGAGTGAAGACGGTCAATTTATTGTTATTCATAATCTTATTGAATTAACAAAACATGTTCTTCCTAAATTTTTTAAACATAACAATTATAATTCATTTGTAAGGCAACTGAATATGTATAATTTTCATAAAGTAAAAACTACTTTAAATTCAAATGTTCAAATTTATAAACATAATAAATTTATTAAAGGAATTTCAATTGATAAAATTAAAAGAATGAAAAGAAAAAGCAGCGACTACGATTCTATTGACCCAGAAGAAGAAGAAAAAAGTAGAGAAAATAAAAATAATAATAATAATAATAATAAAATAGAAGAATCCATTAATTATTTAATTAATAAAGCAAATGAAAATTCTAAAATTCAAGATTTACTTCAAAAACAAATTGAATTATTAACAAAACAAAATCTTCTTCTTATTCAAAAAATTTCAAAAAATAATGAGCAATTAATAATTCAAAATAATATAAATGAAAGAATTGATGGAATTAGTGTTTTAATTAAATCTATATTTATGAATTTTGCTAATAACAATAATTTAAATTATAATAATCAAAATTATTCAAATTTAAATAATAATTTAATCAATAATGTCACTCAATTAAAAACAATATATAATGAAAAGGAGAGCCCTACTTTACCACAAGACAATATTATTGTTGAAAAAAGAGAAAATTTCAGTTTGAATACTAATAAATCAAGTAATTATATTAATAAATTTAATGAAAAAGAAAAAAGTTTTCCTTCAAAAAATATTTTTAATTTAAATATGAATTTAAATAAAAATTATCAAGGATTTAATTTTTTTACTGATTATCCAAAAATAATGAATCAAAATAAAGAATAAAATACATTAATATTTATTATAAAAAGTGAACTACAATATTCAAATTATGATTATAAAAATCATATAATACTAAAATAAATATATAAATAAACAAATATTTATTTATATATAATTTAAAATAATAATTAAATTGTAAATAAAAAAAATTTTTTTAGAATAAATAGATTATTTTAAAAATGAAATTAAATTTAAGAGTAGATACAAGTGATTCATTTAGAGAACCATATAAAAGAATTAAGAAAAGTAATTTAAACAAAAAAATATTATTACAAGAAAAAAACTTAAAGAATAAAACATTTGAATACATTCCTCCAATAAATAAATTTTCAAGAAATCCAATAAAAATAGATTTAACAAACGGAAATGAATCAACAGATAATACAATAGATTCACCTAATAACTTTTCTTCATTTCGTGAAAGTGAAAATAAAAGTTTTTTAAGACAAAATAAAAGAGTAAAAACAGAAAGAAAAAAAACAAAAAAAAATGTAGAATTAAGAGAAGATAGTATTAATAAAGTAATAGAAAGAAATAAAATAAAATTTAATTCAACTTTTCATGATATTTCAACAATGATAAATAATAAATATAAAACAAAAAAAAATTGGTTTTATCAAAGTCTTTTTGATAAAATGAATAATTCAAATATTGAAATTTCAAAAGAGGAAAAACCTAAGAATAAAGATTCTGATAAAAGAGCATTATTTCGTAAGACAATGACAATTTCATATAATAATAAAAAAAATAATAATGATTATTTCAATGGAATAAAATGGAAAAGACGTTATTCAAAAAATGATAAAAAGCCTAAGTATATTAGAATAATTGAAAAAAATAAAATTTTAGAAAATGCGAAACAAAAAACTGAAAAATTATTGTTTTTAATTGGAAATATGTTAGATAAAGAATATGAAGAATTAAATTCTGATAAAGGAACTTATTCAGTAAATAATTTATGTAGAGTTATTAATTTAATGGGTATTATTAAACATGGGAAAACTTTAGAAGAAGATGAATTTTTTATTAATAAAAAAAAAATGATTAATTTTATGAAAGATAGAATTCATCCTAGATTATTAAAAATAGATTTTCGAAAAGCAACTGTTGAAAAATTTAAAAGTATGAAAGGATTAGGATTTGGAAGTTATAGAAATAAAAATGATGAATATAAAGAAATGATTGGACCTGCTTTTTTAAGAAATAAAAGTTTAGATTAAAATAGTTTTGAATATTTTTAATTATTAAAAATTGCTTTTTTATTTATTTTAATGTAATTTTTGGAAATAAAAATTTCATATTTATTATTTTATTATTTTAATATTTTTGGGGATTGGGGATTGGGGATTGGGGATTGGGGATTGGGCGCAATCCGCAATCCCCAATCCCCAACAACTCAGTATGTCATATAAATATAATTGTT
>JAEEGI010007799.1_pt1 | contig 23869 bp, 20 predicted proteins | sample 8958751 | NCBI WGS metagenome assembly JAEEGI01 (sample SAMN16246545, study PRJNA631951) | gut metagenome | biome: gut microbiome; feature: rumen; material: KS-attached | host: Bos | place: Iran: Karaj | collected 2018-10 | reverse complement strand
GAGCTTGTTGTAAAGACGGAAGAAATTCTGATAGGTGATCGTCGCCCAGGTCGTCGTCTCCTGTTTGATCGGAACGCCTTCCTTGGCCTGTATCGCCTGATGCAGACCGTCGGAATATTCTCTGCCCGGCATCTTACGGCCGGTATTCTGGTCAACGATGATGACTTCGTTTTCTTCCACGACATATTCGACATCTCTGGTCATGATATAGTTTGCCTTCAGAGCCTGGGCAATATAATGGACCAGAGTGGTATTGTCCAGATCATAGAGGTTCTCGACACCGAAGGCCTTTTCGCCCTTGTGTACGCCCTCTTCGGTCAGCTGGACGTTCTTGTCCTTGATATCGATGACATAATCCTCATCGGCTTTCAGACGCTTCACGAAACGGTCGGCATTGATATATAAATTGGCAGTCTTCTTTTCGCCGCCGGAAATGATCAGCGGTGTTCTTGATTCATCGATCAGGATCGAGTCGACCTCATCCACCAGTGCGAAGTTGAGATCTCTCAAGACTCTGTCCTCGACTCTGGTCACCATGTTGTCACGCAGATAGTCGAAACCGACTTCCGAGTTGGTCGTGTAGGTGATATCACACTCGTAGGCAGCTCTTTTCTGTGCCGGGGTCAGCGCACGCAGATTGAGGCCTACTGTCAGACCCAGGAAACGGTGGATGGCACCCATCCACTCGCTGTCACGCTGTGCCAGATATTCGTTGACGGTGACAACATGGACGCCCTTTCCTTCCAGAGCGTTCAGGTAGACAGCCATGACGGATGTCAGGGTCTTGCCTTCGCCGGTCTTCATCTCGGCGATATCGCCTCTGTGCAGGACATAGGCACCTTCCAGCTGGCAGAAGAACGGATATTCTCCGATCACTCTCTTCGCCGCTTCCCTGGCTACCGCAAAAGCCTCGGCCTGGATATCGTCGAGCGTCTCGCCGTTTCTTAATCTTTCTTTGAATTCCGCAGTCTTCGCCTTGAGCTGTTCATCGCTCATCGCCGCCATCTCATCCTTGAGATTATCTACCGGAATGACGGCTCTTTCGACTTCTTCCAGGATCTTTTTATCGTTATTGAATAATTTATCAAATAAACCCATTTTCTATCTCCAATTCCATCTCATTATAGCATACGCTCCCACAAAAAAAGCTGACGGATACGGCCAACTTCTTTTGTGTTTCTCGATTATTCTTGAATCTCTTTTATATTGTGAGCTTGAAGACCTCGATCACCTTCAACTAGTTCAAATTCAACCGGCGCACCCTCACTGATGGTTTTATAACCATCCATGAGTAACTGAGAATAATGGAAAAAGACGTCACGACCGTCATCTGCTGTAATGAAGCCAAATCCCTTAACCTTGTTGAACCTTTTAACCTTGCCTAACATTTCCTTATTCTCCTTTTATTGTATTATTGTACCATACATTATTTTAATAATGTAAAGTAATGCTTTTGTAAGCTAGAGATAACACTTTGATCTTCTTCGAATGTACCTTTATGCAATTGTAAACGCCTCTTAAAGACGATCCGGTCGTCATCATATCATCGACGATCAGCACTTTTTGAAGTGTTTTTCCCTCATAAATATAGTTATCGGTCATCCTTTTGCGCCGATCGAGATCCATTCCCTCCTGGCAGAGATCCTTCTTCATCTTCAGTCCTTTGACCCGTTTGAGCTTCACCTCAGAAAAGATCTCCTCCAGATGATCAAAACCTCTTTCCTTCCTCTTTCTTTCGCTGCTTGGGACAAATAAGAGCTGATATCCGAAATATCTGACATTGAGATAATCATTCAGATCATAGAGAAAGACGCTCTTCAGCGCTTCGTCATGACATTCCTTGAACTGCAGCAGAAGGCTTTTGAAGATCGAATCGTATTCAAAGAACGATTCCACTTTAAAATCACCCAGACCGATCAGTTTCCGCTTCACCTGCATCTTTTTACGGCAGGAGGGACAAAGCTCATCTTCCTTTAAGAAGAAGGAACGGAAGGTATAGGAATCGATCACTTTGCCGCAATACAGACATCTTTGAGGCATCGGTTCGCCCTTTCCAGATAAGCGATCGTATCTCTGATCGCCTTGTCTTTTCTCTGTGCGATCAGCCAGGATCTGCCCTCATCATCATCGATCCCTCTTCCCACTCTGCCTGTCATCTGCACGAGACTTCCCTCATCGAAGATCCCGTCATAATCCAGGATGATCACATCGATATTCTTTATCGTGATCCCTCTTTCCAGAACGCTTGTCGAAAAGATGAACTGATATCTTCCCTTCCTGAATGCTTCGATATTCTCCCTCCTTTCTTTCAGATCGGAATAGACACAGGTACAGGAAAAGAAACGGGAAAAGATCTCATACAGGATCCTGCAATCTCTTCTGTTGGATACAAAGATGATACATTGTCTGGCCGTTGACTTCATCAGCCTGTAAAGACAGAAAGACGCCAGATACCTGTTGAGATAGATCTGTCCGGGAACAGACAGAGGACGGTTAGAAGGCCGCATCAGCAGTTCAATGACTTCGACATCTCTTTTCTCAAGGATCTTCCTGAGCTGTTCATCCACGGTCGCCGTGGAAAAGATGATCCTGCCTTTGCAGGAATTCATCGCGATGTTCATCAGTGTCTCATCTCCCTTCAAAGGAAAGGCGTCCACCTCGTCCAGCACAAGCAGATCGAAGCTGTGATAGTAACGGTAGAGCTGATGACAGGTGCAGACAATCAGATCGCCGTAGAGTCTCTCATGATGTCCGCCGTAGACCGGTGTCACTCTTGCTTTGGGAAAGAAATCCGCAAAACGCTGTACCAGCTCGATCACCACTTCCCTTCTGGAGATTGCATAGGCGACCTTCAGCCCTCTGGAAAGATAATCGGAGATACTCTCGACACTGATCTCCGTCTTTCCCGAACCGCAGACACAGTGAAGCAGCACATCTTTCTTCTTCAAAGCCTCCAGACACCTTTTCGAAGCTTCCTTCTGCTGAGGGGTCAGTTCATAGGAGAAGTGATACTCCTGCACATCCGGGGCGATCTCATAATCAAAACCCGACAGTTCCTCTTCTGCCAGCACTCTTGAAAAACGGATACACTTCCGGCAGTAATAACCCTTTGATCCCTTGTAGAAATAAGCGGGATCTTCATTGCCGCATCTTAAACACTTCATGGCCTTCAATACATTATTCGCCGGAAAACGCCAAAATCCTAACTTTTTTTCAAAAATATTTTATTTTTCTTCAGAATTGATACACTTAAGATATGATCAGACTGCCTGAAACCTATCAGAACGAGATGAAAGAACTCCTCAAAGACGAATACGATCTCTATCTCAGAAGCTTTGAGGAAGACAGAATATACAGTCTCAGGATCAACACATCAAAAATCTCCGTCAGGGATTTCATGAAGATCAATCCCTTTCATCTGACGCCTGTGCCCTGGAGTGATGACGGTTTTTATTTTGAAGAGGAAGACAGACCGGCCAAGCATCCCTACTACTATGCGGGACTCTACTATCTGCAGGAGGCCAGTGCCATGTATCCGGCACAGGCCCTTCCGATCGAAGAAACAGATATCGTCTTGGACTGCTGTGCCGCACCGGGCGGCAAGAGCCTCAAGCTCTTTAACAAACTGGATCGAAGCGGTTTCCTCGTCTCCAACGACATCTCCGAATCCAGAGCCAGGGTCTTACTCAGAAATCTGGAGATCCAGGGCGTCACGAACGCCTGCGTCATGGCTGAAGACATCACAAAGATCACTTCTTTTCATGATACTTTCGACAAGATCCTGATCGATGCCCCCTGTTCGGGACAGGGCATGTTCCGCAAGGAAAAAGAACTGATCCGTTCCTTCGAAGAAAGAGGCAGTGAATACTACGTCCCCATTCAGAAAAACATCATCGCCGCAGCGCTGGATATGCTGAAGCAAGGAGGGATGCTGGTGTATTCGACCTGCACCTTCTCGCCCAAAGAAGACGAAGAGATCATCGAATATGCCTTAAACATCTGCCCGGAACTCAAAGTACTTCCCCTGAAGAAATACGAAGGCTTTGTTTCAGGCGTCACAAAAGACACAGAAAACTGTGTCCGTCTCTATCCCCACCGCATCAAAGGCGAAGGACACTTCGTCGCCCTGCTGCAGAAAGGTGAAAAAACATCTCAGGCAAAAGAAACAGCCCCTTTTAAAGCAGTTCTTCCCGATGAACCCTTCTTCAAAGATCTGCACATCGATCTTAGCGGCAGAAAACTCGTCACACGCAAAGACAGACTGTATCTGGAACCTGATGCCATGCCCGATCTGAAGGGTCTTCGCATCATGCGCTCAGGCCTGTATCTGGGAGAATACCGTCATGACAGATTCATCCCCTCCCAGGCTCTGGCATCGGCTTTAAGACGTGAGGAATATGACAGGATCCTCAACTTCGATCCGGATGACCCGAGAGTCATCAAATACCTCAAATGCGAGACGCTGGATGTCAAAGACAAATACGCAAACGGGACTGTCCTGGTCTGTGTCGATCACTTCCCGTTAGGTTTCGGCGATGTTTCCAAAGGGATACTCAAAAACAGGTATCCCGCAAACTACAGATATCAGTAAAAAACGGATGAATCAGTTCATCCGTTTTCATTCATTTTCTCAGATCGCCGTTTTCAATATGCTTCTTCAGGATCATATCCGTTATTTCAAACAGCTTTTCAGAACCGTATCTGGTCTTGTTCTGTCTCTGATAGACCTGGGAAGCACTGACATCATGATCCTTCCAGTCACCGCCGTCATTGCTGTGATTGAGCAGCAGAGGCTGGAAATTATCCAGCGCATGAGCAAATTTCGCTTCCGCTGTCTCATATGCCTCAAACTCATCGAACAGATCGATCAGATCTTTCTTCTGATCCTCAGGCAGTAAAGAGAAGATCCGCTCCTTGGCTTTCTCTTCCCTCTCCCTTTGATCCTTCAATGCTTCCTCATCGTAGGCATAGGTATCACCGGCATCGATCTCCACCACATCATGGATCAGGCACATGATCATGACCTTTGAAATATCGATCTCCTCATTGGCATATTCCTTCAGCAGATAAGCCATGATCGCCATATGCCAGGCATGTTCGGCATCATTCTCGCTCCTGCCGTGTCCGGACAGATGTGTCTGTCTGAAGATGTTCTTCTCCTGATCGATCTCCAGAATGAAATCCAGCTGTTTCCTGATCCTCTCATCCATAGTCATCACCTCATCAACATTATACAAAGAAAAAGCACCTCCGTAAGGAAGTGCTTTGACGCAATTTCGAGAATTAACGCTTTGAGTACTGAGGTCTTCTACGAGCTCCTCTTAAACCATACTTCTTACGTTCTTTCGCACGAGAATCACGTGTTAAGAAGCCTGCTTTCTTGAGTACAGGTCTGAAGTCTTCGCCGACTTCCAGCAGTGCACGTGAGATACCATGTCTCATAGCACCGGCCTGACCTGTCATACCACCGCCGTAAACATTGATGAAGATGTCATACTGACCTTCTGTACCTGTTTCAACTAACGGTGACTTGACTACCATTCTCAGGATTTCCTGGGGCAGATATTCTTCGAGAGTCTTTTCTCCGACCATGATCTTGCCGGTACCCGGAGTCATATAGACACGGGCAACGGAAGATTTACGTCTTCCTGTTCCAAGGTAACTTACATTTGTTTTCTTTTTAGGCATTGATCTTCTCCTTACTTAAGCTCAATTGGCTTTTGAGCATTGTGAGGATGCTCAGCACCTTCATAAACATACAGATGGGTTCTCATACGATCGCCCAGCTTGTTGTGGGGCAGCATACCTTGAACTGCTTTTTCCACTAATTCAACAGGATGGTTTCTCTTCATCTCGCCGATAGGTCTTGCTTTCAGACCTCCCGGGTACATGGAATGGTGATAGTAAGTCTTCTTAAATTCCTGATCGCCTGAATAGACGACCTTTGCAGCATTTACGATAATGACGTAATCGCCGCAGTCGACATTCGGTGTGTAAGTCGGCTTGTGCTTGCCTCTTAAGATCGTGGCACACTGTGTTGCCAGTCTTCCCAGAGTCTTGCCTGAAGCATCAACTACATACCAGTCTTTCTTAACTTCTGCTGGTTTCAGCATAGTTGTCTGACGCATATTTTTTCTCCTTTTAAGTTTCCGGGGCTTAAAAAATAAAAAATAAGGCAGTTATTATTATATGGTATTTCATATGATAATTCAACCTTATTTTTCAATCGTTTTCGGAATTGTTTTCCTCAGACGCCGATGATCTGCTTCATCACTTTCTTTCTGGTGACGATGCCCATCAGCACGTTTCTATCATCCACCACAGGCACGAAGTTGTGATTGATGATCTGTGCTGCCAGTTCACTCATATCCGCATCGACCTTCACTGCCGGAACATAATCTTTCCGTACCAGTTTCGTGATCCTGATATTCTCAAGACCTTCCATCGTGACCTTTTCACCTTTGACGATGCACCAGAGCAGGTCTCCTTCCGATACGGTCCCGAGATATTCACCGCTGTCAGAGATCAGCGGAATAGCTGTATAGCCGTGTGCCCTCATCTTTTCCAGGGCCTGACGGACGTTCATACTTTCATTCAGGCAGGCAACCTGGGCCTTGGGCGTCAGCAGGAACAATACATTGGTCTTTTCCATACTTTCATTGTAAACGGGAAATATGAAAAAACGGTGATATTTGAAAAATCTCTGTTTTCCGCTTATTCCAGTTCGGGATCGCTGTCTTCCAGATGATCTTCATACAGATAATAATCCGTATCCTTCTTGATCACTTCTCTTAAAAGCAGGACTGCGATGACGTTCGGGATGCACATGGCGGCATTGAGGATGTCCGCCAGCGTCCAGACAGCACCTTCCGAGACCATCGCGCCGATGAAGATGACGATGATCCACAGAACCTGATAGATACGGATTGCTCTCTGGCCCAAAAGATACTTGATGCAGTTTTCGCCGTAGTAGCTCCATCCCAGGATCGTGGAATAAGCAAAAGTGATGATGCCGAATGTCAGCAGAGGCTTGCCCAGATACGGGATCTGGTTGAAGCAGGCCGAAACAAGTCCTGCTCCGGAAATATGCGAACCGTCAGCCAGGATGCAGGAGATCGCCTCGTTGCCGATGACACTGGAAACAAGGACCAGACCGGTCATCAGACAGACGACGACCGTATCCCAGAAGACACCGGTCGAACCGACAAGCGCCGGCTTGACTGCATTCTTCGCTACCGAAGCAGCAGAAGCCTGCGGTGCCGAACCCATACCTGCCTCATTGGAGAACAGGCCTCTGGCGATACCGGCTCTGGCTGCCTGTATGATAGTCGTACCGATGAAGCCGCCTATTGCCGCTCTTTTTGTGAAAGCGGAACTGATAATGACAGCGACCGTTTCCGGAAGATAACGGATGTTGATGATCAGAATGATCAGACAGCCGATCACATAGACGATGGACATGAACGGGACCAGCTTCTCACAGACTCTGGAGATCGCCCTTACACCGCCGAAGACGACGAGTGCCGTCAGAGCACAGATGATCAGAGCGACGATCACGTCATTGGTATTGAAGTTGTTATGCATCACATCGACAAGCGCCTTTGCCTGCGATGAGCAGCCGATACCGAAAGCGCCCAGAGCACAGCACCAGGCAAAGATCTTGCCCATCAGCGGCATATTGAGATGCTCAAAAGCCGTCATGGCACCGCCCATATAGCTTCCGTCTTCTTCTTTGCGGCGATATTTGATCGCAATGAAAGATTCCGCATACTTTGTCGCAATGCCGAAAATACCGCCGAACCAGGTCCATAAGACTGCACCCGGTCCGCCGACAGCGATGGCTGTACCGACACCGATGATGTTGCCTGTGCCGATCGTTGAACTTAAAGCCGTCATCAGCCCACCGAACAGTGAAAGATCACCCTTCTTGGAACTCTCGTTCCGGATCGATTCAACGACGCCCTTGAATACTCTCTTCTGTATAAAACCTGTCTTGAACGTCAGGTAAATATGAGTCCCCAGCAGGAATATGATCATTGCCGGGCCCCACATGATATTGTTGTCGATCCAACTTAATATCTCGTTCATAACTCTACCTCTCAAGTGCGCTTCTTCTATCCCCTGAAGAAACACATAAAACTATTCTAATACAAGAACCTCTTCTTTAAAAGAATGAGCTTACTGCTCATTCTCTTTCAGCATCACGTTGCACATCCAGTCGGCGAACTTCTCGTTCTCCTCGATCTGCGGGGAATGTGCCGAATTCTCGAAGACGACGAACTCTTTCTTCGCATCTCCGGTCAGAGAATCGAAGTATTCTTTAGCCGCCCTGGTGTTGGTCTGCCCGTCATATTTTCCAAGCACGAAATAAGTCGGGATCTTTACCTCTGACACAAGTGAAGGAAGCGGATCTCTTAATGACTGCAGTGCCAGAGGCATGGAGTATCTAAACATTGCATAGAAAAACTTGAAACCGTCCATGAGATTGTATTCCGGACCTGTGAGCAGTTTGCTAATCACATAACGCATTTCATGCTGTTCCTCATGTTCCGCATAACCGTATTTGCGTACATATTTGCGCGGAGCGATCGTTTCACCGTTCTTCACCTTCTCCCTGAGGGATTCCAGCAGTTTCACATCTTTTTCATTGCCTTTTTCCTTCGCGTCTCTGATACAGTCTTCCAGCGTATAGGATTCAGCCTTAGCCATGTCGGACATCTGCCCCACACCGATGTAAGCCTTGTAGTATTCCGGCTTTTCGTTGGCAGCCAGAGTTCCCAGATAAGTTCCGTAGGAATGGCCCATGAGATATACTTTATCCTTGTTCAGATACTCCCTGACATATTCCGTCAGGGCGATCAGGTCAGCAACATGTTGGTGATAATTGATGTCCTTATAGTCTTCTTTGAATGAATACGATTTGCCGGCACCTCTCTGGTCATAGTGGACGATCGTAAAATGCTTCTCCAGCTCTTTCTCGTGCCTTCTGATGAACGGGATCTCCGAACCGGCCGGACCGCCGGTCACGCAGAGCAGGACCGGATTGTCCTTATCTGTTCCGGCGATCATGACTGCAAGTTCCGTATCATTGACCGGGACCATCTTCAGTTCACTGATCGCATTTTCGCCTTCATTCTTTTTTGTAGAAGTCTTCGCATTGAGCCTGTAGAGAAGATAAGCGACTGCAGGCGCTACCAATAATATCTTTTTCATATCATGCTCCTTTGTTCTTCACATAATCAGCGACGATCATGCCGCTCTCAAGCTGCACGCCGACGAGCCTTTTGATATCGACGACGGAATACTGAGTGAGTTCTTCCACTTTCTTGGAGAGTTCTTCGAATTCCTTCTCCATCTGCGGGATGATCTCGTTCAGCTTCTTTTCTTCTTCACTTCCGGCCCTCTTGTCTCTTTCATACTTCGCGCCTCTGATCAGCGAGCCCCATGAAAGCATCTTGTAGAACTGGGTAACGATCAGGTTGTCGAATTCCTCAGAGACCTTGCATGGTTTCTGATTATCCGGATTCTGTCTGGCAAAATTGAGTTCCGTGTCATAGTTCTTCTGTCTTTCATCCAGGCTCCTGCCGATGATCTTGACGAAGTCGTTGTCCGGACCGCAGAGATCACGGTACTGATTGAAGAAAGCGGCCATCTTGTTGGAAGTCTCCAGGTTCTCTTTCAGGCCTTTCTCGACAGCTTCCAGACGAGGGTACGGCAATTCGCTCGTGTCCTGGATCTTCGGAGAATAGAAATAAGGAAGTTCCGCCACCAGGCAGAAAGTGCCGTATTTCTTGGCGTAGGAATCGGAAGAATCGCCCGCAAACATCGTCTCTGCCGGATCGCCTTCACCGTACTGCTCCGCAAAATCATACTCTTCCGACATAGCGATCATCTTGTAGATGGCCTTGGAGAAGGAAGGAATGAACGGCGCTTCCGGTTCGCCAAGATGCAGAGGAACATTCTGCCTCTTTGCTGCACCATAAAGCTTCTCATAGATCTCCGGTGCTTCCCTGGTCAGATACCAGTAGGCTCCTCCGAATCCCGCATTATGCAACGAATACATGAAAGCAGGTTTCGTCTCATCGATGATCTTCATCAGTATCTGCGTCTCAGGGATCGGTGTATCCCATTTGTAGTTCTTGTAGTCAAACGGGAAAGTCCATTCCGGCTGCATCGAACCGATCGGACGGTAGAAGTTCTTTGCGTAGTTATATAAAGTAAATGGTCCCTTGAACCAGCCCTCGTTATATCTGGTCCCGTCAACATCAATACTCTTGATGATGTACCATGTATAGTCAAACTCTTTTCTGAAATCATCATTTTCACAGAGATATCTCGTGAAATATTCCAGCATCATGCATCCCATCGGTTCATTGGGGTGCGGGCAGCCGAACATGAAGGCGTTCTTTGACCCTTCGCCGATCTTCAAAGCATAGATCGGTTCGCCTTTCGTCGATTTTCCTGCTTCCCACATCGTGACCAGATCGGGATAATCCTCTGCCAGTTTTCTCGAACTCTCGTTCATCTCGTCAACTGTCAGGAACACTTTATAGTCAGGGATATTGTTCAGTAAATGTTCAAAGTTCATGAGTATGATCCTTTCTGAAAAGGCAGAGGCATAAAGCCCCTGCCTTTTTCTTTGACATAATCCTAAAGATTATTTATCCAGCCAGTAGTAAGTGTACTCACTGAAGCTGGCTTTTTCCATAGAACCGCCATCAGCAACGCTTACATAGTTGTTGCCCTTGATGTAGTTCTTGAACGGGCTGTAGTCAACATAGTTGACACAGAGAACGAACGGAACATCTTCACGCAGATATTTCTGGATTTCGCTGATGTAGCCGTTTCTTTCTTCATCACTGGAAGCCTGAATAGCCTTCTTAGCCAGTTCATCAACTTCAGCTCTTGAGTATCTCGGGATATTGACAGAACCGTCAGTCGTCCAACGACGGGTCGTACCGAGTACATCCGGTCCCTGGAATCCGCCTAAAGCGGTGATTTCGAAGTTGGTGTTATCGAAGCAGTTCTCATACCAGATGTTGTAATCCTGAACATCCAGTTTGACTTTGATGCCCATCTTTTCCATGTTGTCGGCAACGACTGTGCAGAAGTCTTCGAAGCCGCCCATGACAGTGAATGTGCACTCGAAGTAGTAGCCGTCAGCATCCTTCGTGTAACCTGCTTCTTCGAGAAGCTGCTGTGCTTTTTCAAGATCGTAATCGGCTTCTCTTGCATCATCATTGACTGCACCTACGAAGTTGTCAGGGATGAAGTGGTTGTTGGCAGGTTTGTAACCGCCGGTTGCCTTGACGGAGACGTCTTCTCTGTCAACGCCGTACATGACAGCTTCACGGACCTTGACATCGGCGAACGGACCCTCAGTGAGGTTGAACGTGATGTACCAGGGTGAAGGCCAAGTCTGAGTTACAGTGTAGTAATTGTCTGTATCAGCCATGATTCCGTCAAGATCGGTTGCAGGAATGTAAGAAGCACTGATTTCATCTACTTCACCATTCAGCCAAGCCTGATACATTGTGCTCGGATCGGAAATAACAGTAAAGATAACACGATCAAGAAGCGGAGCATCGCCCCAGTAATTCTCGTCTCTTACGATCTGAACATCAGTGCCCTTGTTCCAGACATCAAATTTGAACGGACCACAGGAAACAGGATTGTTGGAGAATTCATCATTGGTCATCCAGTCAGTTCCTTCCAGAACATGTTTCGGAAGGATGAATGTGCCGTACCAGGAAACATTGGCGATGAATGAGCCATCCGGTTCGCTCATATGGAATACGACTGTGTAATCATCCGGTGCTTCGATTGACTCGACAAAACCGAATACGTTTGCGTTGGCGTACTGCTTGTCAATGATCTCATTGAAAGTGTAGACAGCATCGGCAGAAGTAACTTTTTCACCGTCGGTCCATACTGCATTGTCACGCAGATGGAATGTGTAAGTTAATGCATCATCAGATACATCATAGCTGGTTGCCAGATCCGGGATCGCGTTGAACGCATTGTTCAGCTTATACAGACGCGGGAAAATGTTCTGTACGATCGTGTAGTTGAAGTCATCGGAAATGGCATCCGGGTTGAGAGTTGCTGGCTCACCGTCCTGAGCAACGATGTAAACCTGTTCTTCTTTTTTCTCACCGCCGCCGCCGTTGGAGCAACCGGTCAGAACGAACAAAATCGTCAGCAATACAACTAATAATTTTTTCATTGATCTTCCTCCTTTTCATATCCAACACCCAGATCACAGGTGTTAAGACCATTTTCATCGTATCGGAAACACGATACTTCTCTTCCGTCAGCAGTTTTCACTGCTTTCGGATACTCTTTGAAGCACTTCTCTGTCGCAAAGCGGCATCTGGGTGCGAAGTAGCAGCCCGGACCCGTATCGATCGGTGTGGGCGGCTCGCCTTCCAGAATGATTGCTTCTTTCCTGACGCGCGGGTCGATATCCGGTGAATTGGAGATCAGAGCCTGCGTATAAGGATGTTTGGGATCATGCAGGATATCATCGGAATTACCCATCTCAACGATCCTGCCCAGATACATGACGATCGTACGGTCGGAAATATATCTGGTTGTAGCAATATCATGTGAGATAAACACCATTGAACTGCCGTGTTCTCTTACAAGTTTCGTCAGCATGTTGATGATATCGGCACGTACCGATACGTCCAGCATGGAGACCGGTTCATCGGCGACCAGGAATTCCGGGTTCAGCAGCATGCTTCTGAGAATGGAAATACGCTGCAGCTGTCCGCCTGACAGTTCAAACGGATAACGGTCCAGATAATCCTCAGCCGGGATCAAACCGGCTTCTTCCAGGATATCCTTGCAGATCTGCAGCTGTTCCTCTTCTGTTTCCCCGATCTTATGCAGCTTCGTCGCACTCATCAGGATCTTTCTGATCGTATAACGCGGGTCGAAGGTATCAAAGGGGTTCTGGAAGACGATCTGGCATTTCTTGCGGAAAGCCAGAGGATCTCTCTTCAGCAATTCCGATGTGGATTCACCGTCGATATAGACATCACCGGAAGTGGGATCTTCCAGTCTCATCAGCAGTCTGCCCAACGTCGATTTGCCGCAGCCCGACTCACCGATGACGCCGATGATCTCACCTTTGTCAAGGCTGAAGCTGACACCGTCAACTGCCTTGATCGTCTGTTTGTTCAGTGTCTTGCCGTCTTTCTTGACGACCTTTTTCTGGATGTAGTACTTAACCAGATCTTCAACTCTGATCAGTTCACTCATTGATATCACCTCCCTCTTCCTTTAAGAAGCAGGCAACTTTCCAGTTGTCTCCATAATCCTTCAGCTGAGGGATCTCTTTATGACATCTTTCCTTCGCAAACGGACAGCGGTCCGCGAAGACGCAGCCCGTCGGATAGATCGACATATCGGGAAGATTTCCTTCAATGCCCTTCAGATTGGTCTTCTCGCCGGTGAAGGATGGGAAGGAGTTCAATAAGCCTTTGGTGTAAGGATGCCGCGGATTGACCAGAACATCCATGACCCTGCCCTCTTCCATGACTCTGCCGGCATACATGACGACGACCTTCTTGCAGGTGGAAGCGACGACCGACATATCATGGGTGATCATGATACGGGCGATCTTCATATTCTTTTCCAGATTCATGATCTCGTTGAGGATCTGGGTCTGGGTAACGACGTCCAGTGCTGTCGTGGCTTCATCCATGATCAGCAGTTTCGGTTCAAAGATCAGAGCCAATGCGATCGCAACTCTCTGCATCATGCCTCCTGAAAGCTCATGAGGATATGACATGTATACACGTTCGGAAAGATTGACCAGTTTCAACAGACTGTAGATCCTTTCCGTGATCTTTTCTTTTGTTTCATTGGGATAGTGGACCCGGTAAATATCTTCCATCTGTTTGCCGATCCTGTGGACAGGAGATAAGGCATTCATTGCTTTCTGGAAGACTACAGACATCTGGGTCCAGCGTACTTCCTGCAGCCTCTCCTGATCCATTGAGAAGATATCTTCACCATTCAGCAGGGCCTCACCGGAAGTCTCAATGATATTTTCCGGCAATAATCTCAGGATACCCATGGCCAGGGTCGATTTTCCGGAACCGGATTCACCGACGATACCGACGGATTCTTCTTCCTCTACCGTCAGGGAAACATCCTGAACGGCATAGACCGTCTTGTCGTTGGTATGGTAGTTGATGCTGACATTTCTAATATCCAGTAAACTCATATCATACACCTCCTACTTATTCGCATCCATCTTCGGGGAGAGGACTCTGTTCAGGCCTTCGCCGATCAGGAAGAACGTCAGAACGGTAAAAATCGTCATCAGACCTGGGAAAGTACAGATCCACCAGCACTTTGGCAGATACGCCTTGCCGGCAGTGATGATCTGACCCCAGCTGACTACGTTGGGATCGCCCAGGCCCAGGAACGACAGACCGGCTTCGGTCAGGATCGCACCGGAAATATTCATCGTCGTATTGGCTATGATCGGGAAAATGCCGTTTGGCAATACGTGATGGATCAGAATCGAGGATTTTGATTCTCCCATTGAGAAGGAGCTCTGTATGAAGGTCCTTTCTTTGATCGCCTTGGCCTGCGCCCTCATCAGTCTGGCATTTCCTACCCAGGAAGTCAGACCGATGACGATCATGACATTCATCATGGAAGAACCGAACGTCGCAATGATCATCAGGATCAGGAAGAAGTCCGGAAGCATCAGGAAGATGTTCATGACTTCATTCAACAGCTGGTCGATCCATCCGCCGTAGAAACCGGCAATACCGCCCAGCGTAACACCGATGATCGCCGAAATCATTGCCGCAATAAAGCCGATCTTCAGCGATGTCGATGCACCGTACAGGATCTGTGAAAGGATATCATGTCCCAGACTGTCCGTTCCAAGCGGATACTGCTTGCAGGGCGCCATCAGCAGATCATCGTTCAGACGATACGGATTATATGGCGCAAACAGCGGTCCGAAGAACGCTATGAAAAGCAGAACAGCCAGAAAAATCAGACCGATCTTCAGCTGAATATTATTGTTGATCGTATTCAGGATGAGTTTGAATGTGTTCTTTTTCTTCTTTTCCATAATCCACCCCTATTCAACCCTGATACGCGGATCGATCCACGCATAAATGATATCGACGACAACAGTCATGACAGCAACCGAGATCGAAAGCATCAGATAGATCGCCGACAAAGTCGGATAGTCACGCTTGGTGATCGAGTCCAGCATCAGTCTGCCCATGCCCGGCCAGGCATAGACGATCTCGATCATCGAAACACCGGTGATCATGTAAGCCAGTGTGATACCGAAAACCGTAACCGTCGGGATGATCGCATTCCTCATAACGTATTTATTGAAGATCTTTTTCTCACTCATGCCTGTCGCCCTCAAAGTCATGATGAAATCTTCCGACATCGTCTGTAAGACAGAGGAACGGGCAATACGGAAATAATAAGGAATATCGATCAGTACCAGTGTTGTTACCGGTAAGAACATATGTTTCAGCAGATCCAGGATTTTTCCGATACCGGTGTAGTTTCCTCTTAAGGAATACATGCCGTATGTCGGGAACCATTTCAGAATGGATGCAAACAGCAGGATCATCATCAGTCCAAGCCAGAAGCTCGGTGTGGAATCAAAGAAATAAGAAATACCGCAGAGGAAAAGGTCAAACTTGCTTCCCTTCTTCCTGGCGGCAAAAATACCCAGTAAAGTGCCAATCAATAAGCCGATAACTGCGCCAGTGAAAGCAATCATTAATGTCGGACCGATCCTTGTCTTGATCAGATCCCAGACCTTGGCAGTCGAAACATAGGAATAACCGAAATCGCCATGGAGCAGCTGTTTGGCATAGATCCAGAACTGCTCCAGTATCGGTTTATCCAGGCCGTATTTGGCCCGCAATGCCTGCATCATTTCCTGACTCGGATTGTCCTTTCCGGCCAAAAGCCTCGTCGGATCGCCCGGAGCCAGTCGAATGATGACAAAATTGAACAGTACTGAGAACAGTACTACGATCGTTCCGGAGAACAATCTTCTCAGAATAAACCTTCTCACTTGACTTACCTCTGCCTTTAATAGATACATTTTATACTATTGGTACAAATTTTTCCATCATTTCTTACATGTTTTTTTCTGAAAATATTTTCATAATGTATAATATGTATATAATTATAGTAAGAAAAGTACGGAGGATAATGATTATGCTGATCAGAAACGGACGTATCCATGACGGAAAAGGCAAGATCTTTTCTGCTGACATACGTATCAAAGACGGAAAGATCGAAAAGATCGCCGAAAAACTCAAACAGAACAAAAACGAAGAAGTGATCGATGCCAAAGGGCTGGAAGTCTTCCCCGGATTCATACAGACCCTGTCTTCCTGGGGCATCAACGGATCCATGACGGAGATCCGTCCCTCCTCACAGGATAACGATGAACTCTCGGATCCGATCACACCGCAGCTGGATGTCAAGTATGCCTTCAACGGCAGAGCAGCCACAGTCCAGCAGCTGGGTGCCTTCGGTCTGACGACTATCGGCGTCACTCCGACCGACAACAACCTCTTCGGCGGAACGATGGCGGTATTCGAAGTCGACGGTCTCAATCCCTTTGAGATGTGTCTCAAGGATCAGGTCGGCATGAAAGCCTCCGTCAGAAACAGTCTCAAGAACGCCTACGGCAGACGCAATGTGGCACCTCTATCCAAGATGTGGATCTTTGAACAGTTTGCCGAGCAGTTACGCAAGGCATCTGAATACAAAGTTGAAAAAGGCAAGGACAGAGACATGAAGATGGAAGCTTTACAGAAAGTGGTAAAGAAGAAACTGCCTCTCTTCGTCTCCGTCGATACCAAGCAGGATGCCTTACATGTCCTGGAGATCCTCAAGCCATACAAGATCAAGCCTGTCATATGCAACGGCTTTGAGATCGGCAAGGACGATACCTGGCTGGTCGATAAGAAGATCCCGCTGGTCGTCAGATCCAATTCGATGACGGCAGACAAGACAGCCATGAAACTCGACCTGAAAGGCATCGCTGCCCTGGCGGAAAAAGGACTGACGGTAGCTTTATCAGGTGTTGACAGCAGCTGGCAGATCAGGGAAGATGTGCTGTGGCTTGGCATCTGCATGATGCGCATCATGAAAGATGAAACAAAAGTCCTGCCGATGATGACTTCCAATCCGGCAAAACTGCTCTCCGTCGACGATCTGACCGGATCGATCGAAGAAGGCAAACGTGCCGATATCGTCCTTTGGGACCAGAATCCTCTGGAATCCTATCAGGCAAAGATCATGAAGACCTTCATGGGCGGAAAAGTAATATATAAGGAAGGAGACGAACTGAGATGTATGTAATCAAGAACGGTACAGTCTACACGATGAAGGATGACAGGCCCATCAAAGCTGACATCCTGGTCAATGATGAAGGCAAGATCGAGAAGATCGCCCCCACCATCAAAGCCGATAAAGCGGAACTCATCGATGCTTCTGGCAAAGTCGTCATCCCCGGTTTTGTGGATGCCCATTCCCACATCGGCGGCGTCTTTGAAGACGAACTGGACGACCTCAACGAATGTACGAACCCGGTCACGCCGGAAATGGATGCCTACTACGGCATCACCCCGGATGACGAACAGTTCAAGATCGCTGTGAAAAACGGCATCACGACTTCCTGCCTGATCCCCGGCAGCGGCAACGTCATCGGCGGCTGGGGCATCGTCTTAAAATCCGATAAAGGTACAATCGATGAAAGACTCCTGAAACATCCGGTCTGTCTCAAAGCTGCCACCGGCATCAACCCCAAAGGCGTCTATTCCAGAGCCCATCAGCTGCCGATGACCCGCATGGGCATCGCCTTCCTGTTAAGAGACTACTTCCGTAAAGTCAGAGAATATAAGGAAAAGAAAGAAAAAGCGAAGAAGGATCCCAAGAAGATGCCTCCTTATGATCTGGGACTGGAACACGGTATTCCCGTACTGGAAAAGAAGATCCCCTTAAAAGTCCATACCTATATGCATGACATGGTCACCGTCGTTGAGATCGCAAAAGAATTCGACATCAACGTTACCATCGACCATGCCCAGGGCGCATCCGATTACTATGATGTCTTAAAAGACAGTCACGTCAAAGGCGTCATCTTCGGACCGATCTCCTCAGGGCTCTTCCCGGGAGAAGGCGGCAAGATTGACTTTGAGTGCTGCAAAGGTCTGGATGATCGGGGAATCACCGTCACCGTCATGACCGACGGACCGGTCACACCGGAAAACCTGCTGGTCACGGAAGTCGGTGAAGCCGTCAGAAAAGGCATGGATCCCGTCCGTGCACTGGCCATGATCACCCGCAACTCCGCAAAGATCCTGATGGTCGACGACAGAGTCGGAACGCTGGAAAAAGGAAAAGATGCCGATATCCTGATCTTCGATTCTCTGCCTTCGCTCGATGTCAGAGCCAACCTCTTACTGACAATGATCAACGGAAAGGTGGTGTACAGGAAAGATGAAGTATGATTATCCCAAGTGCCGCAAATCCGATCTGGTCGAAGAACGCTTCGGCCATCAGCTTGAGGCACCCTATACCTGGCTCAGAGACACCAAAGATCCGGAAGTCAAAGACTTCACTGCCAGGGAAAACGCATTTACCGATTCCTATTTCGATCCCGAAGAGATCGAAGCCATGATCGCAAAACTGAAAGCGGAATATAATGAGGAACTTCCTTCAGGCATCCTGCCCTGGCATGACGGCTATATCGCCACCAGATCCCACGAAGGAAACTACACAGTCGTGGAACTGGACAAAGACCTCAATATCGTAAGGACCCTGTTCAGGAGATACGACCTGCCCGAAAGGACTCCTTTCTCGGCAACGCCTTCGGAAACGGACGAAGATATTTTAGCTATTATGGCCCAGGTCGACGGTGCGCCAAGACCTGACAATATCATCTACGATTTCGCAAACAGCAGGATCCTCAAGATACTGCCTCTGACTTTCTCGGGTGTCTGGTCGAAAAAGAAGCTTGCCTTCTATTCGCCGACCACCATCTCTGAAGGAAACAGCTGTAAGACCATCATCCAGAAATGGGAAGAGGGAAATGATGAACTGAGCGATGTCTTCACCTATGAAGGCAATGCGATCTTCGGCAATACGCAGGTATCCGAAGACGGCAATACGATGATCTTCTCCTTCTCCGTCAACTACTCTCAGGACTACTACTATGTCTTTGATGAAGAAAGCGGCGAAGCATATCCGATCAATCCGGACAAGGTGATGATGCTGAGCTATGTCGATTCCTTCAAAGGAAGACACTACTTCATCTCCTTTGAAAACGATCCGCACGGCGAAGTGATCGCCATTCCCTATGGAAAAGACATCAGCTGCGCCGAAACGGTCTATCAGGAAAAAGAAGCCTACATCGAAGGCGGAACTTCCCTGAACGAGAAGATCTATCTGCTTTCCAGCAAGGATGCCGCCAGCAAAGTCATCTGTGTGGATGATGACAAAGAACTGGAACTTCCGGAAAAAGTCGCATCCCTGAGACCTTCCGGCAAGACAAAAAGCGGCAGGATCTTCGAATTCGACTGCTTCGTCAATCCGCCGAAACTCCTGGAATTTGACGGCGATGCGTTCAGAACGATCTACGGCAAGGACGAAGATACGTCCGATATCATCGTCGAGTTCCTGAAAGCACCTTCGAAAGAAGACAAAAAAGAGATCCCCTACTATCTGGTGAGATCCAAGGATGCAAAGAAAGACTCAAATAATAAGACACTGATCTACGGCTACGGCGGATACAATGTCAACATGCCGCCCTGGTCAACGGAAATGGTCTCCCAGACCAATATCGCCGCCTGGGTCAGGAACGGCGGCATCTATGTCCACTGTCTCTTGAGAGGCGGAAGCGAATACGGCACTTCCTGGCACGAGGAAGGCATGGGTCTGAAGAAAAAGAACTGCTACTACGACTTCATCGGCATCGCCGAGAAAGTGATCGCCGATGGCTGGACAAGACCGGAAAAGATCGCGATCAGCGGCTGCTCCAACGGCGGACTGCTGATGAGCACACTGGTCACCATGAGACCGGATCTCTGGGGCTGTGTCATCGATTCTGTCCCCCATACCGACATGATCCACTTTGCGGATGATGACAGAGGACCGATGTACATCACCGAGTACGGCGATCCCGATCATTCCGAAGAAGAATATCTGTATCTCTTAAGCTATTCTCCTGTCCACAATGTGAAGGACACTGAATATCCGGCGACCTACATCCAGACCGGAGAGTGTGACAACAACGTTCCTCCCTACCACGGCAAATCCTTTGCCGCAACGATGCAGGAACATAACAGAAGCGATAATCCGATCCTGTTAAGAGTATTGGAACTCGGATCACATGACAGAGGTCAGGGGGAAGTCTTCTGGAAGACCATCGCCGAGATGCATGTGTTCATGGAAAAGAATCTCAAATAGAAAAAAAAGACTGTCGACCGACAGTCTTTTTTTATGCTTCGCTTTGATTGATCTGTATCCCCTGAACATCCTTGTCAAAGGCAAGTGCCAACGGGATCAGGCCAAGCAGGAAAGCAACCGTTCCCAGGATCCTGAGCGGGATCAGATCCCCTAATACACCGTACATCAGTGAGGATGCGGTATTGCCGATCATGGTGACGGTCATGAAGGTTCCAAACAATGTGCCTCTTTTGTCTTCCGGTATCAGCATGATCATGATGCCCGTCAGTATGCCGTTAAAGACACCGTTGAAGATAAAACAGATCAGAAACAGAACGGAAGTCACTTTGAAGGAAGCCAGGAAGATCGCCGCTGCTCCGCACAAGACGAAACCTAACATTCCGTAGCCGATGATCCTCATGGGCTTTCTGTGATAGACATCCACGACAGTCAGCAGCAGCGTTCCGATCAATGATCCGGCTGAAATGAAGGCTCCCAGATATCCGTACTGCACGGTCGTCATCCCGTTTTCCAGACAGTATGGAAGCAGAAGATTAAAGAAACCGGCAATCAGGAAATTGGCCAGGACGACGATCAGGCCTATCTTCATCAGACCCATATCATTTCTAATGTAAGCAAAGCTTTCGGTGATATCGTTTCTGATCGTTTTCAGGCTGGCTGTTTCTTCCGTTTTATGACTCGGATAATTGCGGATGAACCATTCACTGAGTGCCGAGATCACATAGCAGATGCCGTTGACAAGGATCAGGATCGGAACACCGAATTTCACGATCAGCATGCCGCTGAGCGCCGTACCGATCAGATTGATGATCGTGGAAGAGCCGCTGAGCAGCGACTGCCCTTTGATCAGAACGCTTTCTTCCAGGATCTCGGGAACCAGAGCAGTAGATGCCGGATCAAACAGTGAAGAACAGGCACCGGAGACCAGAGCAACAATGACGACCATCGCTACACTCATCGTGTTCCTGAATGCCAGAAGACCTAAGACGATGAATATCAGACCTCTGATCAGATCAGTATATACCAGTATGTTTCTTTTGCGCAGATGATCCGTCAGGGATCCGCTGATCGGTCCCGCAAAGATCCTTACGGCGAAAGAAATACCTGACAATAATCCCATTAATGTTGTGGAACCTGTTTTCTCATAGACCCAGTATGCGATCGCCGCCGAATATAAGACGGCACCGAACGTTGAAAATAAAGTACCCTGGCATAAAAGGATAAAGTCTTTATTGAAAATTCTGTTTTTCATAATTTATGCCTCCTTACGTATATTACTATATATCACATAGTACTATTTGTAAAGTGGTATTTATAAAAAAAAGAGGATTTTTTAAATCCTCTTAAATCACGATATTGACGATACGTCCGCGGATGACGAAGTGTTTCTTGATCTTGTTGCCCTCGATGTATTTCTTTACATTGTCCTGCTCAAGTGCTGTTTCATAAATCAGTTCATCCGATGCATCGGCCGGAACAGTGAACTTCGCCCTGACCTTGCCGTTGACCTGGACAGCGATCTCCTTTTCCTCCACGATCAGCTTGCTTTCATCGAATTCAGGCCACGGACGGTATGCCAGATCATCCTTTCCGGTCAGTATCTGATACATCTCATTGCCGATATGCGGCGCATAGACCGACAGCATCTGCACGAAGTTGACTGCGTACTCCTTATAGACCTTCTCTTCCTTGTAGCAGTCGTTGATGAAGATCATCATCTGAGCGATCGCCGTGTTCAGACGAAGGTTCTCGATATCCTCGCTCACCTTCTTGACAGTGAAATTGTAGGAATAATCCAGCTTGCCGTCATTCTCATCGGTCAGCTTGCCTGATTCAACCATCAGACGGTAGACTCTCTCGAGCCATCTGTGTGCACCTTCGATACCCTGCGTTGACCAGGGCTTGTCAGCCTCCAGCGGCCCCATAAACATCTCATAGAGTCTCATCGTATCGGCACCGTAGCGCTCGACGATGTCTGTCGGGTTGACGACATATTCCGGATAACGCTTGCCCATCTTAATGCCGTTGGCACCCAGGATATAGCCCTGATGGACCAGTTTCTGGAACGGTTCCTCAGTCGGAGCCAGCCCCTTGTCATAAAGATAGTTGTTCCACATCCTGGCATAAAGCAGGTGTCCGACCGCATGTTCCGGACCGCCGACATACAGATCTACCGGCATCCAGTGCTTCAGCAGTTCCTGATCCGCGAATTCCTTGTCGTTATGCGGATCGATGTATCTCAGGAAATACCAGGAAGAACCGGCAGAGCCCGGCATCGTCGATGTCTCTCTCTTGCCTTTCTTTCCCTTATACTCCACATTGACCCAGTCCGTTGCCTTATCCAGAGGCGCTCCCGTCTTGGAGGGACCATAATCGGAAAGCTCGGGCAGGATCAGAGGCAGATCTTCGTCGTCGAGAATGCCGACTGTTCCGTCCTCATAATGAATGACCGGGATCGGTTCGCCCCAGTAACGCTGTCTGGCAAAGATCCATTCTCTCAGCTTATAGTTGACCTTGCGGTTGCCGATACCCTTTTCTTCGAGCCACTGCAGCATCGCTTCGATCGCCTCTTCCTTGTTCATACCGTCCATGAAACCGGAATTCACATGGATGCCGTCCTGCGTCCAGGCTTCTTTCGTGATATCGCCGCCCTTCAGGACCTCAATGATCTCAAGGCCGAACTTCTTTGCGAACTCATAGTCTCTTTCATCATGTGCCGGAACAGCCATGATCGCGCCGGTTCCGTAAGTCATCAGGACATAGTCGGAAATCCAGATCGGGATCTTCTTGCCGTTGACCGGATTGATCGCATAAGCACCGGTAAAGACGCCGGTCTTATCCTTATTTAATTCCGTCCTCTCCATTTCCGACTTGGAGGCACATTCCTTCTGATAAGCTTCGACTTCCGCTTTCTTTTCAGGCGTCGTGATCTTGTCTACCAGCGGATGTTCCGGAGAGAAGACACAGTAAGTTGCACCGAACAAGGTATCGCAGCGGGTCGTGAACACGGTGAAAGTCTCATCGTGACCGTCGATCCTGAATACGACTTCCGCACCGATGGACTTGCCGATCCAGTTGCGCTGTATCTCCTTGGTGGATTCCGGCCAGTCGATCTTTTCAAGGTTGTCCAGCAGTCTTTCCGCATAAGCCGGGATATCGATGATCCACTGCTTCATATTCTTGCGGACGACCGGATAGCCGCCTCTTTCCGACTTGCCGTCAATGACCTCATCATTGGCCAGTACGCAGCCCAGCTCCTCACACCAGTTTACCGGCATCTCGATGCACTTGGCATAGCCGTCCAGGAATAACTGTTTGAAGATCCACTGTGTCCATTTATAGTAATCCGGATCGGAAGTCGAAACGACTCTCGACCAGTCAT
>JAEEGI010007798.1_pt1 | contig 23873 bp, 13 predicted proteins | sample 8958751 | NCBI WGS metagenome assembly JAEEGI01 (sample SAMN16246545, study PRJNA631951) | gut metagenome | biome: gut microbiome; feature: rumen; material: KS-attached | host: Bos | place: Iran: Karaj | collected 2018-10 | reverse complement strand
TTTTTTTAATTTATTTTGTTTTATTATATTATGATAAATACTTAATGTAAAATATTTTTGGCATAATTAGAGAATCTTTTATTTGTTTCTATTTAAAAAAAATAAATATTCCTAAACATTTAAAATAATTAATTCAAATAATAAAAAATTTTTTATTATATCAAATATTTACAAAAATTTTTTAGAATTGAGATAAAGTATTAGAATGAAATTCATCTTCATCCATTTCATTAATAATACTTGCGCTTTTTCTATCAACTCTATGAATGTCATTTTCAGTTTTGATATTTTTATGAAAATTATTTTTATTAGTTTGTCCTCCAACAATATTTAAACCTTTCTCATTTTTAATATAATGAATAATGTCTTTTGCTTTATTAATATCTAAATTTTTATAAAATTCTAAATTTCTACTTTTACAAGGAGGACAATATGAATAATAAGGACCATAAAAATTTATACTTTCTAAATTCTTTTTTAAAACCGGATTATTTATTTCAACCTTTTTATCAAAAAGTTCTATATTTGAACTTAAGAAAGGACCATATTTTGATTCTTCAATTTTTTTTACTTTTTTATTTGATTTTACTCTTGATTTTAATTTTGAAGATTGAGTTCTTGAACTAATTGGAATTAAACTAGTATAAATATTTTGCCTATATGATTCTTGTCTATCTTCTAATTTCATTCTATCTAAATTGTGAAAAGCATTTATTTCTAAATTATTTTTATCTCTTTTATATAAAGTATTAGAAAAAGTTTTATTTGCTATTTTTTTCATCATTTCATTTTCTCTTTCATTTTCTGTTTCTTTTTCTTTATTTTGAGTTTCATTAATTTCTGTAATTAATAAATTGTTTTTTTCAATTTTAATAGGAAAAGCAGTTTTATAATCTTCTAATATAGTCATAATTTCTTTAACACTTTCTTCTTTTTTTTTCCCTGGCATATATTTATGTCTTATAATATCAACAATACTTTTTGCTTGTTCTTCATCAGAATTTATATTTTCTTTTTTTTTATTATCATATTTATCTTCTAATTTAACTCCTAATTGTTTCATATTCATTATTGTATTATTTTTTTTTATTCTTGGAAAAAAAGAAGAAACAGTTTTATTCATTGCCATTGAATTATTATTTCTTGGTTCTTCATTTGAAAAAGCTCTTTGATTACCTCCTTTTCCCATATATATTAAAAAATTTTTATCATCTGAAAATATTTTAAACATATTATCATGATAACCTATTTTATTTTTCCATTGATCAGGTAAATTTTTATTTGTATATACTGATTCTTTTATTGAACTTGTTTTTATATCATTTAATTCTTTTTTCATTTTATGTAATTTTAAATCATTTGTTTCTATATCATCATAAAATCCTCTTATTTTTTTTTTAAATGCTTGATGAAGAGTTTTTTCTATTTCTATTGCTTTCTTTTTTTCAGTAAGGTTGAATGCATATTTTTGGAATATATGTGCTATTATCATTTTTAAATAATTTTTTCAAAAATATTTTATTTGTGTTTTTAAAAAATTAATATTTTTTTATAATATTAATTAAAACTTTTTATTCATCTATTTTAATATAATATTTCTTTTATTGAAATATTAAATAATTTTTTTCCTTTATTTTTTTTCTTTTCAATTTTATTATTTTTATCATTCATACTATCTTTGAAAATCATCAATCTTTTTTAACTATTTCATCCTTTAATTTAATCATTATCATCTTCTGTATTACATAATAAGTTTAATATATATCAGTTTTCATTTATTTGGTTAAATTTTATTTTATTTTGAAAATAATTGGAATTTATATATTTAAAAATATATAATTTACAATAAAACTTTTTATTTCAACTATTTTTATTAAGAAAAGTAATTTGAAAATCCTTGGACTTTCATTACTTTTATATTATTTCTTACTCCAAAATCAATCCCTTTATCATCCATTGAATCTCTAATTATATCTTGTTCTATATTTAATTCATCTTTTAAGGTTTCTTTATTTGATTTATATTCAGTACTTAAATTAAAATTACTACTAATGATAGATTGATTTTTAATAAAATCTTCATATTCTTTTATTGATTTTAGGTTATATTGATTCATTATTTTTTGAATTTTTTTATATTTATTTATTTTCTTTTCAAATTCATTTAACTCCTTTTCTTTTTCCATTTCAAGTTGATTAATTTTATTTGTTATTTCATCAATATCATCTTTTTCATCTTCTTTTTTTTCACTATTTAAATTATCAATCATATTTTTGGTTTCAATTGCAATATAATCATCTTCATTAAAAATAAATTCATTATTTAAAACATATTTCATAAATTCAGGTGCATTTTTCTGTTTATTAGAAACATTCTCATTATTATTTGAATTTATAGTTTTTATACTATCTTTATTAATAATACTTTTACTATAGTTATAACTGTCATTTTCACTCTGAGTATTTTTGATATTCATAGAATTATTAGAATAAATATCATCATTTTCTATAATAATATCTTCACAATCATTATCATTTACTTTTCCTTTACTTACAATATTCTCATCAATAGTGAAAATTCTAATATCCTCATTATTTTCAGAATAAATATCATCAATAATATTATTTTCATTAACAATAATTTTATTATTAATGTTATTTAAACTTTCTTTTCTTTCTTCTTCAATTCTAATTTTCTCAATATCATCCATATATTTTTCAATCAGTTCTTTAATAATTTTTTTTCCTTTACTAAATTTCTTAATAAATTCATGTTCCAAAAGATCCTTAGCACAAGGTCTTTTAGAAGGATCAACTTGTAAACATAATCCCACAAAATCAACAAATTCTTTAGAATAATTAAATTCTTCAATTCTCTTTTTATCAAATAACTTTTTTCCAGTTGGAGGTTCATTAACAATTAATTTCATAACCATATTAGGTTTAATATTATTATAAGGTGGATCACCTTCCATTAATTCAATACATGTTATTCCAAGAGACCAAATATCTGTTTTTGTATCATAAAAATTATTTGAACAAACTTGAGGACTCATCCAATAAGGACTTCCTTTTTTACTATATCTAAATTTATTTTTTTCTGTTAATTGAACTCCAACACCAAAATCACCTAACTTAGCATTTCCATTTTCATCAATTAATATATTTGCTCCTTTAATATCTCTATGAATTAAATTTAATGAATGAATTTCTTTTAAACCTTTTAATAACATTTCTATTATTGAAGCTAATTCTATTTCTTGTAATGTTCTTCCCATTGCTGACATTAAATCTATAATAGATCCTCCTTGACAATACTCTAATATTAACCAAAGAGAATTTGAATTACGAGAATAATATGAACCATAATATTTTATTATATATGGTGATTCACATAATTTCATTAAGGAAATTTCTTGTTGAATATTTTCATATTTTGGAGATTGATTCAATGAGAAATTATAAGATATTATTTTAATTGCATATTCTTTTTTTGTTAATTTATGTACTCCTTTATATACTGAACCAAAAGCTCCTTTTCCTATAAATGATGATAATATGAAAAAATCTTCTGGATTTGATGGTATTGATAATATGTCACTAAATGATGGTGATGTTGGAAGTTTGTTTAATTCTTCTGTTGAATTATTAACATTTTTTAAGTTTTTTATAAGTTTCAAAGGAGGTTTTATTATTTTCATTTATAGAAAACTCTTATTTTTTTTTATTTATTTGATTATTTTTCTATGATTAATAATTAATGATATATTATTAAATATTTATTTATTATTAAAAACAATGTTTTTTTGTAAAATTTTATCTTCCCATATATTTTTATTTTCTAATGTTTCACTAATTTTAGTTGCTTTTGTTATTATTTCTCTAATATTTCTTTCATTTGGGAAAGATAGAAAATGCATCATAATCATAGAACCTCCATCTTCACTTTCCATAATCAATTTTTTTAAATTAATCATCATTGAAACACATAAGTGGTCTAAAAAATTAAATCTATCTTTATCAATATCTACTGTTTTTACAGTGAATTCAATAAATTCATAAAAGAAAATACAATCCCAAACCCAAATAGTATTATTAACATTTAATTCTCTATCTAACATACATAATAACCATCTTAATAGAAAAATATTTGGTTCTAAACCATTTTCAATTAAATAATTAGAAAATTGAGAGTCTATTTTTTTTAAATCAAAATAAAATATTTTTTTTATTCTTTTTCCTAATTCAGTATCTTCACTATTAAGTACTTGTTCATAACTCATGGTTTTATAATCAAAATTAAATCTTTTATTTCTATATCTTTCACAATTATAAGTATATAATGTAGTTAAATCTCTTCCCATAACTTCTTGATAAACTGTATATAAATCTGCCTCAAAAAATTCCTCATTTGTAATATAATCATATAATAAATTTACATTATCTTCACTTATTTTATCCATAGAAAAATTAAAATCAGTTAAATCATTTAAAGTTAAAGAAGGTAAAAAAGCATAAAGTAAAGTTCCTAAAATTTCATTCATACCTTGACAATATGATGGCTCTGGAATTCCTTTACCAAAAACATATAAAATTTTACATAACATTTCTTTTATTTTTAAATTTTTAAATAAATCTAATTCTTGAAATGTTCTATCAACATCTAATTTAATTAAAGCTAATAAATCACAATCTTCTTGTGGAATTAATTTTAATAAATTTTCATATGTGTCTGTTCCTTTTTTTTCTTCACAATTTATAAATGGTATTATATATTCATTTCTGTTTAAAAGTTTGTTTAATTTTAAATTATATTGTTTTCTTGTTTGTTCTAAATTACTTTTCCAAGAATCTGGCTCATTATATGGGAGAATATTTAATAATATTTTATATAATGTTGAACGAAATTCTGATGATATTGTTCCATTTAAACATTTTTTCCCTAAATATGAAAAAGATAATTTTCCATTTAAATAATTAAATAATATTTTTCGAGGATTTTCATATTTACGATTAAATCTATCAATTTTGTCTTTCTTATGATTTAAGGACTTTTCATTTTTAGTATTCATAATGATTATGAAATTTAAATAAAAATTATTTTTTTGAATTTAATTATAAAATAAAATTACAATAAATAAAATATTAATTAACTAAACTAGATTTTTTAGATGTATCAATAATGTCACTTTCATTTTCATCTTTCTTTTCAGATTTATCTTGAATATTTTGAATTTGGTCTAACATTTTATTAATATCATCGATATATTCTCTCATTTGATCACAATTATTATTCATAGTGCTTAATCTATCTTGAAAATCATCCATTTTCTGTTTTAATATATCTTCATCATCCCAAGCTTCATAAATATTTTGATAATTTTGAAAAACTTGTTTAAAAGCTCTTTTAGCTTTGATTTTATCATAAAGTGATTCAGTCATTTTAGCTTTTAATTGATTAATTCCTCTTTTAGGAATATGTAATTTACAAGCTTTAATATATCTCTTCTTTGCAATAATATATTTAAATCCTGCAGAATAATAATTAGCAGCTTTTTGTTCAAATTTTTCTTTCAAAACACTTTTTTCTCTATAATTAAAAGCCATATCTTCATTATCAGTAAAAACTAATTCATTTTGTAAAAAAACAACCATATAAGAAGTAAGTAAAGTTCCAGCAATAGATAAAAAAACATTGACTAACCTTCCAATTAAAGTAATTGGATAATAATCACCATAACCAACAGTAGTCATAGTTATCATTACATTCCATATGCAATTTTCAAATTTTCTATAATCATTATCATTATATTCTCCTTCTTCTTCAGGTGCTTCATAAGCTGGTGATTCTGCTATTCTTAACATATAACTTCCAACTAATATAATTGAAAAAGCAATTACTATTAAAAAAGAAAATGGATTTTTTATAATTAAACATTTGACTACAAATAATCTATTTAATGTTCCTCCTATTAATCTTGCTATTCTCTGTGAACGAGGTGTATTAAATTGACTTGATGATATATAATATCTTATTATTATATATACACGTAATAAACATATTAATAGAAGAATATCATTTACTTCATATTTTGTTTCTGTTCGATATAAAGTTTTTGATGTTGTGAAATATTTATTTTTAACTAAAATATTTGGATGAAGTAATGCAAGGAGACTTTCTATCATAAATATTCCAAAATAATCAAAGGAAAAAAAAGAAACTTTTTGTTCTACATTTCCTGTGCTTCTATCAAATAATAAATATATATGATATCTATTAATACTTGCTAAAATAAAAAAAAATGATGATACTGAACAAATTATTAAACAGAAATTCCGAGATAAATTATATAATTTTGTATCTTTTGTATATATTCCTTCTTTATGAGGAAAATATGTTATTATATGATATAAAATACCACTAGTAAAAGTAATTAATGTAAAATATAAAGTATAAAAATCAAATATTTCAATTTTTAAAAAATATTCATTTTTATCATAATCATCATTTATATTCTTTTTTCCATTTAATTTATTAAAAACAAGAGATTCATCTTCTTCTTTTCTTTCTGATATAACTTCAAAACTTTTATTAATATGAGAAGATACTTTACTATTTGTTTTATTTTTTGGTGATTTTTTATTTGAATAATTGCCTGTTTCACTACTAGGCTTAGATGAATTTTTTGAACCAGAAGATATTGATTGACTTTTACTTTTACTATGTGTAAATTTTTTTTTGTCATCAATTTCTGAATATGGAGTTTGATTATCTATTAAATTCTTTCTCTCTGATATATCTTGTCTTTCTGTTTGATTTTTTTTATCCTTTAAAAATGATGCTGTTGCATTTGATTTTTTTCTTTTTGTAGATTTTTTTTTCTTTTTATTCTTCTTTTTTTCTTCATTGTCTGTTTTTGATTCATCACTTATTATATCTCTTAATAAAAAATTCTCTTTATTTTTCATTATTTTATTTAAAGATTTATAATTTTATAATTATAAAAAAGTTATAAATTATTTTATAATTTTATAATTGTGAAAAATTAATTGATACGATTAATAATTAAGGTTTACTATGGCTTTCAGAATCTGAACTCAATAAAGATTCATGAATTTTTTTTTTTATATATGTTCCATCTTTATTTATATTTGAATTAAAATTTAAATAAGGATTTGGCTCAATGAACTGATTATTATTATTATTCATATTATTAATATTATTATAACTATTAATATTATTAATTGGATTATTAATATTATTAGTAGAGTAAATAGGATAGGTAGTATTACAAGTTTGAACATATTTTTCAAGTTCTCTTAATTTTTTTGTTGGTAATTTATCAATGTCGAATTCAAAATATTGGTTTCCATTTTTATTTTCAATCATTTTTTCATTTAAAATTCTAATTATTCCTTTTAATTGGTCTTTATTTAAATTTCGAATTGCATTTCCTAAAGCATTTTTTTCTTCATGAGTCATAGCTTTATCACTTATATGATTTTTATAAATTAAACTATTATTATTTTTATTAACAATATGATTATATAATAAATCTGTATATAATTTATTCTGACTATTAAAATCATTCATTCCTTTTTCAACTGAATTCATTTTATTTGTATTATGATTTAAATCTTTATTATTAGGTTTTTTAGTTGATAAAAATGTCATATTATCAATTTTATTATAAACTTGTTCAGCATATTCACTCATTTGAAAAGTTTTTTTATATATATCAGGATTTGTTGTATAATGATGGAAATAATATGCCCAAACTTCTCTTAAATCTTTTTGAAAATCTTGATAAGTTAAATATTTTTTGTTTTTAATGTTTTTTTCTATTAATGTTAAAGATGGTAAAATAGATGAATTATTTAAAAACAATTTTGAAAGAGGATATTTAATTATCTCATTAAAACATAATTGACATTTTTCTTCAGTGCTTAAAATTGTTACATTATTATTATATGTGTTTATATTATCTTCTATTTTATTATTATTAATATTTTTTTTATTATATATATTAGTATTATTATTACGCCTTCTTCTTCTTTTTACATTTATATTATTATCAGTTATATTATTATTATTTGTCATTATTTTTTTATTCTTTTCTTTAGTCTTTAATCTTTTTTTCACTGAATTTCTTTCATTTTTTTTATTCATTAGAGTAAAATTAACTGATTTAATAATATTTTCTTCAGTTTCTAATTTAAATCCAAAAGGAATAATTTTATTTATTATCATCGATTCTAAAGGAGTTAACATAAATTGACCATTTTTTAAAATTTCAAACATTTCATTTTTTTCATTCATTTTATTTTATTTAAAAAAACAAATATAATTAATTAAAAAAACATTAAAAATCAAAAGAAAAAATAAATAAATCCCCAAAAAAATAAAAAATTCATATAAAAAAAGAATGACAGAAACCTCATCAATAAACCCAAAATCAATAATCTCAGATTTACAAAACCAAGAATCAAAAATAAAAGCAAATGCAATAAAAAATATACCAATATTAATAGAAGCAATAGGTCATGATCGTTTTAGAAAAGAATTTTTACCATATTTAATAAATTGTCTTGACGTTGAAGAAGATGATTGTTTATTAGAACTTGCAAAGGATATTGGAATATTTTTAGAAGGAATTGGAGGAAAAAATTATATTCATGATTTATATCCTTTATTAGAAACTATTCTTCATACTGATGATATTGCAATTAGAAGGGAAATTAATTTAAGTATTGAAGTTATTTTACAAAATAATTCTGAAAATGAATTTAAAAATGATATTATGAAATTAATTATTGAGTTATCTAATTCTGAAGAAATTGGTTTTAAAAGAAATTCTTGTTCTTTAATAGGAACTTGTTATGGAAGTTTAAATGAAAAAGAAAGAAAAGAAATGATGAAAATATTAAAAACTTTCTTAAATCATGGTAATCAAATGGTTAAAATTGAATTAGTAATGTGTATGAAGAAAATATCATGTTATATGGAAAGAAATAATTTCCAAGAATTTTTTGAAAAATTATTAAGTGAAAAAAATGATACAATAAGATTTAATTTAGTTGATTGTATTGAAAATTTAAAAAATGTAATAAATATTTCAAGTTATGGAGAATTTCTTTCAAATGTAATACCTAAATTAGCAGGAGATGAAAGTTGGAGAACTAGATTAACTTTTTCAGATAAATTACCTATTGTTTGTTCTTTTAGTCCTTTAATTCAAAATAATACTAATGATATTAGAAATGTTATTATAAATGCTTATGCTAAAGTAATTGATGATGCTGAAGCTGAAGTAAGAACAAGTGCATGTAAAAATTTAGAAAAAATTTCAGAAATTTTAGGAAAAGAAAGTAATTTTATTAAAGTTTTATCTAAATTAAAACCTTTATCAAAAGATGAATATTCTTATGTTAGAAGTGCTTTAGCCTCTAATTTATTATTAATGTGTTCTTTTGTTGATAAAAAATTAACTAATGATTATATTTATCCTATTTTCACTGAAATGATTAAAGATTCAGAACATGATATTAGAATGAGTCTTATCAAAAATTTAGATAAATTACATGAAGTTATGAATATTGATAATATTGTTCAAGGAATTATTCCTTCTTTAATTGAAATTTCAAATAATAAAAATTGGAGAATTAGAAATGAAATCGCAGAAGCAATACCTATTCTTGCTAGAATATTAAATAAAAAAATTTTTATGGAAAATATATTAAATATATGTATTAAATGGTTAAATGATCCTGTTTATGCAATCAGAGAAACTGCTTGTAAATTAATGAAAAGATTATATGATATTTTCAAAGGAGATGATTTTGAAAAAAAATTATTATCAAAATTATCTTCTATGATTAAATCTGAAAGTTATCTTATAAGAATTACAGTTACTATTTTAATAAAAGAATTTGCTTATGATGAATATAATTATGATTTCCTAGAAAAAAAATTATTTAATTATGTATTAAGATTAGCAAGAGATAAAATTGCAAATATAAGAATGAATTGTGTTATTATTTTCAAAAAAATACAGAAAGTTTCAAAAAATAGAGATATTTTAAAAGAGATTTCTCAAAATTTAGATGAGTTAAAAAGAGATAGAGATGTTGAGGTTTTAAATGCGATAAGTGACTTTTAAAATAAATATTATTAATTTAATTATATTAAAAAAATATATTAAAAATTATAATGAGTTCTGAAATTAAAAAAGAAAAAAATGCCATTAAAAATACTTCATCTAAAATTTTTGAAAATGAGGAAATTAATAAAGATAATATTAAAGTAAATATTCAAGAAGAAAAAAGTGAAAATAAAAATAATCATAAATCAAAAAGTAATAAAAAAAATGATATTAAAAATAAGAAAAAAAAGGTTAAATTTAGTAAAAAAATTGATGTAACAAATGTTGAAAGTTGGAAAGCATTTAATGCTGAAAATACTGTTGAACCACGTGAACCAACAACCAAATGTACCTGTGAAATATTTTAAATTTTTTTTTTATATTATTATAATACTATTGCTGTAGATATATTGTTTAATAGAATTTAAAAAAAAATACTCTTAAAAAAAAGTAAAATTTATGAATCTAATTTTGTGATGTGATGTTATAAGACAATTATAGTTATTTTTTTAATTTTAATTCGTTCCATAAATATCCTAAAAGAAAAATCATAAATTGATTAAATAAAACTTTGACTAATTTATATTCATAATGATAATTATCATATTATATATTAAATTAATTTTCCCTTTTATTAATTTAAATAAAGAAATTACACTAAAATATCATCATTTACATTATTCATAATTTTATTAATCTCTCCCATTAAATCATCTAAACTATATTTAACACTTTTATCAAAAGAAACAACATACCTAAATCTTTTATTAAAACTAGAAATAGTTATAAAAGCTTTCATTCTTCCAGGACTAACAATAGGATAAAAATCAGTCATTTCACAACCACAAATTGTAAGTTTACTTTCAGGACCTGGTACATTAGAAATTAACATATCTACTTTAAAAATAATATTATTTCCTATGATATTTAAAATTTTAGCAGGTAAAAATTCGGATAACATTTTAAATATTAAAATAGGAATTGAAGTTAGAGAAGTATTAAAAATATGACTATTAATGATTTTTTGTATATTTGGTAAAGCTTTAAAATCATTTATACAAGGAAGACACATCATAAAACCTTGTGCTAGATTTTTTAATTTCACATCTTTTACTGAAGATGGTAAAGTAGTGTGTCCACAAGGAATAATTATATTTAAAGAATTTACATTTTGTAATAAGTCTTTTTGAGATTTTAATAAAATTCCAACAACACAAGTGTTAAAACTTACTTTATATTTATTTCTTAATTTTCTCATTAAATCTAAAGAATACCATTTACTCATTTTATATCTTGCTATTCCATAATGATGATAATTATACATTGGTTTATATTCTGTTTTTTCATTTGATGATGTAATTACTATATATAAAGCATAAAATGATAAAATCGGAAATAAAATTAAATCTATCATTTCTCTAAAGAAAGAATATGTATATTTTACTTTTAAAATTTTTGGATAAATTTCCGGTGAATAATTATCACATAAACAAAAGCATAAACTTAATAAACCTAATCCATCACTTAATATATGATCAAATTTAAAATGAATTGCTCCTGCTGCATCTTTTTTTTCTTTAAATTCAATTATTCTTATTTCAAAAGGAAAAGACTTTAAAGTATTTATTCTATAATTTAAATGTTTTTCTATATATTTTTCAACATCTTCTTTTGAGTTTAATTGTACAAAATATATTTGTTTTTTTGCTTCATTTTTTGGAAATTCTTTCCAATAATAATTAAAAAATGTATAAATAACTCTTGAATGTAACTTTGGAATTTGATATATTAATCTTTCTTCTATTGCTTTTTTTACTAAATCAGACTGAAAATTTCCATTAAAAAACATTACTAAATTAATATTATATTGATCACGTGAACAATACCCAATTAAACTTTTATCAAAGGATAAATATTCCAAACCAAAAACTTTTTTCATAAATAGTCTATATAATGAAAAAATTATATATAAAAAAGGAATTCCATAAATTATTCCTATATAAGAAAATATTTTAAAGAAAAAATAAATTTTGGTGATGTTTGCCAGACATTCAATAATAAATATTTTCATTATTATTTATAAATTTGTAATGGATATTTTTATATTCAAAATTCCTAAAAAGAAAATATTTTTGTTCTTTTTTTTTTGAATTTTTAGATTAAAAATCAATGTCTTATAATTCTAATATTTATTTATTTTTTATTGGTATAATTTTCTTTGCTTTTTATTTTTGTTTTTATTTTTATCTCAAAATATGAATGTATTATTTTTTTAATGACGTCGTAAATATAATAAAGTGATTTAATTTTATTTCATAATTTTTTGAAATGATTGATAAATAATTTATTATTATCTTTCAATATATATTATTTAATAATTAATTTAAATAATTAAAAATAAATTATTTTACTTAATTAAAAATATAAATAAAACTTTATTGAAATAAATACATAAATTTAAAGTATATTAAACGTTCAAAATTTAATTTAGTGATGAGTATTTTTTAAAATAATATTTTATTTTTTAAAAAAAAATTTTGTTATTTATTGAATTTTATATTTTTCCAAATCAACAATAAACTTAGGTTCAACATTTAAATCTTTCAAATACTGAATTTTATCTCTTTTAATTTTTTCCATTCTCATTAACCAATCATCTTTTCTTTGTCTAGTTTTTCTTCCTTCTTCTAAAATTTCTCTATCATAAACTTTATTTTTTTCTTCTCTAATTTTAATCATTTTCAACAAATCATTTTTATTTTCATATCTTTTTCTTTTTTTTTCAGCTTCAATTTGTTTTTCAATTTCCATTTCTTCAATTTGTCTTTTAATAATTCTTTCATATTCATCTTGTTCTTGTTTAGCTTGTTCAGCTAATTGTAATTCTTTATCTTTTTTTTGTTTAGCATTAGCAGCTAATAATTCATTTAATCTTTTTTGTCTTAATAATAATTCTTCTTTTTGTTTTTTTCTAAATTGTCTTTCTGAATCTTCAAAAGCTCTTTTAGCTCTTAAAGCATCTAATTCTGTAAATTTATCTTGTGCTTTTTCTTGTTTTTCTCTTAATTTTTGTAATTCTTTTTCTTTTTCTTCTTGAAGTCTTTTTTTTTCTCTTAAATCTTCTTCTTCTTTTTTAGCTTTTTCCATATTGTATTTTAATATTCTTAAATTTTCTTCTCTTTCCTCTTGTATTTTTTTCTGTTTATTTAATATTGATAATCTATTTGATTCTTCTATTTCTTTTGCCATTTTTTCATTTTGAATTTTTCTCAATTCATTTTCTCTTAATTCATCTTCAACCATTTTTTTCATATGTTTTACCATTTCTTCTTGTTCTTTTTTAATTAAATCTTGTTCTTTTAATTTCTCAATTTCTTTTTGTTTCATTTGATCAACAATAACTAAAGCACCTTCTCTATTTTGCTTTTTCCTTTCTTCTTCTCTATCTTGGAATTTTTTTAATTCTTTTAATCTATCTAATTCCATTAAAGTATCTAATTTATCTTCTTTTCTCTTATATACTTTTTCTAATTCTTTTTTCTCTTTTTTTTGCTTTTCTCTTATATGAGCAACTCTTGCATATAAACTTAATTTTTCCATTTCTTTAACAACATCTTCATTATTGTCAATTTCTTTTTGTGCTAAAGCTAACAACATTTTTCTCTTTTCTAAATTTTCTAAATCAATATCACTTAATTCAATTTTAGGATTTTTTTTATCATAATTTATTATTCTGTCTTTTAATTCACGAGCTTTGGCATATCTATCATATTCTTGCTCTGATTGTATTCTTTTTTCATTTAATTCTTCTTCTTTTGATTGTATATGTGCATTTTTTCTTATTCTTTCATAATCATATAATGTTAAGTATGATGCATCTATCATTGGTAATTTATTGTTTCGCCATTTGTTTTTTGTTTTGTTTGAATATTTAAAATCTGATAATGTTCTTGATTGAATTCCTTCTGACTAATTTAAGTTATATGAGTAGTTACCATTTTTTTTTTTGTTTGAATATATTTTATATTTTTATATTTTTAAGTTTATTATTTATTAATTTTTATTCAGGGTTTTAATTTATTTTTATTAAATTTGTTTATAAGTGAAATATTTCTATTTTATCTTTCTTTGGTTTTGAGAATTTATATTTTACTTAAAAATCTTTATTTATTAGCTTTTTATTGCAATTATTTTATTTATATTGTTTTTTAAATAGTTAACATGATAATTTTATTTATTATATATAATAAATTAATCATTTTTTCTTTCTTTTTTACTTTTTCAAGAAATATTCAAAAAAACAAAACATATAAAAAACTTAACGAATAAAACAAAAAAACATTTAAACAAAAACCTAACAATAATATCATAAAAATAACAAACCAAACAAAACAAAAATTATAACAATTGTTTTATAAAAATCAATGCATAAATGATTCAACAAAATCCCAAAGTTTCAACGAAGATTAAAATAATAATTATGCTCTCAAAAACATTATCCTCTAATAGAAGAGTTCTAATCCCACTTCTCATCCAATATTAATACCAGCATCAAGATTAGTAACTCGGCAAATTAACAAACTTCCTTAATATTTAGAATTATCCAATTCATTATAATCACCTTGTTCTCCTGTTTTTGAGATAAAATAATTGTGATTATTAATCAATACATTCTAAGAATTCATGCCATTATTAATATAATTACTCCTCTTATTATTGTACTTGACTTCATTATATATATTCCATATATTATGACTGCAGTTTTTGATGTTCCTTATACCTCACATAAATTTGTCAATGATAAGGTATTTTTTATTCCTATATAATAATAGGTTGTTTATTTTTTGTGTTAAACCTAGTTCATGTTATATTGACATTTTTTTTAATTATTTTTTTTATATTTTTTAATTGTTTTTTTTAGGAAAGATAAATAATAATTAATGTCGAAGAAAAATCAGGATAATGAATATTTTGACAGTATTTTAAATGGTAAAGATATGAAAAGCAATAAAAAATATCAAAAAAAGAATTACCAATACAATAAATATAATAACTATGATTATAATTATAATAATTATAATAATTATAATGAATATAAATACTATAAAAATGATTATTATGAAAAACCATATAAATCTAAAAATAAAAGTAATAAATATGAAGATGAATATTATTTTAACCAAGAATTATCTGAATTTCCTCCAAAACTGCAAAAATATATAGATAGTATAGACCAATCAAAAATCTTAATTCCAGAACATACAATAAATTTAATTAAAGAATTAATAAAAAATAAACTAGTTTGTATGGTATGTGAAGAAAATATAAAGCAAGAAGATAGTGTATGGTCATGTAATACATGTTATTCAATCTTACATTTAAAATGTATGGAAGAATGGATAAATAAAAAAAATCCTCAAGACTCAAAAATAAATAATAATAAAATAAAATGGACTTGTCCTCATTGTAATGCATTATATGAAGATTCAAAATATCCAATATATAATTGTTATTGTGGTAAATATTATAATGCTGAGAAATATCATAATAAATATTTAGATCCTAATTTAATTCCTCATGGTTGTGGTTTATTATGTAAGGAAAGAATATGTCCTCATATAAAGCAATGTCCTTTACCTTGTCATCCTGGTCCCCATGTTCAATGCAATCAAAATGTTAAAATATTATGTTATTGTAGAAAAAATACTAAAATTGTTCCTTGTTCTTATGAAAGTGAAAATGATTATTCCTGTGGAGAAATATGTAATAAAGCTTTAATTTGTGGGAAAATTAATCATACTTGCAAAGCTATTTGTCATGAAGGACCTTGTGAAAAGTTTTTAAAAAATAATAAATGTTATGAATGTATTGCTGAAAGTAGGAATAAATTATTTGATTTTTTAAAAGATGTTGAAAAGAAATTAAATGATGAATGTTATGAAGCTACAAATTTAACACATTTTGCTTCTTGTTTAACAGCATATATATTTAATGGAGAATATCCTTGTAAAGAACATCATGCTCCTATTAATACAGATACTAATTTAAAATTATTATTAAAGTTATTTGAAGTTTCTGGTAATCAAATATTAATCAATTTAAAGAAATTTATTCCAATGTGTCAAAAGAAGGTAGAAAATTCTTGTAGATGCAAAAATAAAAAAATAGAAACATATTGTTTTAAATTAAATTACCCAGAAGATATTTTAGATTTCTTAGGAATAGTAAAAGAAAAAGAATTAGAAAAATGTAATAGAATATGTAAAACAATGAAAAATTGTGAAATACATAGATGTGAAAGAATATGTTGTGAATTGAGAAATGTAAAAATAAAAAATTATTCTTTACAAGACCCAAATGGTTATCATTTATGTTTTAAAATATGTGATAAAATATTATCATGTAATATTCACAGATGTGAAAATTATTGTCATAAAGGAAAATGTAAGCCATGTGCTTATATAATAAGAGAAGGAGATTTAATATGTTCATGTGGAAAAACAATAATTCATCCTCCTTATATATGTGGAACAAAGCCAGAATGTATTTATCCTTGTTCAAAAAAAAGAAAATGTGGTCATCCTTGTATATTAAATTGTCATGAAGGTGAATGTCCTCCTTGTGAATATTTAACTTTTAGAAAATGTAGATGTGGAAAAAATATAATTCAAAATGTTAAATGTGGAGATACTAATGAAGTTTTATGTAATACAATATGTGATTGTATATTAAATTGTGGTGTTCATTTTTGTAAAATAATATGCCATGATCATACTGAAGAATACGATAATAAATATATTTGTAAATTAACTTGTGGGAGAAGTTTAATTAAATGTGAACATAATTGTAAAAATAAATGTCATGGTGAAAGCGATTGTGATGAATATGCTTGTGATGAAAATGTTATTGTTAAATGTAAATGTGGAACACTTTCTAAAAAATATAAGTGTGGAAAGTTAAAGAAAATAAATGAAGATTTAAATAAAGAAAATAAAGGAAATTTTTGTTTAGATTGTAATGATGAATGTGTTAAAGCTGAAAGATTAAAAAATATTAATGAAGCTTTTCAAGGACTTAAAAATATTAGTGAAGCTAAAATGAAAATTTTATTCCCTAATTGCCCTATTGATGGCAGTGAAGAACCTAAAAAAGAATTTCCAGTTAAATATTACATTGATACTATTGAAATGGCTCAGGATAAAATGGAAAAAGTAATTAAATTTGAAAATGAATTATATAGATATGTTTTTGATGCTAAAAATAAAATAGAAGGAAGTAAATTAATTGATATTAAAAAAGAAGAAGAAAAAAAATTTGAAGAAAATAAAAATGAAGAAAAAGACATTAAAACTGAAGAAAAGAAAAATGAAGAAAAAGAAATTAAAACTGAAGAAAAGAAAAATGAAGAAGAAGAAATTAAAACTGAAGAAAAGAAAAATGAAGAAGAAAAAAATGAAGAAAAGAAAAATGAAGAAGAAAAAAATGAAGAAGAGAAAAATGAAGAAAATAAAAATGAAGAAGAGAAAAAAGAAGAAAATAAAAATGAAGAAAAGAAAAATGAAGAAGAGAAAAATGAAGAAGAGAAAAAAGAAGAAAATAAAAATGGTAATATAAAAGAAAAATTATATCACATTCCAATAGATGAAGAAGATTATGATGATTTTAATGAATGGTTAACTTTATATCATAATCTTAAAACAAAAAAAACATATAAAATTAATAAAAAAGAAAAAACAAAACAATATTATATTCAAATGTCTCAATCTCAATTAAAATCATTTCATTATCAAAAATATCGTCTTTCATTAATAGCACTTCTTTTTAAAAATTATTGTTTTCTGAGAAATAGAAAATTAAAAGTATATCATCCATTTAATTATTCAATTAATATTAGAAATATAAAATATAAAGCACCTATTAATGTTATTGAAAATTTAATAATCACTTATTCAAATATTAAGCCTGCAGATTTTTATTTAGATGAACCAGAAGATTTTGAATTTTATGTTCATTTTTATGATGAAGAATTAGGGAAAAAAGTTTATAAAATTATTAAAGAAAAAAAAAATGAATTTAATGAAGTTTATGAATTTAAATATAATACTAATAAGGCAATCAATAATAATGACTTATATAAATATCTTAAAGATGAACATTATTTTAATTTTTTAAATGATGGATATGATAAAGAATATGAAGAAAATCCTAATAATAAAATTAAGAATGATGAAGATAATGATGATGAAGAAAGTGATGAAGATGGATTTATTCAAGTCAAAAATAAAAAAAAGAAGCATTATAAATAATATTTTAGTATTTATAATGTATTAATTTAAAAAAATTTATTTTCTATACAATAAAATATGGACTCAAGAACTTACTATCTTAACATTAATTTTATTATTTTTTTTTAATATCATAATATAAATTTTATATATTTTTTGGGATTTTACAAAAAAAAATGTAAAGAAAAAAACATAATATTAAAAAAAAAAATAAATCATAATCCAAGAAAATAAACAAAAATATTATAAATAATTTAAAAACCCCAAAAATAAATAATAAAATATAACTCCTTTAAAAAACCATAAAAAAAAATGAAAAACTCAAGCATAATAACTTTAAAAGATTTAGATCGTATAAAAAACACAATAGCTCCATTACAAAACGAAGCAGAAATAAGAAAAAGCTACGATTTAAAATTGAAAGAAATAAATGCTAAAAAAATGAAAGAGTGGCCAAATTCATTAGAAAACAAAGAAAAAGCAAAACTGGAATTTCAAAAAAGGAAATTTTTAAAAGATGAAGCAATGAGAAGAATAATAGATGAAGAAGAGGAAAAATTTCAAAATAAAAAGAAAGAAATGATAACTGAAAAAGCAAGAGAAAAATATTTTTTCCAACAAGCTCCTGTAAAAGATTTTGTTAATAAAATGAGATTTTCAGACATTTTACATGAAAGACAAGTTCAATTAAAACAAAGTCAATTAATTAAAAATAGATGGAAATTATATGATGATTATTGGGAAGATATTGAAAAGAAAAAAATGGAAGATTATGATAGAAAAGAAATTGAAAAACAAATTAATATTAAAAATAAAAATGAAGAAAATATGAATTATATTAAAAACCAATTCCAAGATTATAAAAGAAAAAGAATTGAAGAATTACAAGATAATTATGTTGAAGGCCAAATTATTAAATTAAATGCTCAAAATGAATTAAAAGAAGAAGAAAGAAAAAAAATGGAATTAAAGGCTAAACAAGAAAAAATGAGAGAAGATTTTAAAAAAGCAAATGAAGAATTAATGAAAATAAGAGAAAAAGAAAAATTAAAAGAAGATGAAGAAATGAAAAGAATTGAATTTCATGCTAAAAAGAAAGAGGAAATTGATGAATTAAGAAAAAGAAAAGAAAAAGAAAAATTCGAATTTAAACAATCTCAAAGACAAAAATTAATTGATCATCAATATGAAATGTTACAAAAATTAAAAGCTGAAGAAGAAGCAAAAACTCAAAAAGATGTGAATTTAAAAGAAAAAGAAGATATTGCAAGAGAATTAATGAAAGAAGAAAAAAAGAAACAAATGGAAAAAGAAATTGAAGAAGATAGACAATTATATTTAAAAAGAAAAGAAGAAGAAAAAGAAAAAAAGAAACTAGAAGATGCTAATCAATTAGAAGAATTTAGAAAACAAGTTAAAGAAATGGAAGAAGAAGAAAAAAATAAATATTTAGAAAGAAGAAAAAAAGAAAGAAGTCTTAATGAATATCAAAGGAGACAAGCTGATGAAAGAAGACAAAGAGCTATTACTGATTTTAATGAATTACAAAGTGATAATTATAAAAATAAATATTTGTTATATAAAGAACAAGATGAATTTATTTCTTTCGCTGAGGAACAAATTAAAAAATATGCCAAAGAAGGAAAAGATATTGCTCCTATGATTCAACAATTAACTAAATATAAAAAAGAATATTGTATTAATTAAGGAAGATTATTAAAATAAAATTTTAAAAAAAATAATAAATAAGTTATTTAGAATTTATGTTTTGAATTTTTTTTTTTTATTTGTTTAAGATATTTTTTCTATATATTTTGTTATTATTATATTTAAATAAGTACATTTATTTTATTATATTTATATTTTATTTTCCTGAAAACAAACCTAAGACTTTACCTTTTTTTTTTCCTCCAATAATACTAAGCATATAATTTATATCTTCATCAGTATAATTTAGTATTTTTAAAAATATTACTAAAAATTCTTTATTTTTATTATCTATTTTTGTTTCAGATAAAAATTTTTCAAAACTACCTTTTATTAAACTTATTAATTGTTCTTTTTCCTTTTTTTTGTTTGTTTTTAGATCTTGAACTAAATCACATAAATTTTTATTGTCATCAATTAAACATTGATTTTTTTTTGTTAAGAATTTTATTTCTTCTTCTTTTTCATTATTTATTACTCTAGAAATATAACTTAAATGGAATGAATATGATTTAAACTCAATATTTTGTCCTGAATCATTATTATCTTTGCTTTTATTATTTGAAGATAGAATTAAATTTTCTTCTTCTAATTTTTCAACTTTTGTTTTTAAGACTATTATAGATGCATTTAATTCATTTAAATCACTTTGATAAGATGCATTTAATGTATTTAATTCATCTGTTTTTTCTTCTAATTCTTTATTTAAATTTTTAATTGTCAATTCGAGTTTTTCTACTAAATTATTATCTATTAAATTATTACTATTATTATTATCATTTGAAATTTTATTGTTATTATTTATTGAATTATTGTCATTGTTTCTTGATTCTGATTCTTTTTTAATATTAGAATTTATAATCTTTAATTCTTCTATTTCTTTTTTTAAATTTTCTATTTCTACTTCTAATTCAAGATTTTCATTCTGATAATTATTTAAATCTATATTTGTCACTATATTTTGAGTTCTGGATTCACTTTCTAATCTATTAATTTCAGATTTAAGAAACATAATTTCACTTTCAAATAATGTCCTTTCATCATCTGATAAATTTTGACCATTATTTTCTAATTTTTGATTTGCATTTTTTTGAATAATCATTTCTTTCTCTTCTAATTCTTTTTTCAGATTTTCATTTTCTTTTCTTATTTCCTCATCAATTTTATTTAATGTTAAATTTTTGGTTTCTTGAGATAATATTAATGAAGCAATTTGTGATTTTAAATTTTTATTTTCAGTTAAAAGTTTTTCAATATTATTTTCATTTATATTTATATTATTTTCATTAATATTTTCTATTGAATCTTCTAATTCTCCTCCATTTTTTAAATCAGAATTATCAATATTTTTATCTCTAAAACTTATTACTTTCTCATTATTTTTATCATTATAATAATCATTTATTTTATTATTATTAATAATATTATTGTTATTTATATTAATTTTATTATTATTAAGTGGAGGAATTTTAATTTTATTGCTTCCAAGTTTATTTAATTTATTTTGTGCTTTTAATTTAATTTCTTTTAATGTATCTTCATTCTCCATTGATAAATCAAATGATGTTTCTAATTTTTTTTGATTTTCATCATCATTCAATATTTTTGATTCTAATTGCTTTGTTTCTAAATTGAGATTAATAATTTCATTCAATGTTTTTAATAATTGCTTATACATTTTTTTTGTTTCAAAATCATCAATAGATTTCCTGTAAATTGATTCTCTTATATTTCTTAAAGAATTAGTAAAACTTATTACCATTTCTGATAATTTATTTATTTTAACAATTAGATTTTTGAATTTTGAAATATCACAGAATTTTTTGATATATTTTAAATTATTTAACTCTCTTAAAATTTGGTTTTTATATTCTTTTTCTTTTAATAAGAGTTCTTTTAAATTTTCAATTTCAGATTTTTTATCTTTTGTTTTATCTTTATTTTCTTTTTCTTCATAATTATTTTTTTTCTCATAATTTAAAGAAGTATTTAAATGATTAGGAGATAAATTTTTTCTTGAATTACTTCTTGTATTCCTCATTGAAGGAGTATTACTTCTAACCATAAATTTTCTTTGAGATTTACTTTTAACCATTCCTACAATATTTGTTTTTAAAATTTCAGAACAATTATTTAAATAATTGTTTTGAATTGTTTGCATTTCTTGTACTGAATTTTTTATTTGGATTCTAATATCATCTAATATATTTATTTGATTTAATGAATGTTGAATTTTTCCCTTTTTAATAAATTCATTTAATTTTTTAAAATTATTCTCAAAATCTACTGTCATAAAAGTATCAAATTGTTTAAATTTAATTTTTGAATATTTATTTAAATTTTTTAATTCATTTATTATACTGTCATTGGAATAATTTTCTTTCATTATTTCATTTTGATTTTTCTCCTTTATATATTTATAAACTTTATAAATAATTCCTTTTTTAATTTCTTGAATTTTAATGCATAAATTATAAATATAAGTTTCTTGTTTTTCTGTAAGATTCTTCACCAAAGAATATACTAAATTTTTAATTTCATTTGTATCAATCTTATTTAATTCAATCGATATTAAAGAAGTCAAATCCATATTTTGTTTTTGAAAACTATTTTTCAAATTAGGACTACTATTATTATGTTCCATTAAGAAAAATTAATTAAAAATATAAAAAAATGAAAAAAACTCCTACAAAAGAATATATAATATAAAAAAATAACCTCTACACAAAAAATAAAATTCAAAAATAATTAAAAAAAAAATTAAATATGTCAAAAGCAATATTACACTGTTTCGAAGACTACCAAAAAGCAAGAATAACCTTTGTCCAGACAATAGCAGAGTTATCAACTCACCAGCAAAATGTTGAAGCATTATACTCAGCAGGAGTGATGGCATTACTAAAACCTCTTCTCCTTGATGTTGTTCCCTCTATTCAACAGAGTGCAGCATTAGCGATAGGACGTCTAGCTTCATACTCAGAAGACTTATGTAAGAGTGTAGCAGATAATAATATAATACCACAACTAGTGGATTCACTTCCAAAACAAAATAGATTTTTTAAAAAAGCAGCATGTCAAGTAATTAAAGCAGTAGCAAAACATAATGTAGAATTAGCACAATCTGTTGTTGATGCAGGTGGATTAGATCCTATGGTTCAATGTTTAAATGAATTTGATCCTACTGTTAAAGAAGCAGCTGCTTTTGCTTTAGGACAAATCGCTAAACATAATGAACCTCTTGCTAGAAGTGTTGTTGAAGCTAGAGCTGTTGATTCTTTATTATTATGTTTACAGGAACCTGAATTAGTTCTTAAAAGAGTTGCTTCACAAGCTCTTTGTCATATTTGCAAACATACTGAGCAATTGGCTCAACCTGTAGCTGAGAATGGTTTAGATTATATTTGCTCTTATATTAATTATACTGATACTGCAATCAAGAGAAATGTAATTAATTTACTTACTAATATATGTAAACATTCAAATGAATTAGCTACTTTAGTTATAAGTAAAATGTCGCATCCTCAAAAATTATTAAATTGTTTAAAAGACGAAGATGAAATAGTAAGATTAAATAGTGCAATGTGTATAAGTGAAATAGTAAATAAAAGTCCAGAATTAGCAAAAGAAATATGTTCAGCAGGAGCACCTCAAGTTTTAACACAATATATATCAAATTCCAAAGGCGATTCAAGATTATATGGAATATTAATAATGGCATATATAGCTTCATATAGTGAAGA
>JAEEGI010007797.1_pt1 | contig 23873 bp, 24 predicted proteins | sample 8958751 | NCBI WGS metagenome assembly JAEEGI01 (sample SAMN16246545, study PRJNA631951) | gut metagenome | biome: gut microbiome; feature: rumen; material: KS-attached | host: Bos | place: Iran: Karaj | collected 2018-10 | reverse complement strand
ATTTATCGTCTTTGCTTGTCTGCAACAGCAAAGGGAGCTGATTCTCTATCAGCTCCCTCAATCTCCTAGTTAGGGTTATTCGATTTAAAAACGTTATTGCATCTTCCTTTTTATTTTCTGTAACAAGAATCTGTAGCCCCGGCCTACTCGCCGTCCAAATAGTTCACTTCGGAATCCAGCTTAAAAGACTTCTGCATCCCGCCTGCCAGCACGCGCACATTACCGGAATCAGGATACAATACTACATCCGATGCGGAATATGTGTCGATATCCAGGTAAATTACCGGTACGTCCGACACATTGGTCAGCATATGTCCCCCGTTTTCATTCGGCGGAATGACTATGACATCTCCCTCTTTCACCGTAATTTCGCCTTTAGACGTCTTCAAAACAGCCTCGCCGGATATGATATAAAAGGCTTCCTCTTTTCCGAAATGCCGATGATACGGATAATTGCTTTTCCCCGGCATCAGGGTATAGAAGTTCACGGTAAGCTGACCTTCACCGTTTCGATACGGGGAGTACACCTCATTTTTCGAGAATTCGTATGAACGTTTATGTACTCCGTCCGGATTGTAAAACCGATTCAGGTTTCGGCCTTCGTATCCGGCGTCTTTCACATTTTTGATGATTATATCCCTCATAAGCTTTCTCCCGTCTTAATCTCTTTCCGTAACAACGGCTCTTCACTCAGTTCCGCGCCTTTGAAGCCGTGATAGAACCGGTCCGCTTCCGGTTTGACGGAACGAATCAGATAGTACTGGTCGATTCCGTTTCTCCTGCACATCGCCTCAAACTCGCGAAACAATCCCTGAGCAATCCCCCTGTGGCGATATGCTTTAAGGACATACACCCAGTCAACATAGGCCATCCGTGCACCGTCCTGCAGGCATCCGTAGAAATGATACTCCAAACGCCCTACCACTTGATCTCCCTCATATGCCAGGAGGGATTCCGTACGCGCATAAAAAGGATCCGAGACCCTTTTCAGGATTCCTTCCTCGTCAACCTGCTCCGCCGTCATTTGTTCCGGTTCTTCGGCAAATGCGACTTTCAGATACTTAAGATACCGTTCCGCATTGTCCGGATTCAGTTTTTCAACTCTCATGCTTTCCCCCTGCTCCTCAACGCAATTCCTTCACAAGACAAAGCGTCAATTCGTCATCATTTCTGCATACTTCGTCTTTCTTCAGGACATGCTCCTCATAATAGACACCCTCGCCGTCAGGGACATATCCCCTCATGACATAGAAACGCTGTGCGGGACCGTACTCTGCGCTCAGACAGACATCCAAATATACTTTCGTATTCTCGCGACGCGCCAGGGCCTCGGCATGATCCATAAGTTTTGTGGCAATTCCTTTCCGGCGGTATGGTTCAAACACTACCAGATCGCAGATTCCGGGCAATCCCCTGTTCTTCAAGGCGCCCCATCGGCATTGGTAAAACAGGAACACATATCCCGCGGCCAGGTCGTCACAAAGCGCCAGTAAGGCAGCGCATTCGTTGTTATCCTGAAAATCAAGCTGTCGGTTCAGGTAACGGACAAATGCTTCGCTTTCATCGTTATCCGCCTTGCAGATAGCGGGAATATCCTCACGATTCATCGGTCGTACTATGATTTTCTGCATATACCCCCCGTTCACAAAACCTTTCTCTTCACGGTTCCGTTGTCAATAAATGCGGCTTTTCGGATACGTTCCAGACTATTTTCATCTTTTAAGAACTTATGCATCATCGGATGCGTGAAGAAAGCCATCGGTCTGACCTGCGTCGGCGCAGCCACGCTCCAACATGCGGGCCGTTGCAAGGCGTTCCCGCTCGTCAACAAGCGACTTCCTTACCCGTTCTTCCATTCCGCACTCTCTTGCGGCAAATACCATGGCTACCTGATAAAGTCCGGCCGAATCATATAAAATCGCCGATATTTCCGAGCATCTTTCCGATACTGTGGTATTTGCCCGAATAGATCACCGGGTCCAATACCGTAAGATCCACGTCAAAGATGTCTTCACACACAAGTTTTTCGTCCATCTGTATATTGCGGATCCGGCAGAAAAACGTAGTAGAATCCCCGGTTTCCACGGTCCTTTCGACTTCGCATTCGTAAACAAAACGGCTCTCGTCTAACACGGGAACATCCACTATCTCCCCGCGCGAAACCTTATAAGACATGTCATTCTTTGCGCCGTCTTTTGCATGCTTAGATCCGAAATAATCCATAAGCGGCAGCATGTCGGTACTGACCAGGTTTGCACTGAAAATGCCGGTTCGAAGAACATTTTTCTTAGTCATTTTGGTACCGAACATGCTGATGACCAACAGATATCCGTCCCCTTCCTCATGGGTTACGCTTACCCATGTGATTGGGGCAAAATTAGCCGTACCGTCCTCGTTATTCGTCCCGATAATGAAGGACGGCTGAACGCACATCGAGTATATCGGATCAACGGATCGTCTCTTAGCCATGTTTACTCCTTACTTACCACAAATGTTATCACATTCGTGCTTAATCTGCTTGTAGTATTCTCTCTTGGAATATCATATCCTGCTCAATCTATCGTCCATATGTTGCATTTCCCGTCAAACTGATTACTCCAAAACTCCCTCAAATTCTTTGGAACGCATCTTCAACTGTCATGGGCCGCAGAAGTAACCGTTCCGTCTTGATTTCATATTCATGTGCTCTCACTTTGTTATCCTCTTCCGGATTATAATCGTTGTTGCATTTAACTTTTGTTTTTGTCTAACTGTTTCTACCTTGCATACGCATATAATCTTCTCTAAGCAGACCGTAGATATTATAGTCGCAATAAACCGATACCATTTTCCCCTGACGAATTGTTCCTTCTTTTATTAAACCACATTTTTCCATTACTCTGTTTGAAGCAATATTTCTTACATCCACACGTCCGTTCAAACGGTCCAATTCCGTGTTCTCAAATATAAACCGTATCACTTCCTTCAAGGCTTCTGTAGTAATTCCCATGTTCCAGTACTCAGGATTAACCCTGTATCCTATATCGCCCATTCTGGAATTTTGGATATCAAATATCGCAATCATTCCTACCATTTTATTGGTTTCTTTCAATACAATTCCCCAATCAAAATCAGGAGAAGGTTTTCTTATTACCCAAGGGCGGGGATCAGGCGCAAACATAAGTTCGGGATTTTTCTCATTCCTGCTTGCTTTTCTTCCCCAATATGTATAGATTTCATCTCTCCCAAGCCACTCTTTTAAATCAGCCACATCGCTTTCGTTAATCTTACGAATAATCAATCTGTCAGTTTCAAGAACCGGCTTGTTTATCTCATAATCTTTTAACATCTGTTTCAACTCCTCTTAGCAGAACGCAAGATAATGCTTCGTACTGATCTCTATAACATTTGTCGCAATGTTATAACGGAATACATCGCGGCAGAAAAGATTTCTGATCTGCGGTGAGTGCCTGGTTGTATTAAATGCGTCTGACGCCAGGTGAAGCATTCTCTTTACAGCTTTCTTATCATTCTCTGCCGCGAAGAAAACAAGGTCCTTCGCCGGTATCGCAATGACGATGTTGCTTCCGTTCTGATTGGCGATAGAACTCCAGAGGCCGGGGAAGAGTATCGACTCCGCCTCAAAATCCCCGCCGCAGGCAATCGCATAAACATCAGGAGTGTTCGTCTGACAGATTCGGTATTGAACGTCACGGATTATATTCTCAAATGCTGCTTTCTGAACCATCTCGGGTGTCACATCATCCGGGATATTCGTTGTCCGAAGATAGCCGAGCACGTTCCCGAGATCCTCAACATAGCAAAGAATAAAGCTGTCATAGATACGGGTCGCCAACATATCGGGCAAAATGTCCTGCCCTCCGTTCAGTTCCGGCGGGAGAATGGTGGCATCCCTGTCCGGCTTTTTGGCCCAGTTCTTACGGATGCGCGGGTAAACCTTCGCAAGGTTAAACACATAATCATCGCAGAAGCCGTCATCGTATTGATACCCCTCCGGCAAATGCCAATCCGTCTCGAAGTACTCCGAGCTATGCCCCCATGCGATTACGCAGACATCCTTCAGCTGTTCTTTGACACGGTCCAGAAAATCAATTCCGTACCGACTGATGGAAAACCGCAAAGCAACGAAGATTGTCAGGGAATATCCCTCATATTGCTTCCCCCACTCACCCTCGTACGCATCCAGATAGGCGTTAATCTTGTTTTGAAGGGTCGTCGCGTGCTGAACACGCACCGCGCAATTCCATTCCAGGTCATCGATGATCTGCATTTCCAGATACTTCTGCTCCGCATTCGCGACATACGAATCAATCATGTTAAGATCAGTAACTGTTGACATACCGCACACTCCTTTTAACTTTTATGTGAAATAAGACTAACTACGGTAATTAAACACATTTTCCACATTAAAGATATGATAGTTCTCTTTCTTGCATTCTTTCATTTGTCTCAAGAAATGATTCGAAAAATGCGACGCAAGGTGAAATTCATATAAGACAATTACGGTATTCACCTTCTTCTTAAACTTGTCGGCGAATTTTGCCCTTAACACTTCTATGATTTTGCTCCCGTAAGGGAAATCCGCCAGCGCAACCTCGGCCGAATTAGTCTTCTCCGAAAAGAATCTATATTCAACTTGTCCGATGAATTCGCCCTGAAGGTATAAGCCATCCATTAGCTGCTTTGGTTTCCCGTCAACGATTCTCACATAGTCCTCTACGGCCTGCTCCGATTCAAACACCCCGGCGAATACTTCCAGGTTTGAAGAATCCATCCTTTTTGCTCTTTCTGCATCATACATGTCTTGACCTCGTTTCTCAAATACAGCGTAGCATTAGTTCATAAAACTTTCGTTTTCTGTAACAATGGTCTACAGATTTTTTCTTCCGTTCTAAGCCGGAGTGATATAAATCCTCATATGTTGCATTTCCCCCTTGCAGTCGTGGCATTTGCCGGAAGTGTCCATCCGGATTAATCTAAAACTTCTCCGCGTGTCGTCATCTCGCTGTCTGCAAGAACAATCTTGATAAACTCAACCAGGTTCTTCGCGGCAAATGTGACCTGAATCTCCGCCTCATTATCGATGTTGACAATCCTCGGCTCACCGTTCTCGTCAACCACGCGGTAATCCATATAGTACATATTGTGTCCTCCGCCATCGGTCTCTCCGAACGGGATTCCGATGTCCGGGTATTCCATATCGTTCTTCCAGTCGTCGAACATTGCCTCCAGGCTGTTCCTCCAATTCGGTTCCGGACCGATTCCGTAGATTGCCGTCAGCCAGCGCTTGTCGGACTCATCACGGATTTCACCGCCGTTTTGATACTCCAGCAGTTCTCTGTATGCGGGCGAAATCTTATAGCCGATTGCCTTCTCCGTCCGTTCGATCCACTCTTCCGTAATCTTCGGGAGCTCATACTTACTTCGTTTCCCTCCCGGATTGTCAAACAGCAGGGATAAGTCCACTCCGGCGAACAATCCGGCAGGCTTCTGAATCCTGTCCGAATACATTGCTGCCTGTTCGGGAGTCTCAGGCTTCTCCGGTTCGGGCGCCCTGTACCAGTTATATGCTTCATCGTTAGCATTTGCGGCGGAAACAACTACATTGTTTTCGAGGACATCCACTAAAACGAACCAATTTGGATGGCTTTTATTTCTTCTGACCCGAAGGCGGTAATACTCATTTCGCAGAAAGTGAGGTGCGTACGGATATCCGAACAGTTTTTTCCTGCTAAACCAGTATACGGTTCCGACAGCCCCTATCGGATTCCCCGGATTCTCTATATTCTTCGGGGATAAGCATTGAATATCCGCTCTCTCTTCCTTACCATATGTCTGAAAGGCGGAGCATCCCTTCTCCCATGCCCAGCGGACCTTTACAACAATTTCCTCTGTTCCCTCCGAAAACTCCTGTAAGAATTCCTTCTTGTTCTCTTCTGTTAGTTTTTTCATGCGATTCCCCTCTCAAAACCCTTAACCGTTTACTCTACGGAATATTCCCGGCATTCTCGTTTATACTTCCCCGTAAAACCAAATATCGGAAACATACACCTCATCCTCATCTGTAAGAGTCTCTTTATATCCGACTTCTTTCAATTCCGTGACAATGCCTCTTTCCCTCGCCAGTGACGAACCGTCCTTGATTTCTGTCCAGTCCTGATAGCTGCCATGACGATCCCAGAAAGATTCATAATACTTGCGATCATAGAATATGGTGATTTGCGAAGCCCACAGACTCGGAATCGTCAAATCCCCCACGACCTTACAAAAATGATCGGTGTCCGGTTTTGTTCTGATTATTTCCTCGGTCTTTTTAATCCACGCTTTACAGAATGCCGTCTTTACTTTGGACGAAGTCGTCGTACTGTCTATCCAGAAACCGGCCGGAATATGAAAATGATCAAATTCGCGCTCGTCTGCATAATCTATGTACCGATAGGCGTTTATCTCCTCAATTTCTTTCAGTAATTTCTTAAGCCTGCGTTTCTGCCCCCGGACTTTTTTATCAAACATGTATGAATTCATCATTTACCTCCGCGAAAAGATTTAAAATATTATACCATACTCCTATGGCATTTGTCACGAAATACCATGTAAAAACGTATGCTGTTTTAGTGGCGCAATCCGGTTCGGTATGCTATAATGTTTTAAATACGATGCAGGGGGATGTGACATGATTATCGGGTTTATCTTTTGGAGCGTTATGGCTGTCGGGCTTTCGGTGATCGGAATCATTTCGTGGAGATCAAAAAAGCCCGTGGGATTCTTCGCGGGCGTTAAGCCTCCGGAAGTTACGGACACGGTAAAGTACAACCACGCCGTCGGGACAATCTGGTTCGTCTATGCGGCAGTCTTTGAACTGTGCGGTGTGCCGTTACTGTTTCTGAAGCGGAATTCCGCAGGGTTTGCCTTTATAATGCTCGGCGTCGTCGCCGCCTCCATCGGGCTGGCGGTAGCATATACCGTTATTCAAACGAAATATGAAAAAAAGCCGTGACTCATGTCACGGCTTTAGTATTCAGCCTCCGTTCACATTCCGGATGTATTCCTCCGCGGAAATCATCGGTTTTTCAAGTTCCGCTACGGTTTCGGCAGAAAGTGTCATCGTCGAAGCGTATTCCTCTCCGGCCTTTTCGAACTTCTTTAGAAGCGGGTCTGCAACCACTGCTGCCAAAGGAACGTTGAGAAGCGGCGTTTCGGGAACGCATACCATGTCAGGGTTGCAGAAACAGGTCTTGCACTGAAGCTTTACGGCATCAAAATTACCTTCCCAGTGCGGGAATCCGCATCCGCAGATCACAAGTGTATGAATCCGTGAGAAATCAGCCAGTGCCTCATGCCGCACGGTTCCGTCCGAAAGCTGTTCCATCCGCATCTTTACAAGAGGAATAGTGCGGTCCAGCACCGCCTTCAGATGCGACGGCATGCCGTAACAATAAAGCGGGAAGCTCCAGATAATCAGATCCGAATCCCGGTATAAATCAAGAATCTCATTCTGGTCATCCTCAATCAGGCAGTGTCCATTCATCTGCTGCCAGCAACCGAAACAGCCCCTGCAGGGCGCAATCTTCTTATCAATCACGTCGACAACGTGAACCTCATGCTCTCCATTACGGTTCAGTCCCTTAAGAAATGCATCCGTCAGGCGGAAGGTGTCGCTTTTCTTCTTCGGACTTCCGTTCAGTACCAGTACTTTCATGTGTGCATTCTCCTTCAAATTCCCAGTTTTCCATAAATCTTCTCAATGTACGGCGATTTGTACGCGATGTAGCCGTCGATGTCGAAAGGATACCGCTTCGCGCCCTCTTCCTTCACCCAGCTGTATTCCGCCACCGCATCGGGATTTGCGCGCAGGTAATCGCGAAATGTGACATGCCGCTTCAGTTCGGACGAGTCCTTCGTACATACATACAGATGGTGCTTCCGAAGGTGTTCCTTGCCGTCGTAGGAGAACGCCTCCCGCCCCGGAATCTCTTTATTGCCTTCATGGGTATACCCGATCTTTCCGAGCGCCTCGATCACCGAAGGCAGCACCGCTTCCCCTTCGATTACCACATCAATGTCGATGATCGGCTTGGCGGAAAGTCCCGGAACGGATGTGCTTCCGACATGTTCAATCGAAATCGCAAGATCTCCGAGCGCGTCCTCGAGTTCTCCTTTAATCGCCTGAAAATCCTCTGCCCACGCGCTGTCATAAGGGCACACTTCCACGCGTTTATAGCCCCTCGGTGAAGTTTTAAGGACCTCCTCTATCCGCTTAAAGTCCGCCCGTTCCTCCGCGGGGTCATAGGTATAATTGTCCGGAACATCGTCGAACAAGGCGACGCGCTCCATCTCGCTCTCGGGAAGTTCTCCGAGCGCATGCGCATAGGCAAGAAACGCGCCTCCGTTATTCTTTCCGACGCCGTCGTCCCACAGCTGCTCATAGTCCCAAAGCGGAATCATGTAGCAGTCCCGAATTCCGGTTTCCTCGTAAAGCTCCCGGAAAGCCGCTTCAAGCGCGGTCTCACCCGGCTCCACATGCCCGCCGGGATGCTCAAAACTCTGTCTCCTCTTATGAAAGCTGTATACCCACTTGTCTGCATAACGGGCAAATATGACGACAAATTCGATACTCTCCAGTTCTCCCGCCCTATAATAGGTTTTCATCTCACCCTCCGTTGCTGCGCTTTGCGCCCGGCCGGATTCTTTCAATCCGGGTTTTCGGACAGCTTCTTATGCAGCGTATTCAAAACATTTTTCTTGTCCGCGCACCACTGCGGCTCAATCAACAGTTTCTTCGGGCCGTCGCCGGTAATCCGGTGAATTACGGTTTCCTCCGGAAGCAGTCCGAGGGCCTTCTTAAGAAGCTCCGCATACTCCGTAATCGTCATGACCGGCCACGGGTTCTTAAGATATTCCTCACCGAGCTTTGTGCCGCGAAGGATCTGCAATAGTTGAAGCTTTACGCCGTCCGGCGCCGGATTCAGTCCCGCAAGATAACGGACGGAGTTAAGCATATCCGCTTCGCTTTCCCCGGGAAGCCCGAATATTAAGTGCACGATTATTGTAATCCCGGCCGCTTTAAGCCTCCGGTACGCATCCTCGAAAACGCTCCGGGGATAGCAGCGGTTGATCCGCTCCGCAGTTGCGTCACAGGCGGTCTGAAGCCCCAGCTCCACCCACACCGGCTTGATCCGGTTCAGCTCCGAAAGCATCGCAATCACCTCGTCCGAAACGCAATCCGGACGGGTTCCGATTGAAAGAATAACGATATCCTCCCGTTCAATCGTCTCCCGGTAGAGTTCTCGTAGTCGGTTGATATCGCCGTATGTATTCGTATAGGACTGAAAGTAGGCAATGAAATGAGTGCCCTTCGTTTTCCTGCTTACAAGTTCCTTCGCCTTTTCGATCTGCTCTCCGATCGGTGCCGGAACCGTGGCGAAATCCCCGCTTCCGCCTTCCGAACAGAACGTGCAGCCGCCTACGCCGACGGTCCCGTCTCGGTTCGGGCAGGTACAGCCGCTGCTAAGCGAAAGCCGGTAGATTTTCTCCCCGTATTGTTCTTTAAGGACATCGGAAATGAAACGGTTTCTCATCCTTCCACCGTAAGCCTTTCCCCGTTGAGAACGACCTCCGTGAGCCGGTCATCGGGCGTATAGACAAGCTTTAAGGAGAAAAACGGCGCATCCTCCTTAAGAAGCCGGAAGAACACCTTGTCCCCCTCCCAGATCGGAAGTTCCTCCACGCGGTCCTTGTCAATCCAGGTAAGCTCGCCCTCGTCGCACTCCCCGATTTCGCCATCCCACCGGTCGGCCGTGTAAAGGTGCATGTATTCCGTCACATTTGCCCCATAGACAAATGTGACGATTCCCCGCGCCCGGTACCCTTTAAGCGTCACGCCGGTCTCCTCGAAAACCTCGCGGAGCAGGCACTCGTCCGGGCTCTCGCCGAACAGAAAATGCCCGCCGACGCCGATGTACTTGTCGCGGTTAATGTCTTTCTCCTTCTTGACGCGGTGCAGCATCAGGTACTTTCCGTCCCGCTCAAGGTAACATAAGGTTGTAAGCTCCGGTACCGGCATGTTTTCACCCCGCAAAATGTGATAGATTCCCGTTCGGAATATAGCATTTTCCGAAGGGACCTGTCAAGGCGTGACGCCCCGGAGCCCCTGTTTTTCACCGATTTTTCCCGATTCCGTAACCTTTTATTGCATTCTTTCCTTCTTACGGCTATAATGCGGATATAGTTTAGTAGAAAGGAGTACCTGTTTTTCATGATCAGTGACGAGTATGAAAAAGCGATGCATCTGGGGCAGAAGGAATACAGTGCCTGCATTAACAAAGGTCTGCATCCTTACCTCACCTGCATGGAAGATATCATGGCTCCGTACGAGACCGAGTCCAAGGTAAAACTCGGCCTGCAGGAAATTCCGCTCAACCAGGTTGTGGGGACCTTCGCTGAGGGACGTTCCAGCGCATTCGCGCGAAATTTTATGCCGCTTCTTGAGCCCGAAACCGAGTTCGCTATGAAGTGGATGGCCCTTTACAGTTCTATGCTCGAGGAGGGACTCCGTGAGCCGATTATCGCTTACGAGTTCCTGAACAAGTTCTATGTGCAGGAAGGCAACAAACGCGTCAGCGTGTCCAAGTATATCGGAGCCGTGACCATTGAGGCCCAGGTGACACGCATCATCCCGAAGCGCACCGACGCCAAGGAAATCCAGCTCTACTATGAGTTTCTGGAATTCTTTGAGAAGACCGGCGTCAACTACCTGACCTTCACGAAAACCGGAAGTTACGGCCTTCTTCTGAAGGAATTGAAGGAGAACCCGGAGAGCCCCTGGACCGAGGAAGACGCGATGGACCTCCGTTCCGTCTACGCGCGCTTCCGTAAGGAATACCTTGCAGCGGGGGGCGATAAGCTCGTAACGACCGTTGCCGATGCTTTTCTTGTGTACCTTCATATCTTCGGCTATGCCGCAACGAAAGATGCGACTTCCGCCGAGCTGTCGAAGAACATCTCACGCGTATGGAGTGAGTTTAAGATTTACGGGCGGGAGCGGCAGGCTTCCATCTCAATGAACCCGGTGGAGGACCCGAAGAAGCATGTCTTCACGAACCTGATTCCGCAGAAGCAGCACGCGGTGGCATGGCTTCACGAGCGAAACCCGGAGGTGAGCGCCTGGACGTACAACCACGAACTGGGACGCGAGCATGTGGAGGATGTCTTCGGAAACCGTATCCGTACGGGTTCGTTCTACGATGTTCCGGCTGACAAAGCCGACGAAGTCATTGCGGACGTTATTTCGAAGGGGTTCGACATTATCTTTGCCACCTCTCCGCAGCACATTGCGGCATGCGCGAAGGCAGCGGTTACGCATCCGGACGTCAAGTTTTTGAACTGCTCGCTGAATACCTCTTATAAATCCGTCCGTTCCTATTATCTTCGGACGTATGAGGCGAAATTCATCATCGGCTGCATCGCGGGCGCCATGGCGGACAACAACCGTGTCGGATACATTGCGGACTACCCGGTATTCGGTTCGGTGGCGAGTATCAACGCATTTGCCCTCGGGGCGAAATCCGTGAATCCGCGTGCCGAGATCTATCTGGACTGGTCGACGCTCAAGGAACGCACCGACGGCGATTTGTTCGACCGGAACAATGTTTATATTGTCAGCGACCGCGACCTGAACGCTCCGATTGCCGTCTCCCGTGAGTTCGGTCTTTACGAGCGCGGCGAAACGCCGGTGAATTACGCGATGCCGGTATGGCACTGGGGCAAGCTGTACGAAGAAATTCTCAGAAGTATTCTGAATAACAACTGGAAGGACGAGGAGGAATCAGCCGGCATTTACGCGCTGAACTATTGGTGGGGAATGTCCTCGGGCGCCATTGACGTAATTACTTCGCAGAAGCTTCCGCCGGAACTCCTTAGGCTTACGGAAACACTGAAGACCGCAATCATTAACCGGACGCTTGTTCCATTTTCCGGCCTAATAAGATTTCAGGACGGTTCGTGTCTGGATGCCGGCGAGGGGCTTGCCCCTGAGGAACTGATCCGGATGGATAAGCTTGTGGAAGGCATCCACGGGCACATTCCGGTTCCGGACGAGCTTCGGGACGAATTCCGTGACTTTATGAACTCGCAGGCCGTATTCCGGCCGGAGGCGGAGACACAGCTGTAAGAAGGACGATAATGTATTAAAGGGGTTTTATCGTGAAGATTCTGATTGTATCGGACAAGGAATCCAAGGCTTTGTGGGACTACTATACCCCGGGGATGTTAGATGAGTATGACCTCATCCTCTCCTGCGGCGACCTGGCCCCGCAGTACCTTTCCTTTCTCGCGACCTTTACCAAGGTTCCGGTGCTGTATGTTCACGGAAACCATGATGACTGTTATGTAAATACGCCCCCGGAAGGCTGCGTCTGCATCGAGGACAAGGTCTTCCGCTATAAGGGGCTTCGCATTCTCGGGCTCGGCGGCTCCAACCGCTACAAGCCGGGAATCAACCAGTATACACAGGCGGAAATGCGACACCGCATCCGCTCGCTCCGTTTCCGGATGTTCCGAAGCGGAGGCATTGACATTCTCCTGACCCACTCGCCCGCCGAGGGGCTCGGAGACGCGGAGGACATTCCGCATCAGGGGTTTGCCGCATTTGTCGACCTTATGAACAAATACAAACCCAAGTACATGATCCACGGCCATGTGCATGCCAATTATACCCGCAACATGAAGCGTATCACCGCCTTCGGCGAGACGCAGATCGTAAACGGCTATGAAAAGTATGTTCTGGAGATACCGGACGAGGAAATCGCCCGCTGGGAGCAGGAAGTTCCCAAAAGAAGGAGACACCGCCGCCGCAGACGGAAGGGTGCCGCCGACAACAACCCGGTTCAGTCGTCCGAGCCGTAAATCGGACAACGGGAAGCACACCGCGATGAAAACGCGAGCTTCGCTCGCCGCGGTGCGCGCAGGTCAAACCCCTGCTTCGCAGGCATTTGACAAGTGTGAGTTCGAAACCCATCCTCACATAAAACAAAACTAGGAGGAAGGGGCACCTTATGCCCCGCAGAAAAAATGAATAAAAAGACTTATTTCATCGCAGTGGCTGCAATCACTGCGGCACTCTACGTCGCTCTGACGTATTTAAGCAATGCCGTCGGCCTCGCAAGCGGCATGATCCAGTTCCGGCTTTCCGAAGCCCTCACCATTCTTCCGTACTTCACTCCGGCTGCAATTCCCGGACTGACCATCGGATGCATTCTTTCGAACACCCTTACAGGCTGTGTAATCTGGGATATTATCTTCGGTTCCGTTGCGACCCTGCTCGGCGCCGTCGGCACTTTTCTGCTCTCGAAGCTTCCCGCATGCAAAAAAAATAAGGGCGCACTGTTATGCACCCTTCCGCCTGTTGTCGCCAATATGCTGATTGTACCATTTGTATTAAAATATGCCTATGAGCTTCCGGACGCCATTCCGTTCATGATGCTCACAGTCGGCATCGGTGAAATCGTATGCTGCAGCATCCTCGGCGGACTCCTTCTGTTCTCCCTGAAGAATACCGGCTTCCGCGTGGAGGAATAACATCTCTTACCGTCCCATCGCCTTTCCGGCTGCGGCAAATCCGGCGAAAAGCACGATGTCGCCGACCACGATGGTCGCTCCCGGAGGCGTGGACCAGAGGATCGAAAGCAGAATCCCGGTCACCGAACTGATAACAGCAAGTCCCGCCGCGCAAAGCATTACCGCCCGGAACGAGCGGAACACGCGCATCGCGGAAAGTGCCGGGAAGATGATCAGGGCGGAAACCAGAAGCGATCCGACAAGATTCATCGCAAGAACGATTACCACCGCCGTCACGACGGCAATCATCGTATTGTACGCCGCGACATGCAGCCCGGTGCTTCTTGCGAAATTCTCGTCAAATGTGACCGCGAAAATCTTCCGGTAGGAAAGCACAAACATCCCGATTACCAAAACCGAGAGCACAAGACACAGGATCGCGTCCGACGCGTTCAACGTTACCATGCCCTGCGATCCGAACAGAGTCGTACAGACGTCCCCCGAGATATTAGTGGAGGATGGGCGCAGATTCAGAAGAAAATATCCGACGGCCAGCGCGCTTACCGAAATCATGGCAATCGCGGCATCGCCGTGGATTTTTTTATTCTGTCCGGTCTTCAGCAGAATGACCGCCGACAGAATTGTAATCGGAAACACGAAATACAGATTGTTCGTCAGCCGGATCACGGACGCGATCGCTATTGCGCCAAATGCCACGTGCGACAGTCCGTCACCGATGAAAGAAAAACGCTTCAGCACCAGAATCACGCCCAAAAGCGCCGAGCAGAGCGCAATCAGAACGCCCACGATCAGCGCGTAACGCACAAAGGGAAAGGTGAGGTAGTATCCCAGCTTCGCCATCGGTTTTCCTCCCGGATCAATAATACTCTGAAAAAGGGGCTCCCCCTTCGGGGTGCCCCGGAATTTCTAGAACTCGCAGTTTCTCGGTGTTCTCGGATAAGGGATTACGTCGCGGATGTTCTCAACACCCGTCAGATACATAATCAGACGTTCAAAGCCCATTCCGAATCCGCTGTGGATGCATCCGCCGTATCTTCTCGTATCAAGATACCAGTCGATTCCTTCCTTGTCTACACCCATCTCGTTCATTCTTTCAATCAGCTTGTCAAGATTCTCTTCTCTCTGGCTGCCGCCCATGAGCTCGCCTGCCTGCGGAACAAGCAGATCTACCGCCGCAACGGTCTTGTTGTCGGGGTTGACTTTCATGTAATACGCCTTGATCTCCTTCGGCCAGTCGGTTACGAATACGGGACCGTTGAAGTATTCCACGATGTATTTTTCGTGCTCCTTCGCAATGTCCTCTCCGTAATCGGGCTCGAATTCCCATTTCACGTCAGCTTTTTTAAGAATATCGATGACATCATGGTGGCTGATACGGGTAAACTCGGCATTTATAATATTCTCAAGCTTATCCTTTAAGCCCTTTGATACAAACTTGTCGCAGAAGTCAATCTCCTCAGGACACCTGTCACAGACATACTGCACCACGAACTTGAGCATATCCTCTTCGATATCCATAAGACCCTGCAGATCGCAGAAGGCCATCTCGGGTTCAATCATCCAGAACTCGTTGGCATGGGTCTGGGTGTTGGAATTCTCGGTCCGGAAGGTCGGTCCGAACGTATAAATATCGCCAAATGCCATCGCGAACGTCTCGCCCTGCAGCTGTCCCGACCCCGTAATGAAGGACTGCTTTCCGAAAAGATCCTTGCTGAAGTCCACTTTGCCGTCCTCGGTCTTCGGCAGATCGTTCATATTGAGCGTCGTAATCTTAAACATCTGGTCGGAACCTTCACAGTCCGCGCCCGTAATCAGCGGAGTATGCACGTAAACGTACCCTCTGTCCTGAAAATACGTATGAATCGCCATCGCAGCCACGCTCCGGATGCGGAATACCGCGCTGAAGAGATTGGTGCGGGGACGAAGATGCGCAACGGTACGAAGGTATTCTCTTGTATGGCGCTTCGGCTGAATAGGATAGTTCTCGGGACAGTCGCCGAGAAGCTTAACTGCCGACGCCTTCACCTCGAAAGGCTGCTGGTGCTCGGGCGTAAGAACCACGGTACCGGTTACCTGTACGCTCGATCCGACTCTTATCTTGGAGATGTCCTCGAAATTACTAAGTCCCTGCTCGTAAACAACCTGCAGATTCTCGAAGAACGAACCGTCGTTCACGTTAAGGAATCCAAACTGTGCCTGTGCGCGGTTCGTGCGGACCCAGGCGCAGACAGTCACTTCTTTGGAAGCATATTCGGAAGTGTTTCCGAACAGCTCTTTAATTCTCGTTCTCATCTTGTTTCTCCTTGAAAGTAAAATGCATGCGGAACCGGGCGTTCCCGTCCGTACATACTTATCTGCTATAATAACAGTTTTTTCTGATATGTCAAATACGAATCACGCCGAAGGAAGAAAATGCTCTTTCAAGTACTTGTTCTCGAATTCCTCCAAAGGAATCGGGCGCTCGAAGAGATATCCCTGCGCCGTCGTGAAACCGCAGCCGGAAAGGAAATCGGCCTGCTCCTGCGTCTCCACGCCTTCGAATACGGCTTCCTTCTTCACGGAGGAAATCATATCGCACATGCAGCGGACGTAATTCCGTTCCATTTCCCCCTGACCGATGCGCTGTAAGAAGCCGCGGCCGATCTTTACGATGTCAACCGGAGCGTTGATCAGCATGGACAGGGACTCGCGGCCGGAACCGAAGTCGTCAAGCGTAATCTTGAAGCCGCGGTTCTGCAGATCCCGGATGGAATCGGAAGCGCCTTCCTTCTCAGCAAGGAGCATCTCCTCGTTGACTTCGATTTCAATGTATTTGCTTTCCACGCCGTACTGCTCGGCAAGACGGCTGATTCGTTCGTCGAACTTAAGGAAGCTCTTGTTGTTCTTACCGAAATTGATGGAAATCGGAACCATCTTCGCGCCGGATTTCTTCCAGTTGCGAAGTGCCTGAAGCACATTCGTGTAAATGCAGAAGTCGAGATCGGTAACGTGGCCGGTCTTCTCGAGAATCGGTACGAAATCCGCCGGATAGCGGTAGGTCCCGTCGTCCATGAGCCAGCGGGCCAAAGCCTCCGCGCCGATCAGTTCTTTCGTCTCAAGCGAGAACTTCGGCTGGAAGAAAACTTCAATCTTATTGTTCTTAATCGCGTTCTGAATCTCACCGGCAATGGTCTGCTCGTGATTCCGCTGCGCCCGGAGCTCTTCGGAATAGATGCAGTAGGAATTCTCCTGTCCGCTCTTCGCCTGCTTACGGGCGAGGTTCGCATTATCCATTGCAAGCGGGATATCGTTATCATTTTTCTTCAGGAAATACACGCCGCTCGAGAGCTGGATGTCAATTCCCGGATATGCCTTCAGCTGATGCTCCACGAATACCTTGGACCAGCTTCTCAGCTTTGCGATTACCTGCTCCTTCGACTCGCCGTTCACGTAAATCAAAAAGTAATCCGAATGGATACGGCAGGCAAAGCACTTCTTGCCTTTTCTCTGGAACATCGCGGCAAATTCTCTGAGCATCCGGTCACCGGCCGGATATCCGTACTTCTCGTTGATGTAGGAAAAGTCATTAATATCACAGTAAATAACGGCATGCACCGGCTCCATCTCCGGGTCGGAAAGCGTCTCCTGCAGTCTTGCGCGGAAGGCGGTGCGGTTGTAAAGGCCGGTCAAGCGGTCGGTCGAGGACAGCCGGTTAATGAGCATCCGGTCGTTGCTGCGCTCCTTGCGGATCTTGCGCTCCTCGTCAATCTGCGCAATGCGGCCGTAAAGGTAGGAAATGTTACCCTCTTCGTCCTTGGCGCCGATGACGTTCATGCGGTACCAGCGGTACTCCTGTCCGTCCGTCTTAAGACGAACCTCGCCCTTCGTATTCTCACCTGTATTCTTTACGTTCTCAAGAAGGGACATACAGGTATCGTAGTCCTCCTCGTGAACGAACTTCCGGATCATGTTCTTCTCCAGAAAATGCGGGATCATGCTTTCCGTTCCGAGCATATTCGCCACCTTGGTCGGGAGGCTCACACGGTCGTCTGCGATGCTGTAGCCGAACTGGATATCGTCGGAGGTCTCCTCCAGCTGACGGTAATGGTCAAGCTGGTGCTTCATGGACATTTCCGCGTTAATCCGCTTTGTGATTTCGGTAAATGCACAGCTTACGAGGCTAGCGCCCTCGTCGTTCCGGCTTACCACAAGCGCATTGCAGTGTACCCAGGCAACGCTTCCGTCGAAACGGTTCACACGGAATTCGGCCTCGAGCACGCTTCCGGGCTCGGTCTTCAGGTCGAAAAGACGTGTCACATTTTTCACATCGTCGGGCGCAACAATCTCGGAAAGGTAATTGTTATGAATCGAAGCGAACTGCTCGGCGGAGTGACCGATTACCGCGTAGAAAGCGTCGTTCGCGTAATAAATCTCCGGCACGTTGTCATGGGAGATGCGCCCCTGGTAGTCGAACACGGCGATGCCCACGGGAAGGGTGGTCAGAAGGCTCGTAACCTGACGCTTCCGAAGCATCTCGCCGGTCACCTGCGTAATCGTGATGTCGAACAGACCGTTCTTCATCATCTTCTTCTGGCGGCGCACAAAGCACTGCACGGAAACCGTCTGCTGCTCGGCCGTCACGACACGGTGCTCAATGCAGACAACCATCTGCTTACGGATCTTTTCATCGAGAATCTTGCGAATCGTCTCGCGGTCATCGGGATGAACCAGGGAAATGTATGTGCCGCCCTTGTTGTTCTTTGCGTGAATCCCGAACAGCTCCTCGACGCTTGCGTCACAGTCGACAATGGAATAATCCTTGTCGTCACGCACCGTGCAGGTTCCGAAGAAAATCTGACGGGCATATCCGCGTCCGGTGGAGATGTCCTTGCTCGTTCCGTCGCCCATCATTCCGGTAAGATAATGGAACAGCGTGTCTTCTCCGGCAAATGCGTTGAGAATCAGTTTCTTGGCGCGCACGTGACTTGCGCAGATAAAAAGACAGGACAGAAAAATCGACCACGTCAGCGGATACGCGCCGCGCTCAATGGAACTGACCGTCTGTCTCGTAATGCCGATCAGCACGCCGAATTCCTCCTGCGAAAGCTTCATCGCCTTCCGGTAGGTGGCGAGATTGGCCGAGAAGATTTCCAGAAGTCTCTTTTTCTCATTTGCCTCGAGGTTCATCATGGTAACTATCCCCTTTTTATGAATCTGTTATGACTTTCTTACCGGGCCGCCCCCGGTCTGCGCTATTACCGGTCCGCCTCCGGACTGTGTTATTACTTCCTTACCGGGCCGTCCCCGGTCTGCGCTACGTAGAAGGCGGCGGCGTATCCGATCTTTCTTAGGTAGGCTTCGCCGACCTTAGCGGTAAATTCGGGAACCGCCTGCTCACGCACCAATGCGACCGCGCATCCGCCGAATCCGGCGCCGGTCATCCGCGCGCCGATTACGCCGTCCTGCTGCCAGGCTTCCGTAACAAGTGTATCTAACTCCTTCCCGGTCACTTCATAATCGTGCCGGAGGGAGATGTGCGATTCGTTCATCAGCTGTCCGAACAAAGAAAGATTGCCGTCCCGAAGCGCTTCCGCTGCGCGAATCGTGCGGCGGTTTTCAAACACCGCGTGCTTTGCGCGTTTTCGGCACACCGGATCAACGATAGCGTCCTGCACCGCGAGGAAGCCTTCTTCGTCAAGGTCGCCGAGCGTCCTTATATCCCGGATCTTCTGAATATCGGCAAGCGCCCGCTCGCATTCGCTGCGGCGCTCGTTATACTTGGAATCGCCGAGCTTACGCTTCTTGTTGGTATTCATTATGACGATGCGGGCGCCCGTCAGGTCAAGCGGAACGTACTCATACTTAAGTGTTGCGGTATCGAGGAAGATCGCATGGTCCTTCTTCCCCATCGCGATCGCGAACTGGTCCATAATTCCGCAGTTCACGCCGATGAAGGAATTCTCCGCCGTCTGTCCGAGCTTCGCATTGGTAATCCCGTCGAAATCAAATCCGAACAGGTCCCGGATGATAAACCCGGTCAGCACCTCAATGGATGCCGAGGAGGAAAGCCCCGAGGAATTCGGAATCGTTCCGAAATACAGAATGTCCATTCCGGAATCGATCTTGTATCCGGCCTGCGCTGCTGCGAAGATCACGCCACGCGGGTAATTGCACCAGGAAAGCTCCTTCCGGTATTCCGTATCATCTAAAGATGTCTGAAGTATCCCCGCTTCCGGAAAATTGTCCGAGAAGAACCGGATAACCCGGTCATCTCTTTTCCTCGCCGCGGCATAGGTTCCGATTGTCAGCGCACACGGAAACACGTGCCCGCCGTTATAATCCGTGTGCTCTCCGATCAGATTCACACGTCCGGGGGCAAAATACTCCCGAATGTCCCCGTCAGATCCGAAGACCTGACGGAACCGCTCTGTTATATCCATACAAACTCCTACTTATTCGTCACGGCGGAAGGGTCGCGGATAATCTGCCGCGTCGCTCTGCGCGCATTTTTCTCTTCGTACATGCGGTCGTCACTGATGGTCATCCATTCGCCGAGGGATTTGCCGGCGGCCGGATCCACAATCACGTACCCGAAGCTTGCCTGTACGATATACGGTCTTCCCGACCGGCTGTTATAGTCATCAAGAAATGCCCGGAAACGTTCCCGGTATTCAAGAACCATCTCTTCGTTATAGTTCAGTGCAAGCATTTGGAATTCGTCGCCGCCGACCCGGTAACAGGTCTCGTTGCTGTAGCAGGCGGCCGACATCGCATTTGCAATCGCGCGAAGCGCAAGGTCTCCGAAGGAGTGGCCGAAGGAGTCATTGATGTCCTTAAGGCCGTCCATGTCGATTCCGACGATGGCCATCGGCTGCTTCCGACGCAGCGCCATCTCATAAAGGGTTTCACTTTTCTGCTCGAAACCGCGGCGGTTCGACAGGCCGGTCAAAACATCGCTTACATACAGATGCTGCAGCTCGTTAATCAGCGTTTCCTTCTTCATGTTCGAGCGGATTTCCTCAAGCGCCGAGCAGATATTGGTGATGAAGCATTGGAAGAAATTGTTCGGAAGGTTGTCGCCGGTATACGTCATAACGCCGTATCCGAGGCAGTCATCGTGGTAATGAAGCGGCACAAGGTAATAGCCGCACGGATCATCGCACACATATTCCTCCGGCAGAATGTCCCCGATTTCGAAAACATGGTCCACGTGGCCGAGAAGACGGTTCTCGCGGATTGCCGTCCGAAGATGCATCATCGGCGTAAAGCCGCGGAATTCCTCCGGCTCCTGGGTCCGCCAGTCATAGTCGTTAATGATCAGATAAAAATCCCTTACGCCGTCGTTCTGGTTAACAAAGGAATAAATCACGTTATTCAGTTCGTCGAGGTCTTTCGCTTTCTCGGCGTTGATGCTCATGAACATCGACTGGTAAAGAAGCGAGCGCATCCGCTGCCCGGACTCGTAGTATTTCCGAACCGTCGCCTCCAACTGCGCCTGGTTGCGCGTGCCGCATCCGCAGGATTCACGGACAACGATATGCGTCGGGACGTAGGTTATTTCCGGAACCTTCTCGCCGTCTTCCATCAGGCGGATTGCTTCGATGGCTTTCTCTGCCATTTCCGGCACGTTTACGCGAACGGATGTCAGCGTAGGCGCCGTCGCGTCGGTTTCCGAAATATCGTCAAATCCGGTAACCGCAATGTCCTGCGGAACCCGGATGCCGCGGTGCTGCAGCTCGTTGATGACGGAGATTGCCATATAGTCGTTCGCACAGACGATTACCTGCGGGAATTTCTTCCGGTCCGTCAGAAGATAATCGAGCGCATCCGGGCCGGTATCGCGCCAGAAGTTTCCGTAATAGATATCTTCCTCGCCGACCGAAATCCCGTAGCGGTCCATCACGCGGAGGAAACAGCTCAGACGGTTCTTCGCGTCCACATGCTCCCGAGGTCCGTTGACGAAACAGATATCCCGGTAGTTGTGCTCCTCGACGAGATGCGTAAGAATGCTCTCCATCGAGTTCTTGTCGTCCACAAGGATGCTGCAGTAATGCTCCACCTGACGGCGTACGCAGACGACCGGACATGTCGCCTGTTCCTTTACACGCTGCACGATCTTATCGGCAACGGCTTTATTCTCAAAGGTATCAATCGCGAGAACGATACCGTCCATCTGCGAAAAATCAGGGAGGTCCGCAATATAGGACTCACCGACATCGTAAGCTTCGTTATTGCCGTACTTGCCGAAGCACGAGTAAACAAGCGCGTAGTACCCGCACTCTCTCGCCTTCGACACCAGACGTCGAAGAAGCATATACTGATACTCCGCCGAGCCGCGGCTGATCAGAATCGCAATCTTCTTTTTCTGCCCCAAATTCATACTCTATCCTCCAAAAACGGTCCCCAACAGCCCCATCCGCGCAAAATGCCACAAAACGCAGACGTTTCCGAGTACTATATTACAATGGAAATTCGGATAATTCAACTTAAAAATCGAAATTTTTAGGATTTTTTGCAATAAAAGTATACATTTTGGTTTTTTGATGATATACTTTTGAAAAAAGATATTGACAAAGGAGAAAAACCTTGTCCAATAAGGCTCGAGACGATATTTTTTACATGAAAAAAGCCCTTCATCAGGCGGAACGCGCCGCCGCGATGGGAGAAGTCCCCATCGGGTGCGTCATTCTGTATGAAGGGCGTATTATAGGACGCGGGTTCAACCTTCGGAAGACCAAGCACACAACGCTTGCCCACGCCGAGATCACGGCGATCCGCCAGGCCTGCAAGGTCATCGGCGACTGGCGGCTTGAGGGTTGCACCATGTATGTGACATTGGAACCGTGCCAGATGTGCGCCGGTGCCATCGTACAGTCGCGGCTCGACCGGGTTGTCATCGGTACCGATAACCCGAAGGCAGGCTGCGCAGGCTCTATCCTGAACCTGCTTCAAATGAAAGAGTTCAACCATCAGGTGGAGATTACCCGCGGCGTATTAAAGGATTCCTGCAGCGAAATCCTGCAGACCTTCTTTAAGGAAATGCGGGCGCGCGAAGCAGAAAACCGCTCCGCTTCCGGTAGACTTTTCCCTGCGAAAGAGGTAGAATGAACTGTGGGAAGCGTCGGCACGAGCCGGCGAGGCTTCACAGAAATGTTGCAATAAACTGAGAGGTTTTGTTATGCAGATTCACGGCTTACAAAAACTGACTTTACTGGACTTTCCGGGGCATATCGCCTGCACCGTTTTCACGGGCGGGTGTAATTTCCGCTGCCCCTTCTGTCATAACGGCGGGCTCGTGCTCGAACCCGAGAAGGCTCCGCTGATTCCCGAAGAGGAATTCTTCGCGTTCCTCGAAAGCCGCAAGGGACGGCTCGAGGGCGTTGCGGTGACCGGCGGGGAGCCGACCGTCAACGGGGATCTTCCGGAGTTTCTGAAACGGATAAAGGACATGGGATTTGCCGTCAAGCTGGACTCTAACGGCCAGAATCCCGACATGCTTGAGCGGATTATAAAGGAAGGCCTTGCGGATTACGTCGCGATGGACATCAAAAACTCGCGGGAGCGCTACGGAGAGACCATCGGCATCCCGAACTTCCGCACCGACCGCGTGGAGAGAAGCGTTAAACTTCTGATGGAGAGCGGCGTTTCGTACGAATTCCGTACGACGCTTACCGAGGAGCTGCATGACGAGGCTTCGATTACCGCCATCGGACAGTGGATCGCAGGCGCGGAAGCTTACTTTCTCCAGTCCTACCGGGATTCCGAAGAGATTCTGATGCCCGGTAAATTCCATGCGCCTTCGAAGGAGACGCTGGAGCGTTACCTCGAAATTCTCCGACCGCTCGTGCCGTCGGTATCTTTACGAGGCAGGGACTAGCAGTCCAAGTTGATCGCAGCGAATCGTTTTCGATGTTTTTTTGGAACCGGAATACGTTTGTTTCGTTTTTAGTTCCAGAGAATTCCGTGGATACTGGAACCAAGAAGGGAAATACTTGCCTTTAGTTCCATATAATACCAAGAATGTTGGAACCGGAAAGCGGAAGTCTTAATTTCAGTTCCAAAAGATTTCAAGAATGCTGGAACCGGAAAGCAGAATTCTTGATTTCAGTTCCAAAAGATTTCAAGAATGCTGGAACCAAAGAGCAGAATTCTTGATTTCAGTTCCAAAAGATTTCAAGAATGCTGGAACCAAAGAGCAGAAATCTTGATTTCAGTTCCATCTAATTTCAAAGATGTTGGAACCGGGAAAGGATATACTCGCTTTCAGTTCCATAAGATATCCGGATAATCAAACACCGGTTGAACAAAGGCCGGATAAC
>JAEEGI010007796.1_pt1 | contig 23875 bp, 16 predicted proteins | sample 8958751 | NCBI WGS metagenome assembly JAEEGI01 (sample SAMN16246545, study PRJNA631951) | gut metagenome | biome: gut microbiome; feature: rumen; material: KS-attached | host: Bos | place: Iran: Karaj | collected 2018-10 | reverse complement strand
ATGGAGAAGATATCATCCATATTCATGCCCTGAGAACTGAATCCGCCGCCCGCAGCTCCGCTCAATCCTTCAAAACCAAATTGATCGTATTGGGCACGTTTCTTTGCGTCGTGCAGAACATCGTATGCCTCGGCGGCTTCTTTGAATTTCTCTTCAGCTTCTTTGTTTCCAGGATTGCGGTCTGGGTGATACTGTATGGCTTTCTTCTTATAAGCCCGTTTGATCTCGTCCTCAGTGGCGTTTTTCGCCACTCCGAGCACTTCATAATAGTCTCTCTTGGCCATAAGTCGTTCCTTTCTTTGTTATTGTCCTATGGCCACTTTGGCGTGACGGATAACTTTTTCATTAAGCATGTAACCCGTTTGTATGCAATCGATCACCTTGCCTTTATCGTCATCATTGGGGGCAGGAATCATGGCAATAGCTTCATGAAAATCCGTGTTGAAGTCTTGGCCAACGGCATCTATAGGTTTTAGTCCTTGGCTTTCGAGCGTCTTTACCAATTTTTCGAAGATTAAAGTCACTCCTTCGCGCAAGGCTTCTACATCTGATGATTTCTTAAAACTCTCTTGTGCCCGCTCAAAGTCATCCAAAACAGGCAGGAGTGCAGTTAACACCTTCTCACCTCCATTTAGAATTAGTTCAGTCTTTTCTTTGAGCGTACGTTTTCTGTAATTATCAAACTCAGCTACCTGACGCAAGTATTTATCTTTAAGTTCTGCCACTTGTGCCTCGAGCTCTTCAATGGGAATCGCTTCATCTTTTGTCGTATCTTGGTCTTCTGTTGCGACAGATTCGACTGTTTCTTTAACATCGGGCATTTCCTGTTCAGTTTGTGCCTCTTGCATATCTTCTTTTACCTTGTTGTGCTTTTTCTTACTCATTTTGTTCTAATTTGGTCATACTTGCAATTGCAAAAGTCGTACCAATCAGACTCCCTGATAGAGTTTTTCTCTTAGTTCTCTGATGTGCTCGTCACGAACATAATCTTCGTAATTGGTCAATTTGTCAATGCAACCGTTCGGTGAGAGTTCGATGACACGACCTGCGAGTGATTCGATAAATTCATGGTCATGGCTTGCAAAAAGTAGGTTCCCCTTATACAATTTTAGGTTGTTATTGAACGCTTGTATGCTTTCCAAATCCAAATGATTGGTTGGTGTATCAAGAATAAGGCAGTTGGCGTTTTTCAACTGCATGCGTGCAATCATGAGGCGCATTTTCTCGCCACCGGAAAGCACGTTGACTTTTTTCAAGATGTCTTCACCCGAAAACAACATGCGTCCCAGAAAAGCTTTAAAGTACACTTCATTGCCTTCACCGAACTGACTTAGCCATTCGAGCATGTTAAGTTGGCTGTCGAAGAATTTGGTGTTGTCCAAAGGCAAGTAAGCTGTGGTTATCGTGACTCCCCATTTGTATGAACCCGATGCAGGCTCGCGGTTACCGTTGATAATCTCAAACAAAGCAGTCATTGCTCTTGAATTCCTGCTTAGAAATACGACCTTTTCCCCTTTTTCAATGTTGAAACTCAAATGATCGAAGAGCACGGTGCCTTCTTCGGTGACGGCCTTCAGATCTTGTACTTCCAAAATCTGATTTCCGGGGTCACGATCCATTTGAAAAATAATACCAGGATACTTTCGCGTGGATGGTTGTATCTCTTCGACGTTTAATTTCTCGAGCATTTTTTTACGACTCGTGGTCTGCTTGCTCTTAGCTACGTTTGCGGAGAACCTACGTATGAATTCCTCCAACTCTTTCCGTTTGTCCTCTGCTTTTTGTCGCTGGTTCTGTGCCTGACGTAGGGCTAATTGGCTCGATTGGTACCAGAAACTGTAGTTTCCGGCGTACAAAGTAATTTTTCCATAGTCTACGTCAACCGTATGAGTGGACACAGCATCGAGGAAATGGCGGTCGTGGCTGACAACAAGCACGGTGTGTTCGTAGTTGCCTAAGTAATCTTCCAGCCACTCAACTGTTTCAAGGTCCAGGTCGTTGGTGGGCTCGTCGAGTAACAAGTTGTCTGGTTCGCCAAACAAGGCCTGTGCAAGCATCACGCGTACTTTTTCTTTTCCGGAAAGTTCGCTCATCATCATCTGGTGCTTGGAGTCGGGTATGCCAAGTTGGCTGAGCAGCATGCCGGCGTTGCTTTCTGCGTCATACCCTCCCATGTTTGCGAACTTTTCTTCAAGTTCTGCCACCTTCATTCCGTCTTCTTCGTTAAAGTCTTCTTTAGCGTATAAGTCGTTTCTTTGTTGCGTTACGTCCCACAATTCTTTGTAACCCATCAACACCGTGTCCATCACCGTGAAGCTGTCAAATTTAAAGTGGTCTTGACTCAGCACACTCATGCGTTCGCCGGGGCCGATCTCAATGTTGCCCTTCGACGTCTCCAATTCTCCGCTGATTGCACGCAGTAATGTACTTTTCCCTGCCCCGTTTGCACCGATGATACCATAGATATTACCGTTCGTGAACTTGAGGTTGACGTCCTTATATAGGATTTGGCGGCCAAATTGTATGGCTAAATCTGATACAGTAATCATGCTCGTTCCTTTTTAGTGGTGCAAAATTACAAAAAAGTTGCGATTATTCGGCATGCAGTGCCTCGGCGTCAAATTGCAGCGGGAGAAGGGATGCGGCAGATGGGATTACCCAGACTTTTTCTGCCCCGCACAGATACAGACGCAAGGTTTGTTTTTGCACTTGTTCAGTTTCGAGCAGCGCTTGTCTGCACAATCCGCAAGGGGGCAGGGGATTCTTCGTGTAATGTCCTTTTTCGGCGGCAATTATGGCGAGGTCGGTTACAGCTTGTCGGGGATAGTTGGCCCGGGCGTAGTTTAATACATTTCTTTCTGCGCATGTGCCGCAGGGATACGAGGCATTCTCCTGATTGTTGCCGGTTAAGACGGTTCCGTCGTTGAGTTGCAACGCCGCACCTACGTTAAAGTGACTGTATGGAGCGTAGCTGTTTTTCACGCTCTCCTTTGCCGCATTGATCAGGGCCTGTATCGGCGAAGGCAACTCCACTATACGGCACTCGATATACGTTGTCGTGATTTTTTTCTCAGTCATAGTTTCTTGATTATTCTTTTATAATTAACGTAAAAGGTGTGGTTTTAGTATTCTCTCCCCTTGGCGAAAGAGCATCTCCAACAGGTGCAAAACGACAAGCCACATGCTGCGGAATATGTCGGATATAAAAATTTTTATATGGCTTGTCCTACGCGCTATATGCCTCGTTGTTTAACCGAAGGTTCATATGCCCGTGACAATATCGCTGCCGCGGATTCTCTTATAGGTTTAGCCGCCAGTTACCTCCAATCATAACCCACATACCTGGCTGTTGGACGGCACCGAGATCGTAATAGCGATGAGAAGTCAGGTTGTCGAAACTGGCATAGAGGTCATACGTCGGTTTTGTCCAGACCAGTTTCAGCGACAAAAGGGAATAGGGATGATAGCGGTTGAGTTGCGGCTGTCGTTCTTCGGTATAACCCAGCCAAGACCCGGTGCGCTGTTGCCAACGTAGGTTCCAAGAGGCGTCAAGTGCGTTCCAGATATGATGATAGAGGCTTACGACCAGTTTGTGACGCAGGTAGTCGAGAGCGTAGTTCGACTTGAAAACGTCCACATGGTCGTGACGTTGCTGGTAGTTGTACACATATCCGGCTGTGCAGGACCTGAAAGGCTGGTTCCCGCCCATGAGTTTCTGTAAGTCCAGTTTTCCCTGCACTTGAAGGGCGTAATTGTCGATTTTGAAGTTTGTGGCGTGATACACGTCGTTTTCGTGGTGCATTATCCAGTCTATCATATCCGTTCCGTGCCGGTAAGTTCCTGTCAGCAGCATCTTCAGTATGCCGGAGTCCCATTCGGTGCCGACTTTGAAGGTAGATGCCTTCTCGGGTCTCAAACCCACGTTGCCCTGTTGCGTGGGACTTTTGTAGTAAAGGTCGGTAAAAGTGGGCAGTCTCAATGATTTGTTCCACGAAGTGAAGAACCGCAGTGTCCGGGTGGGGCTAAAACTGGCGTCAACTCCCGGATAAAAATAAAATTTCTCGTTAAGGGCACTGTTACGATTGACCAGACATCCCGCACTCAGGCTATAGTGGCGCTTGACCCAATGGTGCTCCAGAAAAAGACTGACATTGGTTCTGTTGTCGCGGTGGTCGTAATACCTGTCTTTGCCTTCAATGCGTATATATTCGTCTTCAGTAAGCGGTTTGCCGAGATTGGTTGACACAATGCCTTCATGACGCAGTTCAGCTCCTACGGCCGTGCTCCCCAGTGCCCATAAGGCATGTGCATTGACGGTAGCCGTGAACACATCGTTGCGGTGGAAATTTTCACCTGCGCTGCTGTGCCTGACAAGTTGGAAATGGTCGAAACTACGTACCCAACTCAACGATGGAATCAGGTGAATCCGTCCCTTAGTCTCTGCTTTCATAGTAGCTAAGTAGCGTGTGCCTTCTTCCCACTGGTTCGGATAAAGCGCTGAGTAGAACGTGTTGGCTCCGTAACGCTGTTTGTTGTATCCTCCCTGCCATGTCAGGCGTACCATGTCATCGGTGTAGTTCCCTTGATAGTATGTACGGTATTTTTGAAACGCGCTGTTCCTCGTTCCACCGTCGCTACGCAGGACGTCGGCGCTTATTCTTTGGCGTATACGCGTCGTGGAAAGATTCAGGTAGGCTCCTCCGCCCAGAGTACCGTAGCTGCCGCCATCAAAATGAAGTCCCGCTTGGTTGGTGTTGCTGCACCGCGTGATTATGTTGATTGCCCCGTTGAGTGCCTGGCTTCCGAAAATGTGTGAAGCCCCTCCATCGTAAATTTCAATCCTTTCTATGTCGGCTATAGCCACTGGAAAGTCGGCTGAAAGGTGACCTGTTTGGGGATTGTTCAGGCTTACGCCGTTCAACAACAAAGCTGTTTGGTCGAATGTCCCGCCCCCGATGCTTATGTCGGTCTGTACCCCGAAGCTTCCCCGTTGTCTGACGTCAACACTCAGACATAGCTTCAACAGATCGTTTACTGTTTGCACACGTGCCGCTTGTATTTCCTCGCGGGTCAGAATCTCGACTTTTACGGATGCTTCTCCTTGTGGCCATGTTGCGCGTGTACCCGTCACTGTGGCTTCGTCGAGCGTCTTGTCTTCATCTGCCATCCCACTATTGGTCTGTAATGTGTCCGGTCGTGTGGCCAATGTCGTACAAGGGGCACATGCGATGGTGCATACCGCAAGGCAGCCGATGCGTATTTCTCTTCCGAGCACATTGAACAAGGCATATCCTTTCCGGATGAAGTGTTTGAAAGTAATAACCTGATGTTTTAAGTTTTTTGTTTGTAACATATCCATTTTGGTCTGAAATCATTTGCAAAGGTACAAATTTATAGCTATATTTGCAGGCGATGAGAACAATATTAAAGGGTTTCGTGTGTCTTTTGACAGCCTTATTGTGCCTGGAGTCTGTTGCACAGCCGGTAAGTGAGTCTATGGCTCGTCGCAGTGCCGAGGCTTTTTTTCGTCAGCGTGCCCTGTGTGACCGTTCAAAGGGTTTTGTGTCGAAAAAACTGACGTTGGTGTCTCCGGACTCGTCGATAGATATACCTTATATATATAATGACGGTTCGGGAAGCTTCGTTGTGATATCGCGAACGGACAGTATTTGCCCCGTAGTTGGCTATGGCGATGCTCACAAGGGAGATGCTGTGCCGGAGAATGCTCTCGGTATCCTGCGTATGCTTTCTTGTGCTAGGCATGGGGTGTCTGCGTTGCCATTTGTGCATCCTGTGAAGCCGCTTCTGCACAGTGTACGTGACCAATACGCTCCTTTTAACGGCCGTTGCCCATATTATACGGACGATAAAGGACAAGTGAGCACAGAACGTTGTATGGTGGGGTGCGTGGCTACGGCATTGGAGCAAGTATTAACGTATCACGGTCGTCCGTCTGCGACATTAGATACGCTGAAGGGGTGGTCGACACCACAATATGCTGTTGACACGATTTTACCTGGGACAAAACTGGACTTTGCGCATATATTGGACCGTTATGAGACGGGACAGTATGGAGCAGATGAGGCTAGGGCAGTGAGTGATTTGTGTTATTACTGCGGTATTGCGGCAGGTATGAATTGGGGCCTGAATTCGTCGGGTGCACATACGTGGCGTCTGGTGGAACCATTGAGACGTGTGTTCGGTTACCGCTATGTACGTCACGTATATGTGACTGATTACACACCACAACGTTGGCGCGAGTTGCTATACGGGGAGTTGGAAGCTGGGCGTCCGATATATTATGCAGGATATACGCCAAAGATTGAAGGACATGCCTTCGTAGTGGACGGTATAGACGAGAACGGTTATTTTCATGTGAACTGGGGTTACGGCGGGCGGTATGACGGTTATTTTGACTTGGAGATAATGAATCCTTTCATGTATACGGCATCGCCGTCGGAGGGAGATCGTTGGATTGGTTTTTGTTGTAATCAGGAGGCTCTGCTGCTTTCGCCAGACTCAGTGGCTTGGACAGCCGGCGACACTATTAGTACGGCGGATAACCTGCGTATTGATTCGGTGCATTTCTGGCGTCCGCCTGATTGTAACGGTTATGTTCGTGCCGATGTCTATGTGAGGAATACGTTGTCGGCTGAAGCGACGGCGAATGTTGCGGAGTTGTTGACTTTTGAAGCGGGTGATACGGCTGTGTATGAACATGCAGATTACGTAGGTTTCATTGGCGGTAACATAGATGCGGGTGGCACGGCGCGGTTTACTTCGTTTTTGGATTTTAGTGTGTCTGGACGTCGCGTGTTTGCGATTACCGATGATGAAGAGCGGTTTTTGTATGTAGATACCATTGACATAGGCCCTCGCACGTCGGCTTCTGTGAAGGTGGTTTCGGTAGATTCGGTGATTACGGAGCACGAGGCGACGTTCTATGTGCGCCTGATGAATACTTCGAATACGTCATGGACGGGGAATCAATTAACATACAGCCTTTTTAAAGGCGATTATTCGACCGATGGTGTGAATTACCGCCAATGGAGTGTGACTAATATTCCTCCAGGTGGGGAACAGGTGGATACAATATGCTTTGCAGCGTTGAAACCGGGGGAGTATTATACGTTTGTCGTGCGTAATCCTTGGCTGCCAGCCGAGACTGTTTCGTTCTATACTCATGGTCCGCACGGGATAAACGGTATCAGAGAGGAGCTTGCACCTTATGGTGAATGGTATGATTTACATGGGCGAAGGACTGGGGCATCCCGTAGCAAGCAGATTTCAATTGTCCGGAAGGGTTCCTATTATAATAAGGTATATGTGCCATGAGTTTTTCGGCATTACGCATCATTGACACGTTTTATCCGAAAGACGACGCCTTGAGGCGCACGTTGCTTATCCACAGTTGGCAGGTGGCACGTTGTGCTTTGGATGTGGCGCGGCGTCATCCGGAGTTGCATCTTGACAAGTCGCTTTTGTTCGACGGCGCCATGCTTCATGATATCGGCATATTCCTCACTGACGCTCCTGACATCCATTGTCGTGGTACGGAACCCTATTTGCTTCACGGCTGCTTGGGTGGAGCGTTGTTGAGAAACCTTCATTTGGAGAACTTGGCCCCGTTTTGTGAACGTCATACCGGAACAGGGTTGTCTGAGACGGATTTCAGTACGAACGGCCTGAAAGTGCCTCAAGTAGCCACGGCACCTGTCACATTGGAGGAGCAAGTGGTGTGTTACGCAGACAAGTTTTACAGCAAGTCTTTCCCTTCTCGCATACGCGATGCCGAAGGTGTGTGTCGCAGTCTGGCCCGATATGGCGGTGATGTTGTTTCCCGTTTCCGCCAATGGCACCTTCTTTTCGGCTGAATGGGCGTTTTTTGCTTTTTTACCTTTTCAATCTTTCCATATCTCTCATTTTTGCGTAATTTTGCGTGATAAACCAGCAACAAGGTCATTTGAGAAAAACTGTATATTTAATAATGACTTTTGTGTTTGCCTTCAGTGCCACTTTTGGTACGTCTGGAGGGCGACTTTCTTTTGCTTCAACGGAACGGCCGTTGGATATGGCACGCGCAATGCTTGACACGGTGCAGACGAAACCGGACATAAAAAAATCCAAGTCAGGGATAGAAAAACGCAAGTCCGACATAGCGCGCCCGTCAAAACTTTCAAGGAAAGCCATGTCAGACGATGTCACGGAAAACACGGACTCTTCTTCTCGAAGACGCCTGGTACTGCAACCGGATTCAACAATTCCGTCCACTATCATTGTGCAGGATTCCATCGTGTCGGACTCTTTGGACAGCGATTCGGCTACGAGCAAGAATATGTTGGATGCCCCCGTGGCTTACGAGGCACAAGATTCGATGGTGTATGATGCACAGAGCAAAATGACCCGTTTGTTTGGCTCCAGCAAGGTTACGTATTTGGATTTGAACCTTGACGCCGAAGTTATCTCAATGAATATGGACAGCAGTGTGGTACATGCAAACGGCGTTAAGGACTCTACAAACCAGTGGGTGGGTCTGCCTCTGTTCAAGCAGGGAGATGAATCGTACGAGAGCGAACGTATGAGCTACAATTTTAAAAGTCGTAAAGGTTTTATCCAAAATGTGACGACGGAGCAGGGCGAAGGCTTCATGTATAGTGAATCTTCGAAACGCACAGACGATGGTACAATTTATTCGGAACATGCCACGTACACGACATGCGATCATGATCCCCCGCATTTCTATTTGGCTCTGTCGCGTGCCAAAGTCAAGCCAGGCAAAGAGGCATTCTTTGGCCCTGCCTATTTAGTTGTGGAAGACGTTCCCCTGCCTCTTGCCATCCCATTCGGCTTTTTCCCGTTCCGTAAGAAATACTCGAGTGGTTTTATCATGCCTACATACGGCGATGAGACAAATCGAGGTTTCTATCTGCGCGACGGTGGCTACTATTTCGCAATCAGCGATTACATGGACCTGAAAATACTCGGTGAAATCTATACTAAGGGTTCGTGGGGTCTGAATGGCGAGACTACATATCGGAAACGCTATCGCTACAGCGGGAATTTCTATGCCAATTACCAAAACACCGTTGAAGGCGAGAAGAACATGCCCGATTATCAGAAGACCACAAGTTTTAAAATCCAGTGGACACATCGCCAAGACCCCAAGTCGTCGCCGAATGCCTCGCTTTCAGCCAGCGTCAACTTCGCTACATCAAGTTTCGAACGCAAGAATTTGAGCAGTATGTACAACCCTGCGTCATATACACAAAGCACCCGGACGTCTTCCGTCAGTTATTCCCGCTCTTTCCCCTCCATAGGACTTACCATAGCCACCTCCACGAATCTCACCCAAAATGTACAGGATTCCACCCTAGCTCTCTCTCTGCCAGACCTAAACGTAACACTTAGCCGCTTCTATCCTTTCAAGCGCAAACGCCTGATGGGTCGCCCGAAATGGTATGAGAAGATTTCCATGAGTTACACAGGCCGCCTTTCAAACAGCATCTCTACGAAAGAAGACAAGTTGCTTCACAGCGACCTTATTAAAGACTGGCGTAACGGCATGTACCACGATATTCCAATCAGTGCTTCGTTCCAATTGTTCAAATATATTAATATCTCGCCGACATTTGCTTTTCACGACCGCATGTATACAAACAAAATAATGCGGTCATGGGACACAGATGCCCAACGTGTAATCAATGATACCGTGTATGGCTTCTACAATGTTTATGATTGGAATCTTTCCCTTTCAGCCAACACGACACTATACGGATTTTATAAGCCTTGGAAGAGCCTTAGCAAGAAAATAATGGCAGTCAGGCACGTCCTGAAGCCGACTGTGTCCTACAGTTTTGCACCTGACTTCAGCTCATCATCATATGGTTACTACGATTCATATGTTCGTACCGATGCTATGGGAAATGTAACAACGGAAACCTATTCTCCGTTCGCACATGGACTATATTCGGTTCCCGGACGCGGGAAAATGGGTAGCATCTCCTTATCTCTTTCCAATAATCTTGAAATGAAGATTCGCAGTGACAAGGATTCCACCGGCGAACGCAAAATTAGTCTGATTGACGAACTGTATGGTGCAATGAGTTACAACTTTGCTGCCGTTACACGGCCTTGGAGCAATCTCAATACACGTGTCCGTCTGAAGTTATCCAAACGTTATACGTTTAGTATGGCAGCTGTGTTTGCTACCTACGCTTATCAGTTTGATGAGAACGGACGTGTTGTTGTTGGCGACCGTACTGAGTGGAGCTATGGGCGTTTTGGGCGTTTCCAAGGCACATCCCAGAACTTGTCATACACATTTAGTAATTCCATGTTTAGTAAAAAGAAACGTGCAAAGGGAGATACGAACGAGGACGATGAAACAGATGAGGACGAAGAACTGGAAGGTGATACCAATATCGACCCTGACTTGCGCGGAACTCAGGCTGAAAAGAAGACTCAGGCTAAATTGGACGACAATGGCTATATGAAATTCTCCATTCCTTGGACTTTCACAGTTTCTTACGGTATTACAATGTCTGAAAACACGCGTGGCCGCATCAATCCCCGAACCATGCGCTACCCATACAAATTTTCACAGACGCTTAACTTTTCCGGGAACATCCGTCTTTCAGATGGGTGGAACATTAATTATTCCTCCGGCTACGATTTCAATTACCATAAGCTCAGTATGACGACTGCTTCGCTGACTCGCGATTTACATTGTTTCTCTATGTCTTGTTCTGTCGTCTTGAGACCATATACCAGTTATAATTTCAGCTTCCGTGCCAAGATATCTACACTCGCTGACGTTTTGAAGTGGGATAAGCGCAGCAGTTACAGTTCCAATATTGACTGGTATTGATTAGTCGGAGGGGAACATGTAAATGAAAGGCAGATTTTGCCTTGATGACATGTGAACTGGCCTTCTAAAGGCTTTTTTGTCGCTTTTTTATATGTAAAACGACGATTTCCTGAATTTTTTTTGAGAAACACTTGGTATTTACGCAAACTTGTTTATAACTTTGTTTACTGACAGCGCCATTATATCAGAAACGATGAATAAATGAGAGAACGTAGTGAGTTGACTAACCATTTGAAGCATTACTTCGGCTTTGATACATTCAAGGGCGGACAAGAGGCAATTATCCGTAGCCTGCTTGACGGAAAAGATGCTTTTGTGCTGATGCCTACAGGTGGAGGTAAATCGCTTTGTTACCAATTACCGGCGCTGATGCTTGAAGGTACGGCCATCGTTGTCTCTCCTTTGATTGCTTTGATGAAGAATCAAGTGGACGTAATCCGTAATTTGAGTGAAGAAGACGGAATCGCTCATTTTATGAACTCGACATTGAATAAAGTGGCTTTGGAACAGGTAAAAGCAGATATACTAGAAGGGAAGACAAAGATGCTTTATGTGGCTCCTGAGACGTTGACTAAAGAAGACAACTTGCCGTTCTTCCGTCAAATGAAGATTTCATTTTACGCTATAGACGAGGCTCATTGTATTTCAGAGTGGGGTCATGATTTTCGAGTTGAATATCGTAAAATCCGTCCGACGATTGATGCCATCGGACGCGCTCCTATCATCGCCTTGACTGCTACTGCTACGGACAAAGTACGCATTGACATTAAAAAGAATCTGGGTATTCCCGACGCATACGAATATAAAAGTTCTTTTAACCGACCTAACCTTTACTATGAAGTACGCCCTAAGACGCGTGATGTGGAACGTGATATCATACGTTTTATTAAGTCGCACCCAGGTAAAAGTGGTATCATATATTGTTTGAGCCGGAAGCGCGTGGAAACTTTGGCTGAAATACTATGTGCCAATGATATTAAAGCAGCTCCCTATCATGCAGGAATGGAAGCCGCTGTGCGAAGCGCAACTCAGGATGACTTCCTGATGGAAAGGATTGACGTGATTGTGGCAACGATTGCGTTCGGCATGGGAATTGACAAACCTGATGTGAGGTTCGTGATACACTATGATATTCCCAAGAGTCTTGAAGGTTATTATCAAGAAACTGGACGCGCCGGCAGAGATGGCGGCGAAGGAAAATGTATTGCATTTTATTCGCAAAAAGACTTGCAAAAGCTGGAAAAGTTTATGGAAGACAAACCTTTGTCTGAACAGGACATAGGACGACAATTGCTGAAGGAAACAGCATCCTATGCGGAATCGAGTGTATGTCGACGTAAGTTACTGTTGCATTACTTTGGCGAGGAGTATAATGAAGAAAACTGTGGTAATTGTGATAATTGTTTAAATCCCCAAAAACGCGTGGAAGCAAAACAACAATTGGCCCATATACTGGAAATAGTGTTGGCCATCAAAGAGAATTTTGACGAGGATTATGTGCTTGATTTGGTAATGGGACGTGATACGGATGAGATTATTGCGCAGAAGCATGATGTCCTAGAATTGTTCGGCACAGGCGAGGATGACGATGAGAAGATATGGCAGTCTGTGCTGCGACAGGCAGTACTGATGGGCTATCTGGAAAAAGATATCGAAAATTCGGGAGTTCTGAAAATAACTCCCATAGGTTACGCTTTTTTGAAGAAACCTGTCTCGTTCGTAGTCACGGTTGACAATGACTTTGACGAAGAAGAGAAGGATAGTCCAATACAGAGTGGTGCGAATGGTGCTGTTGACCCAGTGCTATACCAGATGCTGAATGATTTGCGAAAACGTATGTCGAAGGATCTGGAATTACCTCCTTATATTATTTTCCAAGATACTTCGCTTGAGGCAATGGCAACGACATATCCGGAGACAATTGAGGAATTACAGAACATTCCTGGCGTGGGTGTCGGTAAGGCGAAGAAATATGGCAAGGAGTTTTGTGAATTGATTAGGCGTCATTGCGAGGAAAACGAGATTGAACGCCCAGACGACCTTCGTATTCGTACGGTGGCGAATAAGTCTAAACTGAAAGTTTCCATTATTCAAAGCATTGACCGTCTTGTTGCATTGGATGACATTGCCGAAGTGAACGGCATTGATTTTGATGAACTCTTGGACGAGATTGAAGCGATAGTGTATTCGGGAACGAAAATAAATATTGACTACTTTTTGCGTGAAGTTATCGATGATGACAAAATCGACGAGATATATGAGTATTTCCAGGAATCGGAAACCGATGACCTAAATGAGGCCATCGAAGAACTTGGCGATGATTTCACTGAAGAGGAGGTAAGACTGGTAAGAATCAAGTTTATTTCAGATAATGCGAACTGATGCGGTTGCTTTTGAGTTAAAATTACCGAATAATACCGCATTTGTCAGAATATAATTGTAATTTTGTGCGCAATAAATTTATTAATTATGGCTTCATTTATTGCAGATAAGATTGTGTCGGACGGCTTGACATATGACGATGTATTGTTGATTCCGGCATACTCGGAGGTTTTGCCGAGAACAGTGCAGTTAGGCACTAGGTTTTCGAGAAATATTGATTTAAACATTCCTTTTGTTTCCGCAGCAATGGATACTGTTACCGAATCAACTATGGCAATAGCCATTGCCCGTGAAGGTGGTATTGGGGTTATTCACAAAAATATGAGCATAGAGGAACAAGCTCGTCAGGTGGCCATCGTAAAACGTGCAGAGAATGGCATGATTTATGATCCCGTGACTATTCAGCGTGGCTCAACGGTTCGTGATGCTTTGGCCCTTATGAATGAGTATCATATTGGTGGTATACCTGTTGTTGACGGAGATAAAAAGTTGGTGGGAATTGTTACGAACCGCGATTTGCGATTTGAGCGCGACATGGATAAGAGTGTGGATACCATTATGACGCATGAGAATTTGGTAACCACAACTCAACAAACCGACCTTATTGGTGCATCGCGTATTCTTCAAGAAAACAAAATCGAAAAGCTCCCTGTTGTGGACAAGGATGGCCGTCTTATTGGTTTGATTACATATAAGGATATTACCAAGGCAAAAGACAAGCCAATGGCTTGTAAAGACAGTAAGGGACGCCTTCGTGTGGCTGCTGGTGTCGGTGTTACGAATGACACACTTGAACGCATGGAAGCCCTCATTAGAGCTGGGGCAGATGCCATCGTTATTGACACAGCACATGGTCATTCCAAAAATGTGATTGATAAACTAACCGAAGCCAAAAAGCATTTTACTGATGTTGATATCGTGGTTGGTAACGTTGCAACGGGTGAAGCTGCAAAAATGTTAGCAGATGCCGGTGCTGATGCTGTTAAAGTAGGAATAGGTCCAGGTTCTATTTGTACCACACGTGTGGTTGCTGGTGTCGGTGTGCCTCAATTATCTGCCATATACGATGTTTCTTCAGCACTAAAAGGATATGATATTCCTATGATTGCAGATGGTGGCCTTCGATATTCGGGTGATGTCGTTAAAGCTTTGGCTGCCGGTGGCGATTGTGTGATGATTGGTTCTTTGGTTGCAGGAACGGAAGAATCACCAGGCGAAACAGTGATTTTAAACGGTAGAAAGTTTAAGACATATCGTGGAATGGGGTCTCTTGAAGCCATGGAGAACGGTTCAAAAGACCGTTACTTCCAATCAGATGTGAGAGAGGCAAAAAAACTAGTGCCAGAAGGAATCGCTGGTCGGGTTCCGTATAAAGGAACAGTGCAGGAAGTATTATATCAGTTGGTTGGAGGCTTGCGTTCAGGCATGGGATATTGTGGAGCAAACACGATACAAGAACTTCACGACGCTAAATTCACTCGTATAACAAATGCTGGCGTTTTGGAAAGCCACCCGCACGATATTACTATTACGAGTGAAGCTCCTAACTATAGTCGCCCGGAAAATTAAATTAACATGATTAAGAAAAGCGCGCATTTAGTCTTCTTTTTGTCTTTGGTTTTATCATCAGCATGGGGGCAAAGTCAAGACCCTGTTGTGATAAATGTTGCTGGGAAAGACATTACTCGTTCCGAGTTTGAGTATTCATTTAATAAAAACAATAGTGAAGTTAGCCAGAAGGACTCAAAGGCGATTAACGAGTACGTGGATATGTTTATAAACTATCAGTTGAAAGTCAAAGCGGCTGAAGATGCTCAACTTGATACTTTGAAATCGTTTCAAGAGGAATTTGCCACGTATCGTGACATGCAATTGAAACCCTATATTGATAATCCTGAATACATTGACTCGGTTGCCCATGAAGTATACGATTATATTAAGGAGCAACTCGGGGATTCAGACCAGGTACTGCTTTCTCATATTTTTTTGTTAGTTCCTCAAAAAGCAGACGAGGCTCTAAAATCTGAGAAAAAGGCACGTATTGATTCAATATACAATGCTTTGCAATCAGGAGCCGATTTCGCGGAGTTGGCCCACAAACATTCTGAGGACGCAGGTTCAGCTGCGAAAGGCGGTCTGCTTCCTTGGTTAGGCCCGAAACAAGCTGTGCCCGAGTTTATAAAAGAAGCGTACGCTTTGCAGCCAGGTCAAATGTCCAAACCCTTTTTATCGAGCGCCGGTTATCATATTCTGTTGATGAAAGAGCGTAAACAATTGGAGCCATACGATGAAAAGAAAAACGAGATTATACCTATCCTTGAGGCACGTGGAATTAAGGACATGGCAGCCGAAGCTAAAATAGAGAAACTTGCAAAGTCTCAAAATAAGAGCAGGGAAGAGCTTATGTCCGAAGTACAAGCAAATGCAATTAAGCAAGATCCGAGCCTTGTATATTTAATCAAAGAATATCACGACGGACTCCTTTTGTACGAAGCCAGCAATAGAATGGTTTGGCAAAAAGCTGCTGCGGACGTAAAGGGACTTAAAACTTTTTTTGGCAAACATAAAAAGCAGTATGTTTGGGATGCGCCACGTTTTAAAGGATATGTTATTCACGCAAAGAATGACCGATTAATTCAACAGGCGGAAAAGTTTTTCAAGAAGCATAAAGGTTATGACGGTATGCCTGCCTTTACGCAGGAGTTCAAAGATTCACTAAAGCACATTCGGGTTAAGTATGGAGTGTACAAGGCTAGTGAAGACGCATATGTAGATGCCGCTTTCTTTGGAAAAGAAAAGCCAAAGCCCAACAAGATTTTCCCCGTCAACAAGGTAAATGGCAAACTCATTCGTAAACCTGAAGTGTACGAAGACGTTTTATCTCAAGTCGTTTCCGATTATCAGGATTTGAAAGAAAAGGAATGGGTTGAGGGACTACGTAAAAAGTACTCTTATACCATAAATGAAGACGTACTCAAGACGGTTAACAATCACTGAAAAGAATAGAAAGAAAACAAGGATAGCCATGCGAAAAATACTCTCAGCCCTGCTGTTGTGTATATTCACATTTCCCTCTGCGACCTTATGCGCCCAACGAGCGAATGTAATAGATGAAGTCATCTGGGTCGTAGGTGACGAGCCCATACTTCGTTCCGATGTGGAGTTCCAGCGTCTTAATGCTGAACTAAACGGACAACGTATCCAGGGAGATCCATATTCTGTGATTCCAGAGCAACTTGCGGTTAACAAACTCTTTCTTAATCAGGCAGCAATCGATAGTATTGACGTGAGTGAGTCAGATGTGATTGACCAAGCCAATGAACAGTTGGAGTATTTCATAAGTATTGCCGGCTCTCCCGAAAAACTGGAGGAATATCGCGGCATGTCTGTCAAGCAAATCAAACAGGAAATTATCAAATATTACATTGAGAGCGCAAAAATCAGAGAAGTAAAGAAGAAAATCATAGGTGAAAACGCGGTAACCCCGGCTGAAGTACGCAGATACTTTAAAGATATGCCGCAGGACAGTCTTCCTTACATTATGCCGCAAGTTGAAGTGCAGATTCTTACACAAAATCCTGAGGTGTCGCAAAATGAAATTGAGCGTATCAAGGAAGAACTGATGGAATATGCGAGACGTGTAAATGCAGGTGAAGCCAGTTTTGCTACACTTGCGAGAATGTATTCACAAGATGAAGCATCGGCACGAGTAGGTGGGGAAATGGACTACAGCGGTCGGGCTGAATTTGTACCGGAATTCTCTGACGTCGCTTTTTCTTTGACTGACAAGACTACGGTGTCCAAGATAGTGAAAACAGAATACGGTTACCACATAATTCAATTGGTTGACCGCAAAGGTGACAAGATTAAAGTCCGTCACATCCTTTTGAGACCGACCGTTACAGAGGATGCTGTAAGGAAAACCTTGGCTCGTCTGGATTCTATCGCAAATGATATTCGTAGCAATAAGTTTACATTTAATAATGCAGTCAAAGCTCTTTCGGAGGATAAAGAAACTAGGAACAATAATGGCCTGATGGTAAATAAGGACTACCAACGTGGAATACAAACCTCGCGTTTTGAGATGAAAGATTTACCACCTGACGTGGCTAAAGTTGTGAATCGTATGCATGTTGGTGAGGTTTCGGATGCTTTCCTAATGAAAAACAGGAGCGGACAAGAAACATGTGCAATCGTATTATTGAAAAACAGGATAGAAGGTCATAGAGCGGATATCACAGCTGACTTTCAAGTCCTCTCAGATATTGTTCAAGCGAAGCACGAAGAGGGTGTACTTCAGAATTGGATAAAGGAAAAGCAGAAAACGACCTATATAAGTATAAAAGAAGGCTGGAAAAAGTCAGATTTTCGGTATCCAGGTTGGAGTAAATGAATAGTTGTACCAACGTTAGAACGGCATTGAAGGGAGTAACTGGCTTTTGCCTTCTGCTCCTTTTCATTTTCATGTTCTTTTCCCAGACGTTGTACGCACTATATCCTCCCAAACCCCGTCCAAAAGGGGAAAAAATTGTACTGAAACACGCAGACAAAGTACAATTCGACCAATTCAAAAATCCAGGTGTCCAGATTTTCACAGGAAATGTGGCATTCAATCACAATGGTTTGTTACTCTATTGCGACAGTGCCGATTTCTATCAAGAAGAAAACTCATTCAAGGCGTTTGGTCACGTTCGGATGCTACAAGGTGACACACTCTCGTTGCGAGGTGACATTTTGTTTTACGATGGAAACACTCAGATTGCCCAAGTAAGGAGAAATGTTGTCTTACGTCATCGTAAGATGGTTCTATATACCGATAGCCTCAATTATGACAGGGTATACAACCTCGGATATTTCTTTGAGGGCGGAAAACTCGTGGATGACGAAAATGTATTAACGTCTGACTGGGGACAATATGACACATCCACACGCGAAGCTCTGTTTAACTACAATGTAAATTTGGTCGGAAAAGATTATACCTTGTCCGGAGATACGCTTTATTACGACACCCGTACGCGCATGTCACACATGCTTGGCCCGTCAACCATTGAAAACGGCGACAGCCGCATTAGAACAGAGAACGGGTACTTTAACAGTGAAACGAGAAAGGTGAAACTGCTAGACCGCTCGGTTGTTGTGGACCACACTCATAAGATAGTGGGTGACACGATTGATTATGACAAAGAAAAAGGGGAGGCAAGGGCAAGCGGTCACGTGATGCTAATTGACGAAGCGAACAAAAACATTTTAACTTCCGACTATTGTTATTATAATGACGGTACCGGTTATGCCATAGCCTATGATAATGCACAGATTAAGAATTATTCTGAGCCCGATACGCTTTATATGCATGCCGATACCTTTAAAGTGTTTACCTATAACCTCCATACCGATTCCGCATACCGTATAGCTCACGCCTATGCTCGTGTCCGTTCATACAGAACCGATGTCCAGTCGGTGTCAGACTCAATGACGTATAATACAAGCGAACATAAAATGTCGTTATACGGAAATCCTATTATATGGAATGAAGACCGACAGATTTTAGGCGAGGAAATTTTTGCCTTTTTCAATGATTCGACGATTGACAGCATACATGTGGTCAACCAGGCCCTGATGGCTGAACGCCTTGACTCGGTTCATTATAACCAAGTGGCAGGCCGTGAAATGAATTTCTATTTTGAAGAAGGACAACTCAAGGAAAACCGTGTCACAGGCAATGTCCTGGTAAATTATTTCGCATACGACGATGACAGTCTCATGATTGGCATGAACCATACCGAAACCAGCCTGCTGCGTCTCTTTATGGCGAACAAGGAACTCTCAAAAATATGGACGCGAGAGAGTAAAGGAACATTTTATCCTTTGCCTTTTGTGACTGATAGAGAAGCTTACTTGAGCAATTTCGCGTGGTTCGATTACATGCGTCCCACGTCGCCTGCTGATATTTTCATTTGGGTACCCAAAGCTGCGGGAACGGAACTCAAACGTACCGAAAGGCGTGCCGTACCTTTCCAATCGTTGAAAGGGAATAAGAGATGACTACGGGAATGTCCTTGTTTGCTTTCGGAAATAGCCTTTTCTTCAAGGCCAAAGAGGGCGCGGTTTTATGTGGATGGCCCGATGCATTTCGTAAACGGCACATGGCTCGGAGAATAATGGACATAAAAATTTCTATGTGCCGTATATTTTATGCCAAGTCCCACATGGTTTTGTCAACCCAGAGCGTGGGATATAAGAATGACGTTTTGCGATGCAGCAAGTGCTTTGTTTGAGAACCGGTAATTTGAATATGTACTACAATGGCTGATATTATTCGTTTGTTACCCGATGCGGTGGCCAATCAGATTGCTGCCGGTGAAGTTATACAGCGCCCGGCGTCTGTTATTAAGGAGTTAATGGAAAACTCTGTTGATGCCGGTGCCACGCATATCTCGGTTTGGGTGACTGATGCGGGGAAAACGAGTATCCAAGTTGTTGATGACGGAAAGGGAATGAGTGAAACCGATGCCCGTCTCAGCTTTGAACGTCATGCTACTTCAAAAATAACTTCGCCAGCCGATTTATTTAATCTCCGAACCATGGGTTTCCGTGGTGAAGCCCTGCCTTCTATCGCCGCAGTGGCACAAGTGGAGGTGAAGACCCGTACCAGTGACGACGAAATCGGCACATGGTTGAACGTGGAGGCTTCGCGAATAACGGAGCAACGTCCTGTGGCTTGCCAAGTGGGAACCAGTTTTACCGTAAGCAACCTTTTCTATAACGTTCCCGCACGTCGACGGTTCTTGAAATCAAATGCGACGGAGTTAAACAATATCATGGCGGAGTTTGAACGAATTGCCTTGGTGCACCCTGACATTTCGTTCACGCTGTTCCGAGATGATGTTCAGGTCCTCGATTTGCGCCCGTCGTCATTCAGAAAACGAATCGTGGATGTTTGTGGCGCGTCTTACGATAAGTCGCTTTTGCCAGTCCAAGTGGATACGTCTATAATTAAAATCGATGGTTTTGTCGGCACTCCCGAAAGTGCTCGAACCAAAGGCGCCCGTCAATTTTTCTTTGTCAATGGCCGCTTTATGCGTCACCCGTATTTTAATCGCGCCATCGTAACTGCTTTTGAACGTTTGGTTCCTCAAGACCGCCAGATACCTTATTTTATTTGCTTTGAGGTAGAGCCGTCGCGAATAGATGTAAATATTCATCCGACCAAGACGGAAATTAAATTTGAAGACGATCATTCCATCTGGCAAATCCTTTTAGCTGCAGTGAGAGAGGCTCTCGGAAAGTTCAATGCAGTACCTACAATAGACTTTGACCGGGGCGAAGGGCCGGAGATACCAGGTTTCTCTCCCAATGTGGTTTCTACGCCACCGCAAGTAAAAGTCAATCCCAACTATAACCCGTTTGATACCACCCCGTCGCCGAATATAAGATATGACAGACAACGTGTTCAAGTGAATAAAGGATGGCAAGAACTGTATTCTTCGCTTACGCAAAAAGACATCCGGACATCGGAAAAGTCAAATTTGGCCCTGCAGGATACGAATGGAGCGTCGAAATTATATTCTGAAAGCTCACAAGAAGAACAAGCCACTTGGGACCGCGAACAGGCCCTCTACATCCAGCATGCTGGGAGATACCTTGTAACATCAGTAAAGTCGGGGTTGATGATTATTGATATTGTACGTGCTCATATAAGAATACTCTACGACAGGTTCATGTCACAACTGACCAACTGCGATGGCGTATCGCAGGGATTGTTGTTTACAGAACTCATCCAAATATCTGCGACACAAGTACCCGTGTTTAATATGTTCATGGAGCAATTTAAGGCAGTCGGCTTTGATATCTCGGATTTGGGAGGCGGTAGTTATGCAGTCAATGGCGCACCTGCAGGAACGGAATCGCTAAATCCGGTGAGTCTTCTCTTGGAAATATTTGAGGGATTGCTTTCACGTACGGGACAACCCGAAGACAAAATTCACCATCACATAGCTATCACTTTGGCACAAAAGAATGCAATTAAGTATGGCTATGTAATGACTCCTGAAGAGATGAAAACATTGGTGAATGATTTATTCACGTCATCCTCTCCCAATTTTGCCCCGGATGGTAAGGCTACTTTGGTAATTATACCCAATGATAGCATCGAAAACCGCTTAAAATAGACACAAACATGTCGTTTTTGTGCCAAAACAAGAAATATTTGCTTCGAAAATGCTTTTTTCTTGAAAAAAATTTGTGTGGAATAGAGAGTTTTTACTATTTTTGCAACGGAAAAGTGGGCAATAGCCCTTCTTCAATGTAGAAAACAAGATTTAATGTATAATTTAAAATGGAAAGTATGAAAAAGTTTTTGTTTGTTTTGGCATTTGTAGGTGTTTCCTCATTTGCTTTGGCACAGACTTCTGAAGTTCCTACGAAGAAGTACAGTGTAGCTACTAACTCTTTCTGGAGTAATTGGTTTATCCAAGCTGGTGCTGATTGGAATGCTTATTATTCTGATCAGGAGCATGGTATTCATCCTCGTTCTGTTACCCCGTTTAAGGGCTATCGTTCAAATCCTGGCGCTTCGATTGCTGTAGGTAAGTGGTTTACTCCTGGCTTGGGTCTCCGTACAAAGCTTTCTGGTATTTGGGGTAAGTCAGTATTTGCTCATGACAAGGTAAATGAAAAAGCTGTAAACGTTCACAGCCCGTTGAACAAGTATTGGATGATCAACGAACAGGTCCTGTTTAATCTGAGCAATATGCTTTGCGGTTACAACAGCAATCGTGTTTGGAACTTTATTCCCTTCATTGGTGGTGGTATCGCTCGTTCTATGACCCACAATTTCTATGCAATGGATCTTAATGTAGGTATCTTGAACAACTTCCGTATTACGAAGAACTTTGGTATCTATCTTGAGTTGGGTTGGAATCGTCTTGAAGAGGACTTTGATGGTTATTCTGGCAATATGCTTGGTGGGCACATTCTTCGTGGCTGGGAAGACAAGGATAACATCCTTTACGGTGAATTAGGTTTCACCTTCAATCTTGGCAAGGCCACTTGGGACAATGTACCTGACGTAGACGCTCTCATGGCTATGAATAAGGAGCAGCTTGATGCCCTTAACGCCGCTCTTCGTGACGCTCAGAATGAAAATGCTCGTCTGAAGGCTCTGCTTGATAAGAAGAGCGATGTACAGCCGCAGACTATTGTTAAAAAAGAAATTGCTACTGTTAAGCAGTCAGTATTCTTCAACTTGAATTCTGCAAAGATTGCTTCTCGCAAGGATCTCGTAAATGTGCAGGAAGTTGCTAAGTTTGCAATTGCTAACGGTAAGAAGCTTCTTGTAACAGGTTCTGCTGACAGCGCAACGGGTACTCCGGCAATCAACCAGAGCTTGAGTGAGCGCCGTGCTGAAGCTGTTGTTCAGGAATTGGTTAAGATGGGTGTAAAGCGTGAGGATATCACTGTTAAGGCTCTTGGTGGCATTAACGAACTCAGCCCGATTTCTTACAACCGCCGTGCTACTGTTGAACTGCAATAATTTGTGACATTATAATTAGGAGAGGGCCGCACATAAGTGCAGCCCTCTCTTTTTTATGTCTAATTATATTTGATGCGATGTTTGTTTTTGTATTAAGTGGATTTTATATGAAAGGGGATATTGTTGTTGTCAATATCCCCTAATCAAGTGGTTCTCTAAATAAGAATGTGTGATTAATTCTTCTTTAAAAGATCGCGAATTTCAGAAAGCAATTTTTCTTCGTTTGAAGGTCCTTCCGGAGCGGCAGGTGCTTCTTCTTGTTTCTTGGAAAGCTTGTTCATTCCTTTAATCATAAGGAAAATACAGAACGCAATAATCAAGAAATCGATGATGTTCTGTATAAAGCTACCGTACTTCAGGTTTGCATCACCAAAGGTGACTGCCAGATTACTAAAATCAACGCCACCAGTCAGTGTGCCTATTGCAGGCATTAAAACATCATCAACAAGTGAAGTGACAATCTTGCCAAAGGCTCCACCAATGATTACGCCAACAGCCATGTCCATGACATTGCCTTTCATGGCAAATTCTTTAAACTCTTTAAAAAATCCCATAATTAAATACTTTTTTATTGGTTACTAGGCAAAGATAGGAATAAAATTTGTAATTTTGCACCGCTAAAAGGAAAAACTTTTTATGAAGTTAATCCTTGTACTTTTAAAAGAATATAATTCAACTCTTTCATGTAATAAGAACAATGACAAAAATTGGTATTAATGGATTTGGCCGTATCGGTCGTTTCGTATTCCGCGCAGCACAGACGCGCGATGACATTCAGGTTGTAGGTATTAATGACCTTTGCCCTGTTGACTATTTAGCTTATATGCTTAAGTACGATACAATGCATGGTAAGTTTGATGGTACGATTGAAGCAGACGTTGAAAACTCCAAGCTTATTGTAAATGGTAAGAGCATTCGTGTAACAGCTGAACGCAATCCGGCTGATTTGAAGTGGAATGAAGTAGACGCTGAATATGTTGTTGAATCCACTGGCTTGTTCCTAACTCAAGAGAAAGCACAGGCACACATTGACGCTGGTGCAAAATATGTAGTTATGTCAGCTCCTTCCAAGGACGCCACTCCTATGTTTGTGT
>JAEEGI010007795.1_pt1 | contig 23877 bp, 17 predicted proteins | sample 8958751 | NCBI WGS metagenome assembly JAEEGI01 (sample SAMN16246545, study PRJNA631951) | gut metagenome | biome: gut microbiome; feature: rumen; material: KS-attached | host: Bos | place: Iran: Karaj | collected 2018-10 | reverse complement strand
TTCGCGGACAAGGCATCCGCTGCGAAATCTATCCCGATGCCAGCAAGATGAAGAAGCAGATGCAGTATGCCAACCAGAAAGGCATTCCCTTCGTCGTCATGACTGGCGAAACGGAAATGCAGACAGGAAAGGTGATGCTCAAGAACATGACAAGCGGTGAGCAGAAACTCGTAGCGCCAAAAGACATCGCAGCAGCCATCAACTCTTAATTCTGAACTTTCAATCTTCAATTAGAGGACTTCTTTATCTTCAATATTCAATTTTCAATCTTCAATTAAATAAATGCTCGCAGCCCTTTACCTCATACCTGTAACGCTTGGTGAGACCTCGATAGATCAGGTCTTGCCCCCTTACAATCATGAGGTCATCATGGGCATTCGGCACTTTGTCGTCGAGAATATCCGCTCCGCACGACGTTTCCTCAGGCAGACCGACAAAGCCTTTCCCATCGACGATTGCACGTTCTTCGAGATGGGCAAGCACGCCGACGAGAAGCAGTTCAGCCAATATCTGCAGCCGCTTCGCGAGGGAAAACCAGTCGGAGTTATCAGCGAAGCAGGCTGTCCGGCAGTAGCCGACCCAGGAGCCGACATCGTAAGGATTGCTCAGCGGGAAGGGTTGCGAGTTGTTCCTCTTGTTGGTCCGAACAGCATGATAATGGCTGTGATGAGTAGTGGACTGGGCGGACAGAGTTTCGCCTTCAATGGATATCTCCCTGTTGACGCTTCGGATCGGGCAAAACGACTGAAAGCCCTCGAATCAAGAGCGTGGACAGAAGGACAGACACAACTTTTCATCGAGACACCATACCGCAACGAGAAAATGTTCCAAGCACTTCTCAGCAACCTTCGTCCGCAAACACGCCTCTGCATAGCTGCTGGCATCACGACCAAAGACGAGTTTATCCAAACCCTCACAATCTTAGAATGGAAGAAAACGAAACTGCCCGATCTGAGCAAGATTCCAGCCATTTTCCTAATTAACAAGTAAATGAAGTACTCAATTATAGTGCCCGTATACAATCGTCCTGATGAGGTTGACGAACTGCTTCAAAGCCTGACGGAGCAAACCTTCAAGGATATGGAGGTTGTCATCGTTGAGGATGGCTCGACCAAACCCTGCGAAAGCGTCGTCCACAAGTATGCCGGCAAGCTTCAGCTCCGCTATTACACGAAGGAAAACAGCGGGCCTGGTCCGACAAGAAACTATGCAGCAGAACGTAGTCAGGGCGAGTTTCTTATCTTTCTTGACAGCGATTGCGTCCTGCCGCCAGACTTTCTGAAAGAAGTCGAGGCTGAGTTAAACAGGCAGGAATGCGACGCTTGGGGCGGTCCGGACCGTGCTCACGAGAGCTTCACGCCTGTTCAGAAGGCCATCAGCTACAGCATGACCTCGTTCATTACGACTGGCGGCATTCGTGGCGGAAAGAAGCAAATGGACAAGAAGTTCTATCCGCGTTCCTTCAATCTTGGCATTCGTCGCAGCCTCTACCGACAGCTTGGCGGCTTCTCTTCCATGCGTTTCGGCGAAGATATCGACTTGAGCCTGCGCATCTACAAGAGTGGAGCGAGTTGCCGGCTCTTCCCGGAAGCATGGGTTTGGCACAAGCGCAGAACCGACTTCAAGAAGTTCTTCAAGCAAGTTCACAACTCGGGAATCGCTCGCATCAACTTGATGAAAAGGCACAAAGGAAGTCTGAAGCTCGTGCATCTGCTGCCAGCTGTGTTCACGATTGGCGTCTTCCTTTGCTTGCTCCTGTTCCTTGTCGGTCTGGTCTTCACGGGACTTGGCCTATATACAGGTTTCTTCGGAGGCACAGGCTGTAACATGGGGCTGATCGTTGCCTTTATAGGAGCGGCAATTATGCTCTTGGCTTTGCTTCCCTTGCTGCTTTTCTCGTTGCTCGTCTTCGTGGATAGTTCCATCAGAAACAAGAGCGCAAAGATAGGTTTCCTTTCAATTTGGGCAAGCTTCATCCAGCTGATTGGGTACGGAACAGGTTTCATCCGTGCTTGGTGGCTGCGGTGCTTTTGCGGAAGGAACGAGGATCTGCAGGCGTTTAAAGAAAACTTTTATGAATAGAAGACAACGGACGACGGACAACAGAAAAGAGACTTTCAGGCAACAGAAAATGTGATATAGAGATGAAGGCGATAAAGAATTGGGCTCCTGAAGACAGGCCTCGCGAGCGTTTGCTTGCCAATGGCGCTGCTACTCTCAGTACGGCTGAGTTGCTGGCAATCCTTATTGGAAGTGGTGTGCCTGGCAAATCGGCAGTCGATATCATGCGTACCATTCTTTCTGACTACGGAGACAGCCTTATGTCTCTTGCCAAAGCTTCCGTTCAGGAGTTGATGCGCTATGAGGGTATCGGTGAAGCAAAGGCGGTGACGATAGTTGCTGCCTGTCAACTGGCCAACCAGCGCCTTAAGGAGGATTTGCCGAAGCGTATGCGCATCAGCAGTTCAGCCGATACATTCGAATACTTCAAACACAAAATGCAGGACTTGCCGATAGAGGAATGCCACCTTCTTCTGCTCGACCAAGGCATGGCTGTCAAGGGCTCGGCACTGCTCAGCAGAGGCGGCATTGCAGGTGCTTCTGTCGATGTCCGCTGCCTGTTGCGCGAAGCGATTCTAGGGCAGGCCGTTGCCGTCGTGCTTTGTCACAATCATCCAAGCGGCCGAACTAATCCAAGTCGGGAAGACGACAACCTGACCAAGAAAGCCGCCGAAGCCTGCCAAGCAGTTGGCATTCGCCTCGTGGATCATGTCATCTTTGCAGGGAACGACTATTACAGTTATCAAGAAAACGGAAAGATATGAATAGTAAATCGATGGAAGTCAACTCCGAACTGGAGATGCAAGAGCGGGTGATAGAGGTGCTCAAGACCGTCTTCGACCCCGAGATACCTGTCAATATATACGACCTCGGGCTCATCTATCGTGTTGAGCTAAACGAAGACAACACCGAATTGAGCGTCGATATGACGCTGACGGCACCCAATTGCCCTGCGGCTGACTTCATTGTCGAGGACGTGCGACAAAAGCTCGAGACCATTACAGGCTTAGAAAAGGTGGAGGTCAACCTCGTCTTCGAACCCGAGTGGGACAAGGACATGATGAGCGAAGAAGCAAAAATGGAGCTTGGATTCCTGTGAAAAGTTGAAAAGGTGAAAAAGTAAAGAACACAGAGCGATGAAGAACATTTATTTTATATGCGATGCCCATCTGGGGAGCCTTGCAATCAGGCATCGTCGCCAACAGGAGAGACGCTTGGTGCGCTTCCTCGATGAGATTAAAGGGAAGGCAGGCGCCATCTATATGCTTGGCGATATGTTCGACTTCTGGTTCGAATATCAGAGTGTTGTACCAAAAGGCTTTACTCGCTTCCTCGGAAAGGTTAGCGAACTGACCGATATGGGCATTGAGGTGCATTACTTTACCGGTAATCACGATATCTGGTGCCTCAACTATCTGGAGAGGGAATGTGGTGTTATTCTGCATCGAAGCGCACTGACTGTTGAGATAGGCGACCAGACGTTCTATCTTGCTCATGGCGATGGTCTTGGCGATAGTGATTGGAAGTTTCATTTCCTTAGAAACATCTTCCACAATAAGTTCTGCCAATGGGCATTCCGTTGGCTGCATCCTGCCTTGGGTATGCGTTTTGGCCTCAATTGGGCAAAGCACAGCCGCATGAAGCATAACGCCGAGGCACCTTATCAGGGAGAGGACAAGGAGCCGTTGGTTCTCTTTGCAAAGCAATATCTGAAGGAGCATCCAGAGGTTGATTTCTTCATCTTCGGGCATCGTCACATTGAGCTCGACCTTGCTCTCAGTCACCAGACTCGTCTCATAATTCTTGGCGACTGGATTACGCAGTTCACCTATGCCGTTTATGATGGGGAAGGACTTTACCTTGAGAGTTATACTGAAGGTGAAGCGCCTTTGTAATATATATATAAGGTAAGAAAGAATATGAAAAAGATTCTTGTTACTTTCGTCTGGGTGCTCGTCTATAGCCTTAATGTTGCGGCAGCCGGTGAGATTAAGCAAGTGCCTTTTACTGATGTGCAAGTGAAGGACTTGTTTTGGAAACAACGCCTTGATGTGATGCGCAACACGACGATTCGCTATGCTTTCCAGAAGTGTACGGATGCCGGTCAGCTTCGCAACTTTGAGTATGCTGGCAAGATTGTGAGCGGCAAAGCTAAAGTGGGCGACCTTACTTTCCAGTCAGGCAATCCGTATGACGATGCGGAGGTATATAAGGTGTTGGAGGGCGCTTCGTATGTGCTGACGACACAGGCCAATGCCAGCCTCGAAGAGTATTGCGATGGGGTTATTGACCTTATCTGTTCTGCTCAGGAACCTGACGGCTACATTCAGACAAACTTCACCATCCACAACCTTCTGCATCCTTGGTACAACGGTGAGAAGTGGACGAGCGACTGGAACCTTTCCCACGAGACATTCAATGTGGCGGAACTTGTCGAGGCGGCAATTGCCTACTATCAGGCTACTGGCAAGGACAAGCTGTTGAACTGTGCCAAGAAGGCTGCGGACAATATGCTGTGCGTCTTCAACGAGGACGGCATCAAGATGGCTCCTGGTCATGCGGTTGTCGAGATGGCTCTCGTTCGCCTCTACGAGTTGACGCGAGACGAGCGATACCTGCAGGGCTGCAAGTTCTTCCTCGATTGTCGAGGCATCCGCAAGTTCGACCCATCAAGCGGTGACCAGCGCGTGAACGGTAAGTATTGGCAAGACCATTTGCCTGCTGTTGAGCAACGCTCTGCCGAAGGCCATGCAGTTCGTGCAATGTACTTCTATAGTGGTATGGCGGATTGGGTGCGTTACTCTGGCGATGAGGCTTACGAGACGGCAGTAAAGGCCATTTGGGACAACATTGCAAGCAAGAAGTTCTATATCACCGGAGGCTTCGGTGCTCGCGACAACAACGAGGCTTTCGGCGAGGATTATGAGCTACCGAATGCATCGGCCTATTGTGAGACCTGTGCTTCGGTGGCAGGCAGCATGTTCAACCTGCGCATGTTCCGCCTGCATGGTGAGGGCAAGTACATTGATATGCTCGAACGTGCATTATATAATACTGTATTGGACGGCTATGGCATTGCGGGCAAGACATTCTATTATCCCAACCGCTTGGCTACGAGCGAAAGGGGAGATCCTCGTCCGGAATGGTTCGGCACAAGTTGCTGCCCCACAAACCTCTGCCGACTCATCCCTTCTGTTCCTGGCTACATCTATGCCACCGACGATGATGCCCTCTATTGGAACCTCTTTGTGGCAAGTACGGCAACGGCAACTGTTGGCGATGCCGCATTTGGTATTACCGTTACCGGCTCTTATCCTTTCAGGGGCGACATGAAGCTGACATTCAATAGTGTTGAGGGGCAAGGTGCAGGGAGCAAGACATTGAAGGTTCGCATCCCTGGTTGGGCTGTAAACAAGCCTGCCCAGAGCGACCTCTATTCCTATGTGAACCCGACAACGACGCCTGTTGTCATCAAGCTGAACGGCGAAGAGGTCAGCTATACTGTACAGGACGGATATGCTCTTTTACACAATGACTGGAAGGCTGGCGACGAAGTAAGTATATCGCTTCCGATGGATGTGCATCAGGTTGTCTCTAACGAGAATTTGAAGACCAACAAAGGTCTCTGTTCCTACGAGCGCGGGCCTATTGTCTATTGTGCTGAGGGCGTTGACAATGGTGGCAAGCTCGACAATCTCTTTATTCCTGAAGGAGCATCGGGTGTTGCTGGCAATGCACCTTCTACACTGACGTCTCTTTTCAAGGGCGGAATGCTACAGCTTCGCATGAACGGCAAGTCCTGTTCACAAAGCGGTAACCAGAGCGAGGCCGACCTTGTCGTGTCTGACAAGGTGATTCGTTTGATTCCATACTTTGCCCGTGCCCATCGTGCTGCTTCGTCCATGTTGGTGTGGATTCCTACGGATGCCAGCAAGATGCAGCAGCCTATGGATTTCCTTGATGAAGTGAAGATATGCAACAGCGCAAGCGAACAATCTCATCACCTGCAGGGCAGCAACATGCGTACGGGAAGCGACCTCGGTTGGCGTGATGCTCCGAACGGATGGATCAGCTACGAGATGAAGGTTGACCCTCTTCGCCCCACCGACCTTGTCCTGAAGCTGTGGGGCAGCGATGGAGGCAACCGCCGTTTCAATATCTATTGCGACGGAACGGTCTTCTCTTATGAACATGTTGACAACTTCTCTCCCAACGAGTATTACTTCATGCGGCATCCTATTCCCTTTGACCTCACGAAGGACAAAGATAAGGTGACGATAAAGATGCAATCCACCAATGCTGACAATATTGTCGGCGGCCTGTTTGGCGTCTATACGGCTCTCTCGGAAGGTGTGCCCGAGGGCTCTGCGACGGTCGATTATATGTGGACGACGAAGACTGCTTCACGCTCGAGTCATCGCTATTCGAGCAATGGCGGCAGCGGCACTTTCCGCAACCGCACTTGGCTCGACGGCTCGGGCACAACAGGGCAGAGCTGGATGATGAAGGTCAACAAGACACATCGCAATTATCTGATGATATTATACTGGGGCGACGAGGGCAATGCACGCAACTTCGACATCATGTGCGACGATGTGTTTGTAGCTTCCGAAAGTCTCCTCCACAACGAACCAGGGCGTTTCATTATGCGTTGCTATCCCATCCCCGAGGAAGGAACAAGCGGCAAGGAAAGCGTCCGCATCCACCTCACCTCCCCGACAGGAACCTTGACCGGCGGCATCTTCTACGCCTATATGCTGTCGCTGAATGATGGAACAGGAATAAATAACATGGATGTTAACCCTAATATAAATAAAAGCATTTATAACCTCCTCGGACAGCAATTGCATGCGCCTCAATCGGGCATCAGCATTGTCAACGGGAAGAAGATTGCCTTTTGATTAAAAACGATACGCGTGTCGTTGGCAAAATCCACATGTGAAAATTGCAAAATTCACATGTGATGTTTGCTAACATCACGTGTCGGGTTTTGCAATAAGAGCTAAATCGCCGAATTTCATGCTTTTATTGTTTTTTCTGCTTGTCAGTCTTTGTCGGTATTCATTATTTAATTATATTTGCATCAACTATTGATTATTTTAAAGCTTTTTTACATGAATAAAACATTATTTCAATCATTTCTGTTGAGTGCATTGATGTTGCTTAATGCTCCTGCTTATGCATATCAGTATGTAGAATGGTCTTCCCTTCCTACTTTCAGAGTTCTTGAATGGTGCACAACGAGCGAAGAGACTGATGCCGATGTGCCGACGGATGAGTATAATTCCCTGATGGAACAGGCTGAAGCTCTGGCTGCCGACGACGAAGCCGTGGCTGTAGGCAAGCTGCGCAAAGCCATCGAATGGGCAAAGGAGAACAACGACGAGAGCCGGTTGCAAGCTGCCATCGACCAGTTCCTGGCCGACAATGCTGACCTGGAGAAAGACGAGACCGCAAAGGTCGGTACCACATTGGCCGATTGGAATGTCGGCTCAGGGAACAATAGCCAAAAGGCTACCTACTCCCACAATGGCATCACCTTGATTGAACACTTTGGCGAAACTCGCGTTGGCATCATGCTCTCGCAAGAGGTCAGTGTGGAGCCTGGCACATACAACATCGAACTTTATGCCACTTCCCACAACGCTTGGAACGGCCAATATATGCCCGTGAGCACTGACAATCCTGCTCCTAGCCTTCAGACAGATGCCGATGATGTGGCTTACGTCTTTGGCTCTTCCTCAGTAGATGAAAAACAAACATGGATAACGGCCCGTCGCAACAGCGGTATGCTTAGCTTCGAGCCAGAGACCTATGCCGTCAATGGTGTGCGGATACTCGACGGTAAGCTCCTCATGGGTCTTGCGCTTGCTCGGGCAGGGCAGACGGAATGGCACACTATTCAAATCAAGAACCTCAAGTGGATTACGACTGCCAGGCAGGCATACGCTGCTCTACAAGACCAACTCTATTCTCTTTTTACCGAGGGAATAATGCTATACCAAGTATACCAAGAAGAGAACAAGACCAACGGCTTGGATATATTCCTCCCTTATCTCGAAAAAGCAAAGCTTGCATTGTACAGCAACTGGTACAACGTCCCGGAATTAGAGGCGATTGTTGACGAACTAAGGGAAGCCATCGCTGAATTCAAGGAGGCCAATTACGACATCGACTTTGCTGCTGGCGAATACTACATCCTCGACGGAGAGAGCAGACTGATGATAGCTGCCGGCAATGAATGGGGCACTCACGGCATCGTGAACGAGCAGGGTCTTGACCTTATTCTTACTCCCAACACAACGAATCGCAGCGTTTCCATCAACAGCCGCGTCACCAATGGCGGATACCAACAATATCTTGGCAGCAACCTCTACATGGACAGCGACGAGTACGGATGGTTCTTCGATAGTCATGGTTCCGCTTTCTACATCACCAATGGTCAAGGGGGATATCTTAACATAGACGTCAACAACAACCTCGTCTTGGGCAATACGCCCCACGAATGGATTATCGTTCCGAAAGATGAGTTGATGCAGGAGCGCATGAAAGCATTAGAGTCAGCTACGCAGAACAGTCCCGTGGATGCTACCTTCCTGCTGCAGAACCCCACCTTCAACCGCAACGACATGCGTACTGAAGCTTGGGAAGTTGGCGGCAACTGCACCGACAAGACGTTGGGCGGACCATTATATGAAAATGAAGAGAACTATTGCGCTGAATCCTACCACTCGACATTTACCATCAGCCAGACCATCGCAGATGCTCCTGCCGGCATATATCAGTTGAAGGCACAAGGCTTCTATCGTCAGGAAGATGGCGTTACAGAAGATGCTCCCAAGTTCTTCATTGGCAGCGAAACGGCAGAACTGCCTGCCATTGCAGGTTCGGAGAACAGTATGGCCGATGCCGGCGCATCGTTCTATATGGGGCGCTACGCAATCGAACCCATTACATTCGTTTACGACGGCAAGGGCGGTCTGACTGTCGGCATCGAGGGAACAGCAACGCACCAATGGGTTGCCTTCGACAACTTCCAGCTCTCTTATCTCGGCGAAGCAGAAACACCTCAAGAGCATGAATATGTCGACCTCGGCTTGCCCAGCGGCACGCTTTGGGCGACATGTAATGTGGGTGCCAACAGTCCCGAGGAATATGGCGACTACTTCGCTTGGGGTGAGACAGAGCCGAAGGAAGACTATAGCTGGTACACCTATAAGTACTGCGAAGGTTCTGCATCTACATTGACAAAGTACTGCAATGAAAGCGAGGATGGCTTCAATGGTTTTACGGATAACCTGACAGAACTTTTGCCCGAGGATGATGCTGCGACAGTCAACTGGGGTCCCAACTGGCGGATGCCGAACAATGACCAAATAAATGAGTTACGCAATAACACTACATCAGAGTGGACAACAATTAATGGTGTTAAAGGGCGCAAGATAACAAGCAACAGCAATGGAAACAGTATTTTCCTACCCGCTGCGGGCTACTTCTACGGAACAGGTCTCGACCATGTAGGTGACTACGGCTTCTACTGGTCGCGTTCGTTCTCCACTGGTCTCCCATATGATGCACACCAGATGGTCATCAATGATAGTTACCTGTACACGAATGCCCCAATGCGCTACGAGGGTAAAACAATTCGCCCTGTATATGTTAAGGATAAGCCAGAAGAGCATGAATATGTTGACCTTGGCTTGCCCAGCGGCACTTTGTGGGCAACATGTAATGTGGGTGCCAACAGCCCAGAAGAATTTGGCGATAAATTCGCTTGGGGCGAGACAATGCCGAAGGGAGGTTACACCTGGGAGTCATACAAGTATTGTGAGGAATCTCCAAATACATTGACGAAGTACTGCAATGATAGTAAGTACGGCTACAATGGCTTTACGGATAGTCTGACAGATCTTCTTCCCGAGGATGATGCTGCAACAGTCAATTGGGGCAGCGAATGGCAGACACCGAGCTTTGACCAAATAGAAGAGTTAATCAATAGCGAGTACACGACGACAGAGTGGACGCAGGTGAACGGCGTTAACGGATGGAAGATTACGAGCAAGAGCAACGAAAACAGCATTTTCCTGCCCGCTTCAAGCTACGACTACAGTAACTATGGCTCCTACTGGTCGCGTACATTTATCTTTGATCTCCCATACGATGCAGAAACGCTTGTCATCAGAGAGGATGGAATCGGCTGTAGCGGCTATATGCGAGACATGGGCAATACAGTCCGTCCCGTCCGCTATAAAGAACCTGTATGGGTTTCTTCAATAGTTTTGAGCGAAACCTCTCTTAACATGGAAGTCGGTACATTCAGGTTACTCACGTCTACCTTTGAACCAGCCAATGCCGAAAACAGTCGTATGTTTTGGAAAAGCAGCGATAAAAATGTGGCAACTATGTATGGAGATAAAGTCCAAGCCCATTCTGTCGGCACCTGCACAATCACCTGCTACGCAATGGACGGCAGCGGCGTGAAGGCCGAATGCCAAGTGACAGTATATGAACCCGAGGAGCATGACTTTGTAGACCTCGGTTTGCCCAGCGGAACCTTGTGGGCAACGTGCAATGTGGGTGCTGAGACCCCAGAGGACTATGGCGACTACTTCCGTTGGGGTGAGACAATAACGAAAGATATATACGATAATAATATTCCGGAATGTCATGTAAAGGAACTTGATGCAGCCCATGATGCAGCAACAGTCAATTGGGGCAGCTGTTGGCAAATGCCGAGCATTGAACAAATCGGAGAGTTAATCAATAGCGTTTACACTACAACGGTGTGGACGACAGTGAATGGTGTTAATGGGCGAAAAATAACGAGCAACATCAATGGAAACAGTATATTCCTGCCTGCTGCGGGCTGGTATTACTATGATTCCGTTGAAAATGGTGGTAGTAAGGGAGGGTACTGGTCGCGCTCGCACGGAAACCCCAGTGGATATATAGCATGTTTAAGCTTCAATTCAAACGACATCAATGATACGTCCTTAATATTCTATTCAATGGGGCAAACCGTCCGTCCTGTTCGAAAGAAGGAAGTATATGCAGAGTTAGCAGAAGAAACAGGTACAATGACATACTACTATGACTATGATAGGGCTTCGCGAAGTGGCTTGACAAAACTATATGACCCAGTTACTAGATATGCTTTCCCCTCTTCCATCTTCAACAAAAAGGTGCTCAAGGCTGTTATCGACCCCTCGATGAAGGAAGCAAAAATGACTTCGATGAGTGATATGTTCTCTTATTGCTCTCAGATAACAAGCATCGAGGGATTGGAAAACCTCAACACGGATAATGTGACGGATATGAGTCTTATGTTCTTATTCTGCACGAAACTTAAATCTCTTGACTTAAGTAGCTTCAATACCTCCAATGTAACGCGTATGGACTATATGTTCGAAGGCTGCAGTTCACTCCAGATAATTGACCTTACCTCATTTGATATTACCAATGTAACGCTTATGGCTTGTATGTTTGATTCATGCGACGAGCTGACAACCATTTGTTGCTTTGGCGACTGGAGTACAAGCAATGCTAATTCGAACTTCATGTTCTGGGGATGCGATAAGCTTGTCGGTGGAAAGGGTACGCCATATAATGATGCATTCGTAGATAAGACATACGCCCGTCCTGATGGCGGCACAGGTAGTCCTGGCTACTTCACGGCAGACACGATGACTGGCATCAAAGCAATAGACAACGGACAACGGACAACGGACGGTAGCATCTACAAGCAAGGCTCAACGATAGTTAACCTCGCAGGCCAACGCTTGAACAAGATGCATAAGGGTATCAACATCGTGAACGGCAGGAAGGTTGCCTTTTGATTTTAAGCGACACGTGGTTAAATCGCGAACTTAACGTGTTAAGTTGCTCGACATAACGTGTTATGATTGCCATCGTAACACGTTATGTTTGTCATCGTAACATGTTATATTTTGCAATGAAAGCTGAATCATCGATTTTCATGCTTTTGTTGCTTTTTCTTTTTAATACACTTTGTCCGTATTCTTTATTTTGCTAATTTTGCTGCAACTATTGTTTAAATTCAAACCTATTATCGACATGAAGAAAACTTTACTACAATCTTTTTTGCTGGGATTTTTGTTCACAACAATGATGAGTTGGACAGACGCCTTTGCCCAAACTGACCAAGAGTATGAAGCAGCGCTTGCTTCTATCGAAGATAACGCGGCCTACTACATCAAGACCAATGTGAGCGGCACCATCTACTATCTGAAAACTAATGGTACGCTGACAGCAACAAAAAGTCTCGCTGGCATCTTCAAGTTCAGGAAGACGTCAGGCGGTGCAGCCTATGGGTATGGCTACCGCATCGACTCTGGCGGCATTCGCTTCAGCAATCCAGATGGCACATACGATGACGCCCTAACACAAGGAAGCATTCACACAACGACTGCCGACCGCGTTGACTGGGACACTCAGGTGCTCTTCCGGAATAGTAACGGGAAGTATGCCGTCCGTGCTACAAACTCTCAAGGAGGAGGCGCAGCAGGCAATTGGTCATACGTTGCAGGTACCTACTGGACGGTCAATGTAGGCCCTTTTGCAGAGTACTCTTTCACGGCTAGCTACTTGTGGGAAATGGAGAAGAAATACACAGTCAATGAAGCCAAACAGCTGGAGCAAGCCAAGAATACAATGCAATCATGGGTTTCTAAAATCCAGACAGGTTCAGGACTTGTAAGGGATGCGAGCCAGTACATCAGCAACGCGAAAGACCCAGAAGAAGGTTCGTATGCCGCTTTGCTGGATGGTAATTATGAGACTTTCTTCCACACTACATGGCATAGCTCTAACGACCCGATGGCAGACCACTACCTGCAGGCTGAGTTGAACGAGCCGGTACAGAAGTTCGAGTTCTACTACAAGAAGCGTTCGCAGAACAACAACAACCGCCCCACGACTATTGTCATTTCGGTCAGCAACAACGGGACGAGCTTCACAAACGTAAAGACCATCGACTCTGGTCTACCCACAGAAGAGTCGGTTGTCGACTATGTATCCGATGTTATCGACCTTGGAACAAAATACAAGTATGTTCGCTTTACCGTAACGTCAACTAACAACGGCGACAGATTGGGCAACCATGTATTTTTCACCTTCTCCGAGTTCTACATATTGCCTAATACATCATTAATTGAAAGGGCACTTGCCATACTAAAGACGCCAACCTACATGGTCGACCTTAATGAATTCAATACTGTCAATGCAGCCTTGGGGGCAATAGGTGCTGTAACGGTGACGTATAAACTTGTGGAGGCCGATGGCACAGTCGTCTCCACAAAGGAGGTCGTGCAGGCACCAAACAGCGAAGCGGATGTTCCCGACGAATTCACAAGCATCGACTATTATGACTATAATGTCTCGGGCACAATTGGGAACTCTGATTGCGAAATCATCGTTAAGCGAACCTATAAGCCGGGATTGGTGTTGTCGCTTAATGACTTGAAGAACACCAAGGCGTACACCATTAGCTGCGATCGAGGTAAATTCCTCATGATGAATGGCTACCTTGCCTCTACTGCACACAAGAACCTGACAAATGCAGAGCCTTCCACTTTCGCCATCCTTAATTACAATGGCAGATACTATCTCTACAGCGTGGAGTACGGCAAGTTCGTAACCAACACAGGCTCTTTGGCAGACACCCCAGAAAAAGAGGATGCCATCATTATGGAAGCTATGACTGTTCCCTACTTTCTGTACCGCTTCAACAAGGCTGACGCGTATCTCAACACCAATGGTGACGACCCATATGGTTACGTCATCGACGATTGGGATACTCCCGATGCAGGCAACCAGTACTATATGATAGCAGTAGCTGACTTCGACCCGACCAGCGCTTTAGCAACTCTTGGACAGACTACTGACGTTTACTTTGACGTTGTATATAATGGCTCCATCATCAAGACGGCCACTGCCGCCGCTATAATCGGCAGCAACATTCCTGCCGTGCCTAAGGAATTGGACAATGGCCTGGTATATCTGTCTCAGCCTTCTGGCAAAGTAACTGAGAGGAACCAGCATGTTCAGATTACTGCAACAGCCAAGACACCGTTCGAGTTCGCCACGGCTCCCGACCTAAGCGATGCCAAGTGGTACAACCTGACCATTCGCGGCGATTGGTTCGTATATGCCGACGAAGGGTATCCTTTCTATCCCAAACAAGATGTGAGCTACGCTGAGAGGATGACAGATAAGTATTTATGGGCATTCCGCGGCAACCCCTATTCTATCGCTGTATACAACAGGGAATTTGGTTATGAATACACTTTGATAGCAATAACTGTAATAAGGAATGATTACGCCGAAGATGGTGTGACAATGCATAATGATGACACCTATGTATGGGATGCTTTGGCAAACGACGATGGCTTTATCCTGAAGGTGCCCGGGTCTGAACACAAATGCATCAACCAATATAATGGCGGCGGTGGTCCGCTCCTGCTCTGGGATGATGCTAAAGCCCTCACCGACGATGGCTGCACCTTCCGCATCTACGGGCTGTCGTCATCGATGGCATAGGATCTGTCCCTGCTGCCTCCGAGGGAGAGGAAGTCATATACAATCTTTCTGGCCAACGCTTGAGCAAAATGCAGAAAGGCATCAACATCGTGGATGGACGAAAAGTGTTGGTAAAATAAATGTAGATAATAATAAATGTAGAATAGAAAAAGCCTTCCTCCCTAACTTGGGAAGAAGGCTTTATTATTTGTCGGAATTTAGGAATTCAATCCCTAATCTGAGATAGTTGGGAGAAGACCGTCTGATTACTGCGGCATCTTTACCGGACGTATGGTGTGACCACCCTCACGGCCGAAATAGTTTGTCTTCATCATGCCGCTGCTGAAATACAGGGTCTCGGCATTGCGGTTGTTGTATTCGTACCGTGTGGCCGACCAATAGTAGCCGAATATGTTGCCGTTGTCCAGAAACGTGCTGGAGATTTCTTCCTTGGTTTTCTGATAATAGCGTCCTGCAGCAGGAATGAAGATACTATTGCCGTTGGAGCCAGTGAATCGCCTTCCGTTTGTTTCGTTCACTTGCACCCATTCCACTGTGCAGTAAGCCATCAGTTCCGCAAACTGTTCCTTGGTGGGCATCTGCCATCCGTTAGCCCAATTAGCCGTTGCAGCATCGTATTCTGCTATGCCTGCAATATTAGTTGTGCCGGGGCCAGTCACATTCCAGTTGTCACCATCTACGTAGAATGCGTAACTATTGGCTGTGAACAGCTCTTTCGTCTCTGTCTCGGCCCATGCATAGTAATCGCCGTACTCCTCTTCTGTGTTGGCACCAAGGTTGACAGGCGACCAAAGTGTACCTGAGGGCAGAGCAAGGTCAACAGGCTGAACCGTGTTTACTACTTCAAAATCAACGAACGACACCTCGCTGGTTTCATACTTCACAACTTCGCCGTCGGCTTTATGAACTCTGATATAAGCTTGTGCTGTAGCACTGGCCGCGGCAGAGAGTAGACAGGCCAATAATAAAAGTGTTTTTTTCATTTCCTGATGTGTTTAAATGATTGATGTTAAGTCTAATTGAAAGTGTTTGTCTATATTGTGATGTTATTATATATGATTATTAGCGAGTGTCTTTACATTGTTTACCAGAAGTAGATGTAGAACGCTATTGTTATGCTGATGATAATAATAGTGTGGATTACATCCCACTTGTTCCAACTTGCACGGGTTGCAGCAATCTGTTCTGGAGTAGATGTGCCAAACACAAGTCCCTGTATCTTCTCCTTGCTGGGAGCTTCTGTAATGAGCGATACTACGATGACAACCAGACAGCAGATAACCAGCATTGCTCCGCAGAAGAACAGCCAGTTGAAGTCGTAGAACACGGCTTTGAACCAATTGTCTGCTGCATCGGTGACATTGCTGTAATACACCTTCGCACCGAGTCGCGTCAGGCCGATGATGATGCCCGAGAGCAGGCCCCACTGACCGCCCTTTGCAGAGGCACGCTTCCATGTGACGCCCAGCAGGAAGGCTGCAGCGATGCCAGGAGCAAGCACGCTCTGAACGTCCTGCAGGTAGTTGTAGAGCACGTTGCCTACGCTCCTCATGATGGGAATCCACAGGATGCCGAGTATCACGATGACGACGGTGGCAGTCTGTCCGATGCGAACCAGGCTCTTCTCGCTGGTCTGCGGCTTCAGGCGTTTCCAGAAGTCGATGGTGAAGAGCATAGCCGAGCTGTTGAACAGCGATGCGAGCGACGACATCAGGGCTGCAAGGATGCCGCAAACAACGAGACCTTTCACGCCGGCAGGCAGTATCTTAGCCACGAGGGTAGGGAAGGCTGCGTCGGCATTGGGTGTGCCGTCCTCGAGCAATGGCAGGAAAGCTGCACCAGCACCCATATTCTTCTGGTGCAGAGCCAGGGCTATCATGCCGGGAATCAGGAACAGGAACACGGGCAGCAGCTTCAGGTAGGCTCCGAAGATGGTACCGCGGCGGCTCTCCTTCTCATTCTTACCAGAAAGGACACGCTGCACGATATACTGGTCGGTACACCAGTACCAGAAGCCGATGACAGCCGAGCCGATGAGTGCTCCCAACCAGGGATACTGCGGGTCGCTGTTAGAGCGCATGATGTGAATCATTGTGCCTGTGGCACCTTCGTAGTTGGGCTTCACGTCGCAATACTGGAGCATCTGGTCCCAACTGCCAATAGCCTTCAAGCCCAGGACGAGAATGATGAGCGAGCCGAGCAAGAGGATAGGCGTCTGCAGCACGGAGGTGTAGAGTACGCTCTTCATGCCTCCGAAGATGGTATAAAGAGCTGTGACAAGCACCAACCCGATGGCTGCAATCCAGAAGAAGTCGATGCCCCAAAGCTCTTTGATGCCGAACACCTGCTGGAAGACAAGGCCGCCGGCATAAACCGTCACGGCAACCTTTGTCAGTACATAACTGATAAGAGAGATAACGCTGAGGATGGTGCGGCTCTGGGTGTTGTAGCGACGCTCCAGGAACTCAGGCATCGTATATACCATGGAACGGGAGTAGAAGGGCACGAACACCCAACCGAGTATCAGAATCATCCAGCCCTGAATCTCCCAATGTGCCATCGCCATACCAGATGAAGCACCTGCTCCTGCAAGGCCGATGAGGTGTTCTGAGCCGATATTAGAAGCGAAGATAGATGCACCGATGGCTATCCATGTTGCATCTTTTCCGCCAAGAAAATAGTCTGCCGAGTTATCGTTCTTCTGTGAAACGACCCAAAGTACTATGCCAATCAGCGCACAGCAGAACACGCCAATGACAATCCAGTCTAATAATGCCATGATGAAAAGGTAAAAAATAAAAAGGTGAAAAGGTGAAAAAGTGAAAAGGTGAGATACGTCCTTTTCTTTTTACTTTTTCAACTTTTCACCTTTTCAACTTTTTATTAGCAGAGCTTGCGAGAGCCATCACCAATGACTACGTCAATGACAATGGGCTTCTTGCCATACTTTTTCTCAAACTTCTCGACAACAACTTTCTTGAAGTTGTCAGCCAGTTCGTTGGCAACAAGGTTGATGGTGCAGCCACCAAAGCCACCACCCATGATGCGTGAGCCTGTAACACCTTCTTCCTTGGCAACTTCGTTGAGGAAGTCAAGCTCTTCACAGCTTACTTCATACTCCTTGGAGAGGCCGTAGTGGGTCTCATACATCATCTTACCAACTGTCTCGTAGTCATCCTTCTTGAGGGCATCACAGACAGTCAGCACGCGTACAACCTCACCAATGACATAGCGTGCACGCTTGTACTCATCTTCTGTGATTTGGCTCTTCACTTCCTCAAGCATGTCGTAGTTGGCATCACGAAGGCTCTTCACTTCTGGATGTGTCTTGCTGATGATTTCTGCAACATGCTCACATTGCAAGCGGCGCTCGTTGTAGGGAGAGCCTTTCAGTTCATGCTTTACACAGCTATTCACAAGGATGAGCTGATAGCCTTTTGGATTCCAGGGGAAATATTCATATTCTCCACTACGGCAGTCCAGACGCAGAAGAGCTCCCTTCTTGCCAAGTACACTGATGGCCTGGTCCATGATGCCACAGTTAACACCTACATACTTGTGCTCTGTGCGCTGACCAACCTTAGCGAGTTCCATCTTCTCTATCTTGTTGTCTCCAAACAAATCATTCAGGGCGAATGCATAGGTGCTCTCGAGAGCTGCACTTGAGCTCATGCCTGCACCAAGGGGGACATCTCCTGCAAAAGCTGTGTTGAAGCCTTCTACTGGAACTCCAAGAGCCATCATCTCACGGCAGACACCAAAGATGTAGCGAGCCCATGTTGCATTGGGGCCTTTCTCATCATCAAGAGAGAATTCTGTGTAGTCCTTGAGGTCAATGGAATAGGCACGTACATTGCGAGTGCCATTAGGCTTGATCTCAGCAATGATGCCTTGTTCTACTGCTCCAGGGAATACGAAGCCATTATTATAATCTGTATGTTCGCCAATGAGGTTGATGCGGCCAGGAGAAGCATAAATGGAACCTGTGCTGCCATCGAAGTGCTTGATGAAGCGACTTCTTACGTCGTCAATTGTAAGTTTCATTATTGATATGTTTAATGGTTTTTGTTGTTTGAATGTTTAAGAGTTACTCTACGGGAATGTCCTTGTTGACGTTCTTGCAGCCAATCAAGCTGTAGTACAGCATGTAAACGAGCATGGCAATTACGAGCCAGTAGCTGTTCATGTAGCCAAAGCCTTCTGCTATCTTTTCTTGCAGCCAGGGCATCACACCACCACCTACTACGAGCATCATGAAGATGCCAGAAGCCTGCTCTGTGTACTTGCCCAGTCCTTCTACTGCCATGTTGAAGATGCAGCCCCACATGATGCTGGTGCACATACCGCAGAGCACGAGGAAGAGACAGCTCAGAGGTACTTGGAACATGGCGAATCCATCTGCTGCACTATAGCCAGGCATGCTGATTGTGGTTGTCTTGGGAATAGAGATGGCGATGAGAATCAGGATGATGGCAATTGTGCTCATGGTGATCATCTGTGCACGGCTGCTGACCTTGCCTGAAACCAATGTGCTGCTGAAACGGCCCACCATCATCAGCAACCAGTAGATGGCTGCAATGGCTCCACCGATGGCTGCTCCATTGACTGCAATGCCTGCACCCTTCTCACTTGCATCTGAGAGGTAGAAGATGACCTGTGCAGGGATACCAATCTCGATACCTACATAGAAGAAGATGGCAATGGCACCAAGCACAAAGTGACGGAAGTTCCAAGCACTGTGTTCATATACCTTTGTGTTGCGCTCCTGGGCTGGTTCAGGAATTGTGAGGCTGGCAATGATGATGAATGCAAGGCCGAAGACACCCATTGCAATGAAGAGTAGGGGAGAGACATCAGACATGGCTGTCTTGTCGGTGACTGTGCCAACGAGAGCACCTACCAGCAGAGGAGTCAGTGTGCCTGTCAGTGAGTTCAGTGTACCACCTGTCTGGATGAGCTGGTTGCCTTTGTTGCCACCACCACCGAGCATGTTGAGCATGGGGTTTACAACGGTGTTGAGCATGCAGACACAGAAGCCGCATACAAATGCTCCAAGCAGATAGACATAAATGGCTGAGCCTTGCAGGAACTCGAAGCTGCTGAGGTACTGGATGCAGATGCCGATGAAGCCTACTGCAAGGGCAGCGAGAGTGGTTTTCTTGTAACCAATCTTGAGGAGCATCTTGCCTGCGGGAATGCCCATGAACAGATAGGCAAGGAAGTTCATGAGGTTACCTGTCATGCCTGCCCACTCATACTGGTTCTTCCAGATGGTGCCGAATGGGGCTGCCATGTTGGTTACAAAACTGATCATCGCGAAGATGAAGCACATTGTGATGATAGCAACCAGATTGCTATTCGATTTTGTTTGTGTCATAATGATTTTTGAATTTAGTTATTTTGAATTATAGTTGTTTGTTTCTTTTACCACTCTATACCGAACTTATAGATAGTCTTTTGCCTGTATATCTCACCAGCCTTGAGTATGCAGCTGGGGAAGTAGGCACGGTTGGGGGAGTCGGGGAAGTGCTGAGCCTCAAAGCAGAGGGCTGAGTACTTGGGATAGGTGGCTCCCTGGTTGCCTGTGAAGCCGCTGTGCCAGTTGCTGCTGTAGAACTGCACGCCTGGCTCTGTGGTCCACATCTCCAGCTTTCTTCCACTGATGGGCTCCACACACTTCACTGCATAGGAAAGCTCGCCTGGCTCTCTCTTGTTGAGCACATAGCAGTGGTCATAGCCTGTGCCGTTGACTATCTGCTGACAGCTGGTGTCTCCTATGCGCTCTCCCACAGCATGAGGGGTGCGGAAGTCAAATGGAGTGCCATCCACCTTCAGTATTTCTCCTGTGGGGATGCTTGTCTCGTCGATGGGGATGAAGAAATCTGCATTGATGGTGAGGATGTTGTTGAGAGCTTCAGGTGTGGGGTTGGCAATGCCAGCCAGTGAGAAGAAACCGTGGCTTGTCATGTTGACTGGTGTCTTCTTGTTGGTGGTGCCGCGATAGTCTATGATGAGCTCATCGTCCTCAGTGAGGCTGAACTTCACATTCATGTGGAGCTCGCCAGGGAATCCTTCCTCATAATAGGCTGAGATGTAGCGCAGCACAAGCTCATGCTCATTGATTTGCTCAGCATCCCACACGCGGGCATGGAACCCAGTGGGACCTCCATGCAGGTGGTTGGGACCATTGTTGATGGCCAGGCTGTAGTCTTTGCCATTCATGATGAAATGTCCCTTTGCAATGCGGTTGCCATAGCGTCCCACCAATGTGCTGAGGAAGGGCTCTGGGCTGTTCACCATGTTTTGGATGGAGTCGTGGCCTTGAATGACATTGGCCATCTTGCCTTCCTTGTCGGGAACCATGATGGCCATGATTGCACCACCGTAGTTTGTGATGCTCACTTCCATTCCATTGCTGTTTGTGAGGGTGTAGAGGTCAGTCTCCTTACCTTGGATGACAGCCTGGAAGTTTTCTCTCTTCAATCCTGAAATTAGTACGTTGTCCATAGGCGTAAATAATATTTTAGTATTTCACATTCTGACAATTATTCTGTTCATGCCCAAAGTGGTTCAATGGGGCTTTTTCCTTGCAAATATAGCAAAAATAACAATTGCTTCAAAGGGAAAAGGCAAAAATCTTACACCACATCCCGTAAAAAGATGTTGAAAAGCATAAGAAGGAGTGATAAACGCGCCTAATTTCCAAACAAAAACAGCAGTCCTCGTGTTTTGGGAACTGCTGCCTTGGGAGAATGAAAGTGTGTGCACTTATCTCTTTTCCTGAAAAGTGGTCGGTTTTTGTTTACAAAAACCATGCCAAACCTGCTAAAATAGCTGAATCTAAGTAGGAAATTATTTCTCCTCAGTACTTTTTTAAGGTTCATTGCGAAGTAACAATTTTGTAAGAACTTTGCATGCGGAAGCCAAGAGAGTGGCTTTATATATATTGTAAAACTGCCAAAAAAAATAGTAAAATGGCAAAAGATTTAGAAAAAGTCTCCCAACAGGAGCAAAGTTTTCAGGTGAAACACTACACTACCCAAGAGCTCAAGGAGTTGTTCGGGGATGTCTTCTCAAAAAAGAAGGTAAGCAGAGAGATTGAAAATCAATTGTTTAACGATGAAAAACTTTTTTAATCATGGAAATTTCAGGAGTTTGCATTTTCAAAGGTTTTAAAGAATGGTGCACCATCGATGGTAAAACCGAAGGAGAAGTAATTCTCCAACTGAACGATGAAACAATCAAAGTTCAAGGTTATGAACATGATGTGGCTGGTTTGAGGGCTGGTGATTGCGTGAGCGTTACAATAGAACCAGACAATTACAACTACATCTATCTTAAGTCTATCAACTATGATGGTGAACAAGAAATGCTTAAAAGAATTTTTAAAAGTTATGGAAATGAATGATTTTGAAGAAAAAATGAAATTTAGGGCGGAGGATCTTCATCTGTCCGTCAAAATTTTTTATGACAATCTAGAGGCTGAAGCACCACTTCAAAAAGCTGGTGGTAGAATTGCCCCTATCATTTGCTATCAAGCGCATGCTCCACGCTTGAGGGCATGGTATTCATTTGACCCTGAGCCAGATGGACTGTTTTGCAACCTGATTGTGAATGGCCATACTGGGTGTGGCAAAAGTATCATCTCACACATTGTTAAGTTACTTATGAAAGACGCAACAAAACTTGACAAAATGGAGCGTAGACTTTTACAACAGTGCAGAGAAAACAACAAACGGAAAAGTAGTAACCAGGAAAAAGACCAAGAACCTCTTGTTGTCATCCGTATCCTGCAAGACTTCACCCTTCCTGTCGTTGCCTCCTACGCAGACCAACAAGAAAGGCGACTGGGTGAGCCAATTGGTTTTTTCCTCCACTCAGATGAAGTTGGCCAAATCTGTGAAAACAGAAAAGCGAAACAAAGCTTTCAAGCCGTGGCTAGAACTGCATTTAGCCTCCGCGAAGAGTACATAAAAGACACGTTATATAAAGATGGCTATAATGCTTCCACCAATATAGTCTGGAACTCTGTGATATGCAGCCAGCAGGCTTCACTCGACGACTACATCACAAAAAAAGGTCTGCAATGTGGGGATGGCAGCAGGCAAATAATTGTGGACTTAGGTGAGGAACTTGCTCCTGACGCTCCTGTCTTTCATCCTCTTACCCCCGAGCAGCTGCAACTAGTGGATGCTACTATCCAAAAGCTGAATAATGAAACATTTACGTTTACAGCTGACGGCAAGATTAGTGGTCTGAAGCCCACTCACCTCATTGACATGCAGTTTCTTTACGATGACATCAAACAATGGTGCCAAACCCAACGGATTCAGGTTGCAAAAACAGGCTCCAGAGCTCATGAGGCCTTCTATGTACGTTCAAGTGTTTCTGCGTTTAGGTTGAGTGCAACGCTTTACCATCTATGGAATGAACAACCAGAGCATCAGGACAAAGTGAGGAGGTTCTATCTCTACTTTGCTCAGCAGATACTTGATTCTCAAATGGCTCAGTGGGGACAGGCATTTGAAGCTGGTGTTCCACCTTCAGCTGAAAAGAAGCAGCCAAAAGATGTGTGGGCCCTGATGCCAGATGAATTCAACGAAGAAAAATTCAATGAGATTGTCGCCAAGTACAATGCCGGAAAAGAGAAGAAAGACCAAATAAGGACTGCATTCCGGCAATTTAAGTACACATGGTGCTCAAAACGGAAATGGGCATACTTTGATGAGCAGACAAAACTTGTCCATAAAATGTTCGAGGTGTAAATTGTCATCGTCATTTTTACCTTTTTACATTCTAAAACCATGAAAATAATTTTGCAAAGAAGCCACTTTTGGGAGTATGCCACTTTAGGCCGCCTCTCCATCTGTGGTGAATATGTATGCGACACCTGTGAGCACTCCTTGCATCGTGTCCCACCAGGCACATATCATATATATATAATGTATAGCAAGGAGTTCAAGCGCAAGATGCCTTTCCTACTGGAAGCCCCTGATGTCTGTCTTGGCTATGGGAATGGGATTTACAACTGTAAAGATGGAAGGATATTGCTCGGCACCACCATCATCCCAGGGTGCATCAAAAACAGCAAAGATCCTTTCCTGCTATTGTATGACAGAATCAATCATGCAATAAGGAGGGGACACAGTGTGGAATTGAAAATTGAAAATTGATAATTGAAAGTAATGAAAGAATTATGAATTAAAAATGAAAAATTAAGAATGAAGAATTAAGAATTATAAATGAAGAATTAAGAAT
>JAEEGI010007792.1_pt1 | contig 23881 bp, 18 predicted proteins | sample 8958751 | NCBI WGS metagenome assembly JAEEGI01 (sample SAMN16246545, study PRJNA631951) | gut metagenome | biome: gut microbiome; feature: rumen; material: KS-attached | host: Bos | place: Iran: Karaj | collected 2018-10 | reverse complement strand
CACCTGGTCCGCCACCCTGAACAACCTGACGGAGCACGAGTATCCCCGGCTGTTCCCCTTCCCCAACCTGTCCATCTCCACGGAAGGCTGCATGGAGTCCGGCAAGGACGTTTCCGAGGGTGGCGCAAAGTACAACAGCTACGGCGGCACCGCCACCGGCCTGGCCACCACGGCGGACAGCCTCACCGCTCTGAAGTACATCGTCTACGATAAGAAGATCGCCACCCGGGAGGAATTCCTCCAGGCGATCCTGGACAACTGGGAAGGCCACGAGGAGCTCCGCCAGCGGGTCCTGCACCAGGTCCCCCACTACGGCAACAACGATCCCTACGCGGATATGGAAATGAAGTACGTGATGGACCTGTACTACAACATCACCCGCGCCTTCTCCACCTGCCGCTGCACCACCTACAAGTGCGGCACCTTCGGCGCCTCCGACCACGTGGTGCAGGGCGAGATCACCTGGGCCACCCCGGACGGCCGGAAGACCGGCGAGCCCATCGCGGACGCCTGCAGCCCCGGCCAGGGCAGAGACGTGTGCGGTCCCACCGGCGTGTTCAACTCCGCGGTGAACTTCGAGCACGGCCACTACCTGGACGGCATGGCCCTGAACCTGAAGATCCACCCCACCTCTCTGCGGGCGGACGACGGCGTCACGAAGCTGGAAGACATGACCCGGACCTATTTCAGCAACGGCGGCATGGAGGTCCAGTACAACGTGGTGGACGCGGAGACCCTGCGGAAAGCCCAGGCCCATCCGGAAGACTATCACAACCTGGTCGTCCGCATCGCCGGCTTCTCCGCCTACTTCGTGGATATGACCGAAGCCATGCAGAACGACATCATCTCCCGGGCGGAGCACAAAGTGTAAGACAGCCCGACCCGGAAGCACAAATGGAAAGAGGACCCGCGGACCGGATGGCCCGCGGGTCCTTTCTGCAGTCAGGCGTTTTATACGTAGGAGACGGTCCCCTTCCGCTCTCCCCGGTCCTTCACCTCGGGGCCGGGATAGCCGAAGAAGGCGGCGGCATGGAGGACGTATCCCTCCGGGATCAGCGCCGCCCGGAGCTCCGGATCGTTCGGCACCAGGTCCACCACCGTGGCATGGTCCCAGCCGCTCATGATCCCCAGGGATGCGGCGGCGATGAACATGTTCTCCATGGCGAGGCAGCTGTCCTGGAAGCCCGTTCCGCCCTCCTTGGCGGAGACCAGGATCATCACGGGGGCGTTGCGCATGGGATCCCCCATGGCCTTCAGGGCGGCGGGGGGGATGCCGGGGGGCAGGGGCATGGCTTTCCGGGCCGCCGCCAGCTTATCCAGCATCTCCCGGCTCCGGATCACCGTAAAATGCCAGGGCTGGCGGTTCATCCCCGTGGGGGCGTAGAGCCCTGCGGTGACGATGGTCTCCAGGGCTTCGTCGCTGATGGGCCGGCTGTCGAAAAGCTTGTAGCTCCGCCGGGCCAGGATGCTTTTCATGGTTTCGTTTTCGATCATTTATATCCCTCCTGTTTGGCTTTTTGAGATACGGATCCCGCCGCGGGTCAGTCTTCCGCCCCGGGCAGGCCGGAGGCCCGCTGCAGCAGCACCGCCAGCGCGCCCCGGGTCAGAGGATCCTTCGGGCGCAGCTCGCCGCTGTCGGTCCCGATGAACAGGCCGGAACGCACGGCCCAGCCCATGGCGTCCCAGGCCCAGGAGGAGATCTCCATGCTGTCGGCATAGCCGGCCAGGCCCATGGCCCCGCCCTGGTCATCCTTTACCAGAACGCGGAAGAGCATCACGGCCAGCTGCTCCCGGGTCAGGATCCCCTCCGGGATGAAATCATCGTTGCCGTTCCCCTGGATGACTCCCTGTTCCCTGGCCCACAGCACCGCCTTTTCATAGGAGGCACCGGGCGGCACGTCCATGAAGCCCTGGATCCCCTCTCCGGGTCCCGGTCTGCCGGCGGAGCGCCAGAGGGCTTCCACCGTCTGGGCCCGGGTCGCCGGCTCCTCCGGGCGGAAGTCCCCGTCCGCCAGGGGATCCATCAGCCCCTTCTCCAGGCACCAGGCCACTCCCTCGTCGTACCAGGCGGAGGAAGGGGCGGGATCGGGATCGGACGCAGGTGCGGGAGCGGGAGAGAAAGAAGAGAACAGGGGGCTTTCCTCCCCCTCCGGGAGATAGGTCCAGGGGATGCTGATATGGTTGACCGCTTCCAGCCAGGTCAGACCGCTGCCCCGCTTGATATCCAGATCGTTGATCTGCACCGTGCGGGACCGCTGACGGCCCCCGGTAAAGGGGCTCATCATGCTGCTGACCGTGCTCATGCAGAAGTAGCTTCCGTTCACCTTGCCCAGGTACATCATCTGGTGGCCGGGGAAGTCCAGCAGGGTACCGAAGGGCAGCCCCTCCAGCAGGGCTTCCTTTTCCTCCAGGGGCATGTCCGTCACGTCCGCCTTGGGCATGGAGAGGGGCCACTGCCAGTTGCCGTTCCGGGGCAGATCCAGGCCGAAGCAGGCATAGATGTTCCGGTTGAGGCTGGTGCAGTCCTCGTTGTTGAGGGTGGCTCCCCAGCCGTAGGCGTCCCCCAGGGAAGCCAGGGCGACTCGGGTCAGGTTTTCGCCGGTGAGGGGGAGATAATCCTCGCTGAGCTTTTCCCTGGCGTTGAGGAGTGCCGGGGTCTTGCCGTAGCTGCCGTCCTCGTTGCGCACCGGGAGATACACGGCGTAATTATGTACGGGGAGGCGGTTGATGACCAGGGCGTCCGGGTCGTCGATCTCCATGCGCTCCAGCACCGTGCCCATGGTGATCAGCCGCCCGGCGGTCTCCGGGGCGCTCCGGGAATAGTCCGTATAGAGCTTGTCCCCCCAGAACACCAGGCGCTTTTCTGCGGGGATATCCCAGGCGGAGAGCCATTCCTCCCGGCTGGAGCAGAAGGCGATGTCCTCCTTCCGGACCCAGCCGGAGCAGCAGGAGGTGTACACCTGACAGTACTTCCCGTCCGCGGAATCGGTGAAAGCGGCCACGGGCTCGTTCACCCGGATGCCCACCAGGCCCTGATAGTCGAAATCCGGGTCCGAGGGATCGTCCAGGATCTGCCCGTCATAAGGGAAGACCATGAGCAGGGCGCGGTTCACCGCCACCCCCAGACGCACCGGCATGTCCTCCCTCGCGTTGGGGTCGGCGCAGTTGGCGATGATCGCCTCAAAGGCCTCCTGGGTGAAGGGCTTGCCGTTCTCGTCGTAGGTCCAGCCGAGAAAGTATTCCGCGTCCGCCCGGGCGCCCTTCGCCAGGGATTCGCACCAGGTCCTGCCGTCGAAGGAGGAAGCAAGGCTCAGGAGATCGTGCATGTTCGTCCCCTCGGTGGTCAGGGCTGCGCGATTGATCCGGGCGATCTCCTCCGGAGTGCTCAGGAGCGCCTCCGGGTCGGCCATCCGGCCCGCCCAGAACTCGGGGTACGTCATTTCCTCCGTCACGCCGGGGAGATAAGCCACCGCGGCGGAGACGGGCAGAGCGGCGGAGAGCAGGGTAAAGGCGATGCACAGGGTCAGGAAAAAAGCGAAAATCCTTCGTTTCATGATCATCCTCGATTCTGTTGTGTGCTGTGCGGCGGATCGCGGCGCTTATCCCAGGTATACCCGGGGGACCCGGGGGGAGACGGCGCAGCAGAGCTCATAGGTGATGGTCCCCGCCAGGGCGGCGGTCTCTTCGATGGGGCGGCCGTCCCCGAATATGGTGACCTCGTCCCCCACCCGGACCTCCGGCAGGTCCGTGATGTCCACCATGCACAGGTCCATGCAGATGCGCCCCAGCTGGGGAGCGAGACTGCCCCGGATCAGCACCCGGAGTTTATTGGAAAGGGACCGGTGGAGCCCGTCGGCATAGCCGATGGGGAGCACCGCCAGACGGGTGGGGCGGGAGAGAGTGAAGGTGCGGCCGTAGCCCACCGTATCCCCCGGGGCGTGCTCCGTGATGGCCGCCACCCGGGTCTTCAGATTCATGGCGGGGAGCAGGGGGATGCCCCCCGTATCCTCCCCGGGATACATGCCGTACAGGGCGAGGCCGGGACGCACCAGCTCGTGGGCCAGGTCCCGCCGGGTGAGCATCGCCCCGGAATTGACGCAGTGGTGCAGGCGGAAGGCCTTGCCGGACGCCGCCTCCGCCGCGGCATAGCAGCCGGTGAAGCGGCGGTGCTGTTCCTCGGTGAATTCCTCCCCGCCCCGTTCGTCGGACACGGCGAAATGGGTGAAGGTCCCCTCGCAGTCCAGATTGGGCAGGGCCATGGCCGCGGCCAGATCCTCCGGCCGGGACCAGGGGAAGCCGGTGCGGCTCATCCCCGTGTCGATCTTCAGATGGACCTTCAGCGGCCGGGTCAGGGCCGCGGAATAGGCCCGGGCCTCCTCCAGGCTCCCCAGGGCCTGGGTCAGGTCCAGAGAGGCCAGGGTATCCCCCCACCGGGCCGGGGTGGGGCCCAGGAGCAGGATGGGGGCGGTGATCCCCGCCGCCCGGAGCTTGGCTCCCTCGTCCAGGCAGGCCACCGCCATATAGGCGCAGCCCAGCTCCTCCAGCCGCCGGGAAACCTCCACGTCCCCGTGGCCGTAGGAATCCGCCTTCACCACCCCCAGGCACCGGGCTCCGGCGGGAAGAGCGGCCTCCATGGTCTTGAAATTGTGCCCGATCCGGTCCAGGCGGATCTCCGCCCAGGTGCGGCGGGTGGGATCGGCGCGGATCAGGTCCTCGATCCCCTGACCCGGCAGGAGCTCCAGGGGGATCTCCTCCGCCAGGGCCCGGTTGGTATACCGGGGATCCTCCGTCACCTCCCGCACGACCTGCACCCAGTCCGGCAGGCCGGGGTCAGCCTCCGCCCCGGGGAGCTCGATCTCCAGGAAGGCCCGGTCCGACCAGAAGGGGAAGCAGTCCACCTCCAGGGTGAGGCCGTTCCAGGGGATGCACCACCGGGTCTTTTCGATCACCCGGAGGGCGGGATCCGCCCGGTCCAGGAGGCTCCGGTACGCCCGGGGGGAAACGGTCTCCTCCCGCTCCTCCCGGGTCAGGTCCGTGATGCGGCGCTTCACCGTATGGGTGTACTCCGCTTCCTCCCCGCAGCCCCGCAGCCGGACCCGCTCCGTCGTCCCCGGTTCATCGGGGAGCAGATAGGTCTGGCGGATATAGTCCCGGCGGTCGGCCAGCCGGTCCAGCAGGACCCGGTCCGGCATGCGGATCAGGTATTTCCGTTCGATCTCCAGCGGTATTTCTTTCATGGGTCTTCGTCCTTTCGGGAATTTCCCCGCCGCCCTTGCGCGGAGCGGCGGAGCGTAGTATAATATACAAACTGTGCAGTAAAACAAGAAATAGAATCCGGAGTCAGAAAAGCGTTATGGCAAAATCGATCATTCAGGACCTCACCGTAGGCAGCGTGCCCAAAAAGCTCATCCGCTTCGCCCTGCCCTTCATGTTCTCCACCCTGCTCCAGACGGCTTACAGCATGGTGGACATGATGGTGGTAGGCCAGTTCGTGGGGAGCAAGGGGCTCAGCGCCGTGAGCATCGCCTCCCAGCTCATGTGGCTCACCACCGCCCTGTGCATGGGCTTCACCAACGCGGGGCAGATCATCATATCCCAGATCATCGGCGCGGGACGGCGGCAGGATCTGAAAAAAACCATCGGCACCGTCACCACCACCATCATCATCGCGGCGGTCTTCATCACGATCCTGGGCTTGTGCCTCACGGAGCCCATCCTCCGGGCCCTGAGCACCCCGGCCGAGTCCTTCGGGGAGGCGGCCCGGTATCTCCGCATCGCCTTCCTGGGCACCCTGTTCACCTTCGGCTACAACCTGGTGTCCGCAGTGCTCCGGGGCATGGGGGACTCCCGGCATCCCCTGATCTTTGTGGCCATCTCCGCCGGGGCCAACCTGATCCTGGACCTCATCGCCGTGGCCCTGCTCCACTGGGGCGCCGCGGGCGCGGCGCTGGCCACCGTTATGGGCCAGGGCATCAGCCTGGTGATCTCCCTGCGCTATCTCTACGGCCGCCGGGAGGAGATCGGCTTCGATTTCAGACTGGCCAGCCTGAAGCCGGACGGGGCGACCCTGCGGAAGCTGATCCGCCTGGGCATCCCCTTCGCCCTGCAGCACGCGGCCATCTCCATCTCCATGCTCTTCGTCACCCGCTTCATCAACACCTACGGCCTCACCGCCTCCTCCACCTTCGGCACCGGCACGAAGATCGAGCAGCTGCCCTGGATCGTGGTGAACGGGGTGATGGTAGCCTGCGCCACCATGGTGGGGCAGAACATGGGCGCGGGGAAACAGGACCGGATGAAGCAGACGGTGCGGATCGGCGCCTTCATCTGCGCGGGAACGGCGGTGGTGTTCATCGCCCTCTTCCTCCTGCTGCCCCGGGAGCTGTACTCCTTCTTCACCTCGGATCCGGACGTGCTGGATATGGCCCCCATGTTCATGCTGGCTTTGGCCCTGTCCACCCCGGCGACCACCATGATGTGCCCCTATCAGGCCTTTATCGAGGGCATCGGCAACGCGGCCCTCACCATGATCATCGCCCTGCTGGACGGCTTCGTGAGCCGCATCGCCATCAGCCTTTTCCTGGCCTACGTGTGCAAGCTGGGCCTCATGGGCTGGTTCCTGGGATACGGCCTGGCGGCCTACGTGAACACCATCCTGTCCGTGATCTACTACTACGGCGGCTTCTGGAAGAAACGGGTGAGCCTGGTCTCAGTATAATCCCAAAAAAGACACGGCACAAGTGCGGGAACAATTTCCCGGAACCATCGTCGATATAGAGTACCGATTCGCCGCCCCCGGCGGTAAAGGAGGAAAAACATGAAACATCTGAAGCGCTCCCTGGCCCTGCTCCTGGCTCTGGTCCTGACCCTGAGCCTGATCTCGGGCTGCAGCAAAAAGGAACCTGGCGAGACCCCGGCCCCCGGAAGTCAGACCGCGGAGCCGGAAGACCCGCAGAAGGAACTGGAAAAGAAGCTCAAGGGCCTGGAGAAGGTCAAGCTGGACCACGTTTACAGCGTGGAGTATCTGAAGACCTCCATCGAGGGGGATACCTCTATCCAGAATGTGATGGAGGTGAACGGGGAGATCTACCTCACCGTCAGCTTCAACCGGCAGATCCCCTCCGAGCAGAATCCCGAAGAGACGGAGTACATCTGGGGCACCGAGCTGTACCGCATGGCGGCGGACGGCGCGCTGACCAAGCTTCTCACCTTCACCAATGAATCCGAATACGACGAAGAGAACAGCCGCAGCGTGGAAAGCTATGTGAACAGGATCAGCATCGCCCCGGACGGGACCATCTGGTACATGAAGGAGCAGTATCTGAACGACTGGTCCGACCCGGAAAACTACGTCTGGGAGCAGAACAGCAGCCTCATCCATGCGGACCTGTCCGGGAAGGAGCTCCTCAGCATTCCCCTGAAGGATCTGAAGGACCCTGCCAGCGAGGAGGAGTATTTCTACATCAATCAGTTGATCTTCGCCGGGAACGGCAACATCCTGGCCGAGACCGAGGAAGGCTTCATGGGGCTGGATCCGAACGGAAAGGTCCTCTTCCGCAGCGGCACGGACCTGCAGAACGCCTATATCCAGAGCATCTGCGTCACCGGCAGCGGCCGGATCATCGCCAACGTCTACAAGTATAACCCCACCGACTATTCCGGAAAGATCTATCTCATGGAGCTGGATCCGAATAACGGAAAGCTGACGGATCTGGCGGACCTGGGAGCGGAAATGAACAGCATGGGCAATCTGTACGGCGGCCCGGGAGACACCCTGATCATCGGCAAGACCACGGGGATCGACAGCTACGACCTCACGAACAATACCCGCACCGAGCTGCTGAACTGGCTGAACAGCGACGTGAACGCCAACTACGTGCAGACCGTCATGCCCCTTTCCGACGGCCGCTTCCTGATCTCGGAGCGGAACTGGCGGAGTAGCGACAGCATGAAGCTGGCCTACATGAACCCCGTGGGGGACAGCGTGGAAAAATACCTCATCCACTTTGCCGCCCTGTATCTGGACGACAATCTGACCAACTCCATCATCAGCTACAACAAGCAGAACGATCTGTTCCGCATCGTCTTCGACGATTATTCCGTATACTCTACGGAGGATGATTACCAGGCGGGACTCAAGCAGCTGAACCAGGATATCATCTCCGGCAAGATCCCGGATATCTTCTCCATGGACGGGCTTCCCTACGACGTGTATGCCAGCAAGGGCCTTCTCCTGGACCTGAAGTCCAAACTGGAAAAGGATCCGGATATCCGCATGGAGGATTACCTGGAGAACGTGTTCAAGGCCGTTGAGCGGGACGGGAAGATCTACAGCCTGATCCCCGCCTTCACCATCCAGACCCTGGCGGCCAAGGAGAGCCTGGTGGGCAAAAACACCGGCTGGACCATGGAGGATCTGCAGAAGCTCATCAAGGCCAATCCCCAGGCGGCGGTCCTATCCGAGACCACCCAGGAGGCGGCCTTCATGACCCTGCTGGAGGAGAACATGGACGCCTTTATCGATCCGGAGACCGGCGCCTGCACCTTCAACAGCCCCGAATTCATCCAGCTCCTGGAGCTGGTGAAGACCTTCCCGGAAACCATCGACTGGGAGAAGCTCTACAACGACGATCCCATGTACTGGGAGAAGCAGCAGAGCCAGTACCGGGAGGGACGCACCCTGCTGATGAACGTTTCCCTCAGCAATTACACCTCCATCCGGGACCTGTATTACCAGTTCGATTCGGACTGCACCTTCATCGGGTTCCCCGGCGCCAAGGGCAGCGGCGCCGTCATCCAGCCCAACATGGAGATCGGCATCTCCGGCCGCACCAAGCTGGACGACCAGTGCTGGGACTTCGTGCGGTACCTGCTCAGCGAGGAATACCAGTCGGATCTGGGGGACTGGTGCTTCCCCGTCCGACTGGACGCCCTGAAGGCCATGGAGACCAAGGCCATGACGGAAGAGGGCAACGGCTACGTCATCTACGACGGCGTCCGGGGCGGCGGCATGGCGGTATATGAGACCGCGGAGACGGAGACCCGGGATCCCGCCGAAGAAGCGGAGGAGGACGGCGAGGCCAGCCCCGGCGTGGTGATCCCGGAGGAGAGCGCGTCCCCCGGAGACCTGGAAACGGAGGAGCCGGTCGATCCGACAGAGCCCGACCCGGGGTATGACGACTGGTGGTCCAAGCCCATCACCCAGGAGATGGCGGACAAGGTCACCGACGTGGTGACCGGCGCGGTGCAGGTCTACCGTCAGCAGACGGAGGTCATGGCCATCATCCAGGAGGAGGCGGGCGCCTTCTTCGCGGGCCAGAAGACCGCCCAGGCCGTGGCGGACACCATCCAGAGCCGGGTGTACCTGTACGTCATGGAATCCAGATAAAACGCGCGGAGCGCGGTGGATCATGCCTGCGGGCACGAACGCTGCGAAGCTTTGCAAAACAGTCCGGGCGGACGCGTTTCAGCGTCCGCCCGGTTTTTCCATATTGTGATCCTTATCCTACGGTGATCGCGCTCTCCCAGGCGGCGAAGGGGCCGGGGAGGGGGGCGGGACCGCGGGTATTTCCCAGGTAATCCCGGTCGAAGGCGACGGGGGAGCCGTCCGGAGCCTCGAAGGGCTGCTCCGGTTCAAAGGCGGGCTCCAGAGACCCGGTGCACACAGGCTTCGCGGCGATCCCCGCCAGGGCGCTGCCCAGGTCGGATTCCAGCACCAGGGCCCCGTCCTTTTCCGCGAGCCGGAAGGCGTACTTCCCCGCCGGGGCGGAGGGGGCCTCCTCCTTCCCCCAGGGCTTTGCTCCGTTCAGATATACGTTCCCGGAGGTCCACACGGGCAGGGGGATATAGTACCGGTCCTTCGGGGGAGAACCCATGCCGCAGTAGCCCTGGAATTCCCTGAGCCATTCCTCCTGGGTCGGGCAGAAGTCGAAAACATGGAGGCCGTTCACCACGTTCCCCTCGTCCCAGGGATCGTCCTTCAGCTTCTCCATGGCCGCCTCCAGGAAGGGGGGGATCTCCTGCTGGAGGAAGACGTTGTTCACGAAGCGCATGTCCCCGTGGAGGATGGTCATGAAACCCGCCACGTCCGTGCTGTGAGGTACGTGGTAGGGGGTGTACCGGGGAGAGGAGCGGGTGAGGGAGCCGTTGTCCACCCCCCGGCCCACGGCGGAGATGGAACCGGCGATGAGGTTGTGCACAAAGGCGCAGCCCTGTGTGGCCAGCCGCAGGGAGCGGAGGGAGAGCATCAGGTTATCGTCCACCAGGGTGGGGCCGTGGGAGACCTCGATGAACAGGTCCTCCCCGTAGCCCTGAAGGGCTTCGTCGTTCATCAGATACGGGAAGGGCAGGGCGTTGTCGTGGAACAGGTTCCCCGTGACCCGGGTGCCCTGGGCCTGCCAGTCCAGCCAGATGCCCCGGGTGCAGTGGTGGATGTGGTTCCGGCGGAAGATCACGTCGATGGCGGCATGCATTTTGATGCCGCCGATCTCCGCCCCCGCCAGGTTCTGCTTGTTGTTGATATGGTGGATATGGTTGTCCTCGATCACCGAGAACACGCCCCCCAGGTGGCCCACGATGCCGGTCTGCCCGCAGTCGTGGATGTTGCAGCGGCGGACGACATGAGAACCTACGTTTTCCTTCCGCCAGCCCTCCCGCCAGGCCTGCATGATGCAGTCCCGCTCCGTCTGGGTGCCGTCCTTCAGTTTCCGCAGGAGCCATTTGTTGTCGTTCTCCGGCTGGCGGTATTTCCCCAGGGAGATGCCGCTGCACTTGGACTCCGCGATCTCGCAGTCTTCAATGATCCAGCCTTTGGACCAATGGGGGCCCACCATCCCCTCCTGATAGGCCGTGGGCGGCGCCCACTGGGTGGCAGCCTGACAGACCTTGAAGCCGGAGAGGGTGATGTGCCCCACTCCGGTGCGGGAGGGATAGAAGCCGTGCTTCCGCACGCTGATCTCCACATTCTCCCGGTTGGGGTCCAGCCCCCGGAAATTGGCCCAGATCCGAGTGGCGTCCGCCGCCGGGTCCTGCTCCGTGTACCAGACGTACCGGGAGAACTCCGGATCCCAGGAGGCTTTGGAGGGAACAGGGGACTTCACCGCCTCCCGGCTCAGGACCTCATACATGGACTTGCCGTCCAGGAACACATCCCCCAGGTGGGCGACGTGGGAGGCCATGAACCAGTCCCCCTGCACCAGGGTGGTGAAGGGATGCCGGTCGGGAAAACAGGTATTGGGGATGCGCACGGACCAGACGCCGTCCCCCTCGTCCTTCCAGCCCCGGACAGGCTCCGCACCGGTGATCACCGCCCCCAGGGGGACGGCGCTGCGGTAGGTGATCCGGGCGCCGGAAGTACCGCCGTTCTTCGGGTCCACCCATTCCCGGTAGATCCCGGGCTGCACCAGGACCGTATCCCCGGGCAGGGCCAGGTCCGCAGCCTGCTGAATGGAAAAGAAGGGGCGGCCTTCGCTCCCGTCGCCCCCCGGGGCGGCGGAGGCGGAAACATGATAGATCATGGCAGATACCTCCATCTCGTACTTTTTCTGCTTCCAGTATACAATACCTTGAGGCATTCTGAAAAGCCCGGAATATTGCAAAATAATGCTTGCATTAGGGGGAAAAGCATGGTAATATACCTATTGCCGCTTTCGGGCGGTCCTGCAAATTACGGAAAGGGTGTTGTTTCCCATGTCTGCCTGGATGATCATTCTCACCATTATACAGCTTCTCTCCGCCCTGGCCGTCGTGGCCGTGGTGCTGTTTCAGTCCGGCAAAAGCGCCGGCCTCTCCGGGGCCATCGGCGGCGTTGCCGATACTTTCCTGGCCAAGAACAAGGCCAAGGACGTGGATGCCAAGCTGGCCCGGATGACCAAGTGGCTCGCCATCGCCTTCGTGGTGCTGACCCTCCTGCTGAACATCATTGCCTGAGTTTCGGAGAAAAGAGACCGCCGGGTGCGCTTCTGCGCACCCGGCGTTTTTGCGTGTGCCGGAACGCTGAGGGGGACGCCCGACGGGCGTCCCCCTCAGACTGTAGACAAACCCGTAAACGGCACGACACCGGAAAGGAAGAAAGTGTGGTGGAGTTTTCCTCCCCGGGGGGAAACGGAACAAAGCGAGTTTTCTCCTGACGCAGTGCGGGGAGCGAAATGCGATCTTCCTCGACCGGGAGCCCGGCGAAGCGGGTCCCGGTCGAATGAATTCAGCCCTCAGTGACCATCCGGGCCAGGATGGTGAAGGCGTTGCGGCACCAGGTGCCGCCCATGAAGCTCCCGTCTCCGGAGATGGGATCCAGGTAGTGGGGGAAGCCCTTCTGCATCAACGCGCCCAGGTAGCGGTCGATGATCTCCTTGGCTTCCTTCTTCTTGCCGCCCTCCCAGAGACCGGTGAGGATGAAGACCTCGCCCGGAGGGCTGATGGCGCCGCTGCCCATCCGGGTGCCGATCATCTCGAAGAAGTCGGTCTGGATGTCCTCGCTGGCGATGCCGTAGGGGGTCAGGAGGTGGTCCTCCCGCATCAGATCCGCGGTGAGCTTATCCAGCACGTCCTTGGGCAGGCGGGACCCCAGGATCAGGGGGATATAGAAGCTGTTGGAGCCGGTGAATACGGGCTCATGGGTGTACTGCTTCAGGCAGACGAAATGCTCCCCGGTCCACATCTTGTCCAGCATCCGGTCCAGCAGGTCCTTGGACTTCTTGTACCAGGCGTCGATCTCCGCCTGGGGCTTGCCCAGGAGCTTGGCCAGGTCGCCCTGGGCCTCGAAGTTCAGCACCTCGTAGGCGCACAGGTCCGGGGTGGCCATGGGCACGCCGTCAAAGTAAGCGGTGATCTCGTCGAAGCCGGTGCCCGCGCCGTTGTCGAAGCCCGGGAGGCCGTCCTTGTCGTCATCCCGGCACTCCATGAACCAATCGGCCCACTTGCCGGCGCCTACGTACAGCTTCTCCAGATCCTCTCTGGGCCATTCCTTGGCCAGATCGTGGTGGGCCATGACGTTCTTCAGAGCCCAGCCGTAAATGGGAGGCTTGATGCCGCCGGTAGCCAGCTGCGCCTCATCGTAGCCGTCCGCCAGCTGGCCGTCCTCGCCCTGGCGCTCCAGGGGGGCCATGAGCAGGCTCCGGGACAGATCCGGGATATCCTGCAGGGCTACGCCGTTCTGCACCAGCTGCCACTGGGAGACCATGACGCCGGGGAACATCTGCATCATCCACCGGGGGGTGAGGGCCGAGGGGCCCACCAGCATGGTCCACAGGTCATAGGCGGTCTCCTCCGCCTTCTGGGCGTAGGGCTCGGCCAGCTTGGGATACGCGGCCCAGAAGTCCTCCCAGGACTTCAGCATGTCCGCCTTGCCCTCGGCGTAGGTGCCGTAGTCCTTCGGGACCTTGACCATATAGGGGAACTCCTCCACCGCCAGGGTGAAGGTGCCGTCCGGGCCGGGGGTGGTGTAGCCGTCGATGGCGGTGGCGCTGAAGGTGTACCAGTTCCAGGTGTCCTTGAAGGTGAAGCCGGAGCCCTCCAGTCCCTTGAAGCACATGGGATTGGCGTGCTGGGGGATGTTCTCCCAGGCACCGTCCTGCCTGGGACGGATGGACTCATACATGGCGGCGTTCCGGGTCCATTCCAGGCCCATGCCCGGATCGCCCTCCGCCATGAGGCGGGTATAGGTGGCCCAGGTGAAGCGAATGTCCCCGTGGCGGGTGTGGAGCACCAGCTCCGCAGGGCCGGTCTGCTGGGTGGCGAAGGGCACGCGCTTGCCCTCATAGGTGGCGAAGATGCGGTAGAGCCTCGCCCCCTCGGCGGACTGACCGTGGGTGCGGTTGCCCCGGCAGGTGGTGAGGGTCAGGGTGCCCCGGCCGTACTTCACGTTGTCGATGGTCAGGGCCATGAAGGCGCCTGCCCGGGAGAACTTGTACAGGTTCACGGGGAAGTACTGCTTGGCGTCCCGGAAGAAGGGATCTGTGGGTTTGGGCATGACTGCGCTGGGCATGTGTAAAACCTCCTTGTTTCGTATTGATAATCAATTATACCATGGTATTGTAAAATTGAAAGATGCCTCGCAGAGTTCGCGGCTCGCAGGCCGCGAATGGATCTGAATCATTTTTGGCGGAATTCATTTCTGCCAATAATACATCTCGCGGAGCGGACTGTGCGAGGTCGTCGCCGCGAGGCTCATGGCTCCGCTTCGCCCCGAAGGGGCATGGCTCCGATGTTCGCCTGCTCCTCCTCTCCAAACGGAAGCCATGCTTCCGTTTGGAAAAGAAAGAAGGAAATGAGAGGGTGGAGTTTTCCTCCCCGGGGGGAAAAGGGAACGAAGCGGTTTTTCTGCTGACGCAGTGCGGGAAGCGAAGTGCGATCCTTCTCGACCAGGGGCCCGGCGAAGCGGGTCCTGGTCGAATCCGTTACCTCTCGCTGACCATCCGGGCCAGCACGGTGAACACGGCGCGGTTCCAGGTGCCGCAGAAGGGGGAGCCCTCCCCATGGATGGGGTCGATGAAGTGGCTGAAGCCGCCGTCCATGAGACGGCACAGATACCGGTCGATGATCATTTTCGCTTCCGCCTTCTTCCCCGCCTCCCAGAGGCCGGTGAGGATGAAGAGCTGGCCCGGAGGGCTGATGGGGCCGCAGCCCATTTTCACCCCGGTGAACTCATATACGTCGGAATCCAGATTCTCGCTGGCCAGGCCGTAGGGGCTCAGGAGCTTGCCCTCCACCAGCAGGTCGGCGCACATCTTGTCGATCACCGCCTGGGGCAGGCGAGACCCCAGCACCAGGGGGATATAGTGCATATTGGAGCCGGAGAAGATGGGCTCATGGGTGTACTGCTTCAGGCAGACGAAGTGTTCCCCGTCCCACATCTTTTCCAGCATCTTGTCCAGGAGCTCCCGGGACTTCCTGTACCAGCCGTCGATCTCCTCCCGGGGCTTCCCCAGGAGCTTTGCCAGGTCTCCCTGGGCCTCAAAGTTCAGCACTTCCTGGGCGCACAGGTCCGGGGTGGCCATGCTGATGCCGTCCATGAAGGCGGTGACCTCGTCGAAGCCGTTCTCGTTGCCGCCCTCGAAGCCGGGGAGGCCGTCCCCGTCGTCATCCCGGCAGTCCATGAACCACTGGGCCCACTTCCCCGCGCCCACGTACAGCTTCTCCAGGTCCTCCCGGGGCCATTCCTTCAGCAGATCATGATGGGCCATGACGTTCTTCAAAGCCCAGCCGTAGATGGGGGGCTTGATGCTGCCGGTGGCCAGGAAAGCCTCGTCGTAGCCGTCGGAGAGCTGGCCGGTCTCGCTCTGGCGCTCCAGAGGGGCCAGGAGCAGGTTCCGGGAGAGTTCCGGATCGTCCTGCAGGGCCACGCCGTTCTGCACCAGCTGCCACTGGGAATCCATCTCCCCGGGGAACATGAGCATCATCCAATAGGGAGTGAGCTGGGTGGGCGCCACCAGATGGGTCCAGAGGGTGTAGGCCGTCTCCACCCGCTTCTTATCGTAGGGGGCGATGAACTTGGGATACTTCGCCAGAAAATCCTCCCAGGCCTTCTGCATATCCGCCTTGCCCTGGGCATAGGTGCCGTAGTCGTCCCTGACCTTCACCATATAGGGGAACTCCTCCACCGAAAGGGTGAAGGTGCCGTCCGGTCCCGGGGAGGTGAAGCCGTCGATCACCGTGGAATTCAGGCTGTACCAGTTCCAGGAGTCCTGGAAGGCGAAGCCGGAGCCCTCCAGCCCCTTGAAGCACAGGGGCGTCCCCAGACGGGGAACGGATTCCCAGGAGCCGTCCTTCCTGGGCTTGACGATCTCGTAGGGCGCGGCGGTTCGGGTCCACTCCAGTCCCATGCCGGGATCCCCCTCCGCCATGAGGCGGGAGGCGGTGGCCCAGGTGAAGCGCACGTCCCCCCGGCGGGTATGGAGCACCAGCTCCGCGGGGCCGATGAGCTGGGTGGAGAAGGCGATCCGCTTGCCCTCAAAGGTGGGGTAGATGCGATAGACCTTGGTGCCGTCGGCGCTGCGGCCGTGGGTGTGCATGCCGCGGTTGGTGGTGAGGTTCAGCGCCCCCTTGCCGTACTTGGCGTTGTCGATGCCCAGGGCCAGCCAGGCCCCGGCCCGGGAGAACATGTACCGGTCCACGGGGTAAAACTGGGGGGCGTTCCGGAAATAAGGGTCGCAGGACACGGCGGTCACCCGCTCCCGGATGTGCTTTCCCTGCTCGATCTCGTCCACCATGGCCACGGCGAAATCCGCGTAGGAGATATAGCTCTGACCCATCCGGTTCAGGATCACCACGTCGCCCCCCAGGGTGTAGCTGCCGCTCCGGGCGCCCTTGGGATCGAAGAAGCCGGCGGGACTGAAGAAGGTCCAGTTCATATCGGCCGCTTTGAACAGGTCCAGGGCCTCCTTGGCCGCCCAGGGCACCGCGCCCACGGTCTTTGGGATGCCGTCCACCACCTGCCTGGTTTTGGTCTCATCCGTGTACAGGCTGCCGTAGCCGCCGATGGTGAGGAAGCGGACCTCCGGCAGCTCCTTCCCGATGGAGATCAGGAGCTTTGCGGCGTCGATGTGCTCCTGCTCCTTTCCCGGCACGTCATAGGGGGTGCCGAAGGCGTTCACCACGGCGCGGAAATCCTTCAGGTCCGCCGCCGTCAGGTCGAACAGGCTTTTTGCCAGGACGGCGCACCCCGCCGGGACCCGATCCTCGCTCCCGGGCTTTACGATGGCCGTGACCTCATGTCCCCGGCTCAGAGCTTCTCCGGCGATGAGCTTTCCCGCCTTTCCGGCGGCGCCGATGACTGCGATTTTCATAAAAATACCTCCTGATTCCGGTGTATTTTCAGCTTTTTACCTATTATATCAGAATATGCGGAAAAGGAAAGGGCGAAAACCTGCAGGTTATTGGGAAAAACGAATCGGTCACCCGTCAAAAGAATTGCCCGCCGGTCCGAAAAGACCGGCGGGCTGAGAGTTTATGCGGTTTTCTGCGCTTCCCGCAGTTTTCGCAGAATGCGGGCCATGAGCCAGATGGCAAAGACCGCTCCCAGCGCCTCCCCCACCGGGAGAGCGGCGGCCAGACCGGTCTCCCCGAACAGATGGTCCAGCAGGAACATGCAGGGGATATAGAAGACGATCTCCCGCACGAAGGCGTGGATCAGGGTGGCCCGCCCCTTCCCCATGGCCTGGAGTCCGTAGGAGGTGTGATAGTTCAGAAACTGGAAAGGGGAAGCCAGACAGCGGATGCGCAGGAAAAGGGCGGCATAGGCCACGGTGCGCAGGGCGTCGCCGTTGTTCTCTCCCCCGGTATGGAGAAAGATCCCCACCGCCGGCCGGGCTACGATCTCAAAAAAGATCATGCTGGCGAGGCAGATGAGCAGCCCCGCCTTCCGGGCGGTGCGGATGGTCTCCTCCATCCTGGCCCGGTTGCCTGAGGAGTAGTTGTAGGCCACGATGGGGAGCATGCCCATGCAGAGGCCCACGTTCATGGCGTTGGGGATGCGCTCTACCTTCATAACGATGCCCATGCCCGCCAGCACCAGGTCGTCATGGCCGGAGGCCAGGATGTTCACACAGACGTTGGCCAGGTCGAAGAGGGCCAGGAGCACCGCGGAGGGGATGCCCACGGCGAAGATCCCCCGCCGGTCCTCCCTTTCGATGGCTGCCGCATCCCGGACGCTCAGACTCAGGGGGGAGGTTCCCTTCCCCGCTCTGCGGCAGGCGATGAGCAGATAGATGCAGGCGGCGGCGTTGGACAGGGCGGTGGCGATGGCGGCTCCCAGGACCTCGTTGCCCGGAGGCAGGAGGACGAACATGAACAGAGGGTCCAGGAGCATGTTCAGGACGCCTCCGCCGCTGAGACCGAAGCTGGCCTTGCCGGAGTGCCCCGCGTTCCGCAGCAGATGGCCCAGGGCCATGGAGAGGATGGAGGGCAGGCTGCCCATGACGATGACCACCATGGCGTAGGAACGGGCGTAGCCGAAGGTGGCGTCGGAAGCGCCCAGGAAGCGCAGCAGGGGACGGTTGAAGATCCCCACCAAAGCGGAATACGCCAGCGCCGCCAGGATCGCCCCGTATACGGAATAGGCGCTGACCTTCTTCGCCCGGTCCGGCTTGCCGGCTCCCATGAGCCGGGCCATCAGACTGCCGCCGCCGGTACCGAAGAGGTTGGCCAGAGCCACGTTCATCAGCACCAGGGTCAGGGTGATGCTGGTGGCGGCCATCATGTAGGCGTTGCCCGTCCGGCCGATGAAGAAGGCGTCCACCATATTGTGGATCAGATTCACCAGCTGGCTGATGATGGTGGGCACCGCCATGACCCGCAGGGCTTTGGGGATCGGAGTATGGGCGAATAACTCATTCTTATCGATAGGATTCGCGTTCTTCTTCAGCATGGATGGCTCCTGTGTGATGAATTGTGCCCTTCGGGCACATGAATTGGCTTTGCCGTGAATTGCGCCTGGCGGCACATGAATTTGTCCAGCGGGACATGACGGATCGTCAATTCATGCGCCCGAAGCAATTCGCGACGCCGACGGCGTCAAGCCCTGTTTTTCTCCTGCCAGGCGAAAAATGCCTGGAGGGCGTCGTTCCAGAAATCAAAGTTGTGCTGTCCCTCATGGGTGTACCAGACGTGGTCGTAGCCGATCTCGTTGAGGTAGTCGTGCATGGACAGGTTGAACTGGTACAGGGGATCTTCCGTGCCGATGGCCAGGAAGAGCTTCGGCTTCTCCACCAGCTTCACGGCGGCTGCCGCCAGGGCTCTGGGATCCTTGTCGCTGCCCATCAGGGCGGAGGGCTCCCCGAACACCGTGCGGTAGAAGCCGTAGGGGGCCACCGCGTTCCCGTGGCCGGGGGTCATCTTCGAGACTTCATCCATGATGAGGGCGGAGGACATGGCGCAGATCCAGCCGAAGGTATCGGGATAGCGCAGGCCCAGGCGCAGGGCGCCGTAGCCCCCCATGCTCAGGCCGCCCACGGCGGTATCCTCCTTCCGGGGGGACAGGGGGAAGAGCTTCCGGGTGACCTCCACCAGCTCCTCGCCCACCTGGGCGCCGGGAAATTCCCCGTTTTCCGGCCGGTCCACATAGAAATCGTTGGCGCCGTCCGGCATGATCACCGCCAGGTTCCGGGCAGTGGCCCACTCGTTGATGCGGCTGTTCAGCAGCCAGTCGTTCTGATTGCCGGAAAAGCCGTGGAGCAGGTAGATGGTGGGGAAGGGACCTGCCTGATACCCCACTTTGCCCCAGAATTCGGGCATCTTCTCCACCGGGACGATGGCGGTGAAGTTCCGCTGTCCCAGATGGGCCTGGGAATAATAACTGCAGTTGAATACGGCCATCTTTATATACCTCCCTTTGAATTTATATTCTTACAGGGGGCAGCCGCCGCCGCTTCAGAGGGGTGCCCAGCAGAAGTGGGGCCTCCTCTCCGACGGGGACCACCAGATCCTCCCCGGCGCAGGCCCGGTTGGGGTTCAGCAGATAGCGGCAGCCGAAGGCGTCCCGATATACCTGGCGCAGCTCCGCCCGGCCGCCGATGAGAAAGACCGCCGCGTCCCCGTTCCATCGGGGCTGCCGGTTCCGGCAGAACAGAAGCTGACCCTGCCGGTAATGGGGCTTCATCCCCTGACCCGGGACCACCAGGGCAAAATCCGCACGGGAGGAAGAGGGGATGAATTCCTCCAGGATCCCGGCGGAGGTGTAGCAGCAGATGCTCCGCCAGTCCGTATCCTCTCCCCGGGCCTCCGCTTCCTGGAGGAAAACGCTCTCCCCCCGGTGCAGATGCTCCAGACGCAGATGCTCCAGCTCGTGCTCCAGCGCTTTCCGCTGAGTCTCCTCCGGATACAGGGTGTTCACCAGGATATCGTAGCTGCCCTCATCGTTGGGCATCACCGCCGCCCGCACCGCCCGGTTGGGGAAGGGAAGGAAGCGGACGCAGAGATCATCCCTCATCCCGCTTCTGCTCCCGCAGGGCTTTCAGGAAGGCCACGGTGGCCTTGATCTCATCCAGGGTGGCGGAGCCGCAGAGGTCGAACATCATGCGGTACTCCGGATTATCCCGGACGAATTGAAGATACTGGCGGACGTCTCCGTCCATACCCGCCTCCTCCGGGGATTCCTCATAACCCAGGAGCCAGGCTTCCCCCACCCCCAGGGCCTTCGCCAGGAGCCGGAGCTTCCCCGGGCCGGGGCGCACCTTGCCGGAAACGTACTGACTCAGATCCGTTTTCGTCAGCCGTTCCGGTCCGGAGATCTCCTCCGCCAGGCGCAGGATATCCGCCTGCTTCAGCCCCCGCTCCGCCATCAGCGTCCGCAGCCGCTCCGCCGTTGTAGCCATTTCCGCCCCTCCTTTTTCCTTCTGGCAACAGCATACCACGGCGTCTCCTTCGGGGCAAGGGGAAAATTCAAAAAATTTGAACAAATCAACTTGACACGGGAGCAAAAACCGAGTATAGTAGAATTAGTTCAAAAGAGTTGAACATCCGGAGGCAAGAATGAAGCGGGATTACGGAGCGAACCGGGAGCTGAAGCGGCTCCTGGGAGAGCGGGGGATGACGGCAGAGGAACTGGCTGCCCGCAGCGGTATGCATTACGGCTGCCTGTGCAGGGTCCTGCGGGAGGAGCGGCCCCTGTACGCGGATGAGCTCCTCCCCCTGGCGCGGGCCCTGGGGGTCATGGCGGAGACCCTGCTGGGATAGGACAACAGGACGAATACGGACATAAAGGAGGATATATATAAGATGTATGGAGCGATCCTGGGGGACATGATCGGGTCCCCTTATGAATTTGATCTGAGCGGAAAGACAAAGGATTTTCCCCTGTTCATCCCCGGCTCCCGGTTCACGGACGACACGGTGATGACCGTAGCCGTGGCGGAGGCCCTGATGGATACCCTGGGACAGGGGGAAGAGGAGATCCTCCGGGCGCTGACGGAGAGCATGCGGCGCTGGGGAAGGCGATACCCCGCCGCGGGCTACGGAGGGCGGTTCGACCAATGGCTCGCCTCCCCGGACCCGAAGCCTTACCACAGCTGGGGCAACGGCTCCGCCATGCGCGTCTCCTCCGCAGGCTGGCTGTTCGACACCCTGGAGGAGACCCGGCAAGCCGCCGCCCGCACCGCCAGGGTCACCCACGATCACCCGGAGGGGATCAAGGGGGCGGAGGCTGCGGCTTCGGCCGTGTTCCTGGCCCGCGCCGGCGCGGGGAAGGGGGAGATCCGGGACTATATCGCCCGGCAGTTCGGCTACGACCTCAGCCGTACCTGCGACGAGATCCGCCCGGATTACAGATTCGATGTAAGCTGTCAGGGCACGGTGCCGGAAGCCGTCATCGCCTTTCTGGAAGCGGAGAGCTTCGAGGACAATCTCCGCACCGCCGTGTCCCTGGGAGGCGACTGCGACACCCTCACCTGCATCTCCGCCGCCATCGGGGAGGCCTTCTGGGGGGTGCCGGAGGAACTGAAGGAGGAATGCCGGAAGCGGCTGCCGGAGGATATGCTCCGGGTGGCGGACCGGTTCAGTCGGTTTACCCGGGACCGCCGGTCATGAGCTCGGATCTGTCCGGGAGAATTCATGGGGCTGCTGCCTTTTCCGCAGCAGCCCCATCGGTCATACGCCGAGGAAGGCGCCGACCCGGTCCACCACGTCTCCCGCGGTGCGGATGAGCTTCGCGGCGGCGTGGCTCTTTTTCCTGGGCTTCATGAGCATGCCCACGCCCAGGCCCACCGCCAGGCCTGCGCCCATTCCTTTCCAGAATCCGGAACCCATACGCAGATCCCTCCTTTTCCGCATTTAGGATGCCCCGGGAGCGGGCGGCCAAACTGGAAACGGGAGGGAGCGGTTCCCGGACATTTATCTTGCGTTTTCCCGGAAGATTGGATAAAATAAAAAAGATAGATCAGTCATACCGGGACGGCGGCGCCGTCCCCCGGAACACAGACGGGAGGCACGAAAACATGAAACGCTTTCTGAAATATCTCGCGGCGGTGATGGTCCTCGCCGCTTTGGCGTACGTGGTATACCATTACCGGCAGGAGATCGCCAACCTGGCCCTGCAGGCGAAGGACAAGTATCTGGCCATGAAGACGAAGCTCTGCGCCTTCCGGGAAGAGCAGAACGACTTTGCGGACCTGTAAGCGGCCATGAACCTTGCCGTAAGAAGCCGGTACCTCCGGCTGCTGATCCCCGCCATGCTGGTGCTGCTGGCCCTGGCCGCCCTGCTCTGGGTCCTGGGCGGGTCCGGCTGCGTCTACCGCTTCCGTCAGCCCCGGGAGGCGGATACCCTGCATCTGGCGGATCTGAAAGGGAGCTACGTCACCGTTTCGGCGGAGACCCTGGGCGCCCAGACCTACGCCTTCATGGGGTATACGACCGAAGAGGAAGAGACCATCATCGAAGAACGTTACTGCTACCTGATCGTAGACGGGAAATACCTCTCCGTCCGGATCACCAAGGCGGACGTGGCGGAGCTGCAGAAGTATGACGACGGGAAGCAGATGGTGGCGGACGGCGCCATCGGCAGCATGCTGGAGCTGAAGTTCGCGAAGCTGGAGGGCACCGTGGAGCCCGGAGAGAATACCGAGACCCGGGATATACTCATCAAGTGGATCACCGAACAGAACATCAAGACCGACCGGGAGGGCGTCACCACGGACACGGCCACCGGCGCCGACGTGAGTCAGTATGCCGAGACCGGGGACTACAGCGCCTACCTGAACGACGTGATCCTGCCCTACCACATGACCATGGGCTACTGGGGGGACCGTTCCCGGGCGGGAGCGGAGATCCTGGCGATCCTGGCCGTCCTGTGCGTGGTCCTGGCTCTGCTGATCCTGATCTCCATTTTCCTGGGGATCTGGGAAAAGCCCTACCGGCGCGCCCTGCAGAAATGGGGCCGGAAGTCGATGGGGCAGGACTTTGCCAGGGGCGTGCGCTTCGGCAGGAAGAACAACCTTGTGCTGGGGGACAAGTACATCTGGTGGCTGCGCACCTTCTCCTCCCGGGTCATGCCCGTGGAAGAAGTGCTCTGGGTCTATCCCCGGAGCCGCAGACTGGAAGGGGGCAAAAAGGACTGGTCTCTGGGCCTCCGCTCCGAAACCGAGCAATGGAGCGTGCGTCAGGGAGAACTGGGCACCGTGCAGCGGGCCATGGAGGCGATTCGGGCCAAGGGCCATCCCCTGGCCATGGGCTTCGACAAGGACAAGCAGAAGCTGTTTGAAAAGGACCTGGCCCAGTTCAAGGCCAAGATCCGGAACGGAACGATCTGAGAAAGTACCTCAATGCGTGACAAACCCTGATTCTATGGACGCCCCGGTTCATCCGGGGCGTTTTTCTGCGTTCGGGGTTTTTTGCAATTCGACCGATTTTGACTCTTGCAATCGATACGGGGATTTTGTATTATTATTCGTACGCATCATTTCAGCACTTCGGCACATCAGCATATATTCAGCATATATTAAGGAGGTCCCATGAAGAAAGTACAGTTTACCGAAACAGCGCTCCGGGACGCCAGCCAGTCCCTGGTAGCCACGCGCCTGGCTTTTGATCAGTTCCAGCCCATCCTGGAGACGATCAATCAGGCGGGGTTCTACTCTGCGGAGGTCTGGGGCGGAGCGACTTTTGACGTATGCCTCCGATTCCTCGGGGAGGATCCCTGGGAGCGCCTGCGGAAGATCCGGGCGGCCATGCCCGATACCAAGCTGCAGATGCTTCTGCGGGGGCAGAACATCCTGGGCTACAAGCATTACAGCGACGATATCGTCCGGCGCTTCGTCCGGGCCAGCGTCCGCAACGGCATCGATATCATCCGGATCTTCGACGCCCTCAACGACGTGGAAAACCTGAAGGTCGCCATAGAGGAGACGGTGAAATCCGGGGCCATGGCCTCCGGCACCATCTCCTACACCACCTCCCC
>JAEEGI010007789.1_pt1 | contig 23884 bp, 21 predicted proteins | sample 8958751 | NCBI WGS metagenome assembly JAEEGI01 (sample SAMN16246545, study PRJNA631951) | gut metagenome | biome: gut microbiome; feature: rumen; material: KS-attached | host: Bos | place: Iran: Karaj | collected 2018-10 | reverse complement strand
GACCGTCATGGCAATATCAACGGCTCGCGCTACAAAGACCACCGCCACAGACCCACTCCCCACCACTACCGTTGGCACTATGACACCCACGGCAACTGGACACGACTCCGCCAAAAACGCCGCACCGTCGCCCGCCGCGAGATAGAGTACTATCAGTAGTTATTACTTGTCCAGCAGTTCCCACCATTCGGTAGGCAGGCAGACGTTCTCCACATCCACAGCTTCGCGGAACAGCGGGGCTATCTCCTCATCAGTGAAGCCGGCAATGCCGCAGCCGATGCGGGTGACATAGAACCGGTATATCGGGTTTTGACGGGCGTAGTCGATGAATTGGTCCACGAAGGGCTTGATGGTCTCTACCCCACCCTGCATTGTGGGGATGGCATAGCTCTGTCCTTGCATTCCCACGCCCTGACCCCAGATGGCACCGAACTTGGCATGGGCTATATGTGCAGCCCCACCGCCATGAAATCCGGCCAGATTGCTGCCAAAGACAAACACTTCGTTAGGCTTTAGGCTGGTGATACGAGCGGGTGTGATACGGTCGCCACGATGGCGCGATGGCTTGGCCAGGGTCTTATAGCCGTATCGGGTGCAGAAACGGTTGACTACCTTAATCAAATCGGTCGGCAGGTTATTGGTCACAAATTCTACTATAGCTTGCGGGATGTCGTTGTAGAACGCAGCTGCAATGCCGCCCGTGATACAGGCCAGCGTGTCGCTGTCGCCGCCTAGGGAAACGGCAAGACGCATGGCGCTCTCGAAGTCGTGGCTGTCGAAGAAGGCAACCATTGCCTCAGGGACAGTGCCTTGGCAGCTCGCCTCAAATTGATATGTCGGGCGTATCTCGTCGCAGGTGCGGTGCAGGTTGTAGCCGAATTGCCGTTCAACATAGTCGCGTATCGCCTCCTTGCTACTACCCGTCCGAGCCATGAAGATGGCGGCAGCAGTGGCCTGTGCCCCCTTGATGCCTTCGGGGTGGTTGTGGGTGATGGCGGCAGATATTTCAGCCAGTTTTAATGCCTCGTCAAGTGACGTGGCAGCATATCCGACCGCACTCACCCGCATGGCGGAGCCGTTGCCCCAGCTGTTGTAGGGCTTAGGCGAAGGCGACAACAGCCAGCAGTGAAAACCGCCGCCGTAGCCGCCCATAGGGCAGGGATATTGGTGCGCCCAATAGCGCATCGTATCGGTAAGCAGCTGTTCATCGTTGTCCTGCGGACCACGCTTCAGCAGCCAGTCGGCCACCGCCAGCGTCATCAGCGAGTCGTCGGTATAGTTCATACTCGGCTGCAACAGCTCAAAATCGGTGCGCTTAGTGTTATTAAACTCATAGATGGAGCCAATCGTGTCGCCCGCAATGGCCCCAATCAGCGCGGGATAGTTCTTATGGTCGTTTGTCATATTGTCATTTGTTTTCATCTGTTAATTCTTTTGCTATTAATTCAGCCTGTTTCAGAACAGTCTCTGTGGCCAATTGCTCCATATCAGGAGGATAACCGAAACGGCGTAGCAGTCGCTTGACAGCCACCTTCATCTTGGCACGTACATTCTCCTTGATGGTCCAGTCTATGGTGCTATTCTTGCGTATGGTCTCTGTCAAAACCACCGCCAGTTCGCGCAGTTTGTCTTTGCCCATCAGTTCAAGAGCACTCTTGTTGTTGGCAACGGCTGAATAGAACGCGTACTCGTATGGCTCCAACCCCATGTCTTGTGCTGCATTGTCGCTGGCCACAATCTGTTGGCTCAGTTTGATAAGTTCATCTATGACTTCGGCAGCAGATACTATCTTATTGTGGTATCGTGTGATGGAGCCGTCAAGCATCTCCATCAGTGTACGGCCTTCTACCAAGTTGTATTTCGAGCGTGCCTTGATTTCATCGGACAATAGCTTGCGCAACACCTCCAGAGCGATGTTTTTGTGTTCCATTCCTTTCAACTCCATCAAGAACTCTTCTGAGAGGATGGAGATGTCGGGCTTCTTGATGCCTGCTGCATCAAACAGGTCTATTACTTTCTCCGACACAAGGGCTTGGTCTATTACCTGCCTAATGGTGGTCTCTACTTCTTGGTTAGTATGGTCAGGGCTATGTGCGTCGAATTTACACAGACGTGCTTTCACCGCTTGGAAGAAAGCCACTTCATCTTTCACTTCCATGACTTCCTCGTGTGGTATGGCCAAGGCGAAGGCTTTGCCTAACGCTGTCACCTCGTTGACAAATCGTTTCTTTCCGTCTTCAAGTCCGAGGATAAAGTCTTCAGTTTTGAGTATCCACGATAGTTTTTCTGATGTGTTAGCTGTGAAGTATTGTTGCCAGCCCAATCCATGCAACATCTGTTCCACTACCTCTAACTTCTCATTCATCAGATCAACTGCTTGAGACTGCTGCTGTGTGGGGTCGCCTTTGCCTCCCGCATCGGAGTAGAACGACAAGGCTTTCTTCAGGTCGGCGGCAATGCCGAGGTAGTCCACCACTAGTCCGCCGGGTTTGTCCTTATACACACGGTTCACGCGGGCGATGGCTTGCATCAGGTTGTGGCCCTGCATGGGTTTGTCGATATAGAGGGTATGCAAGCATGGCACATCAAAGCCCGTCAACCACATGTCGCGCACTATCACAAGACGCAGTTCGTCATCAGGGTCTTTCATGCGGTCGGCCAGCTTGTGACGGTCGGTCTTGGTGGTGTGGTGCTTGGCGATTGTTGGGCCGTCGGAGGCCGAGGTGGTCATTACCACCTTGATTACCCCTTTTTGCAGGTCGTCACTATGCCATTCGGGCTTTAGTGCGATGATTTCATTATAGAGTTCCACGGCAATTCTACGGCTCATGGCTACAATCATCGCCTTGCCCTCAAACACCTGCTGGCGTGCCTCGAAATGCTCCACGATGTCGCGTGCAATGTTCTTCACTCGACTGGGACTGCCGATAAGGGCTTCCAGTTGCGTCCATTTGGCTTTGGCTTTTTGAACATCGTTCAAATTTTCCACCTGTAGCTCTTTGTCCAACTCTTCCACCAGTTTGCGCCCTTCGGCACTCAATTCTATCTTTGCCAGACGGCTCTCGTAGAAGATGCGCACCGTGGCACCGTCTTCCACTGCCTGGGCGATGTCGTACACATCAATGTAGTTGCCGAAGACGGCAGGCGTGTTCTTGTCGGTCAGCTCTATGGGTGTGCCGGTGAAGCCGATATAGGTGGCATTGGGCAGTGCGTCGCGCAGGTATTTGGCGAAGCCGTACTTGATTTCCGAACCAATCACCTCGTCTGCTTCATTTCTTACTTCCACAGCTTTGGCCTTAAATCCATACTGTGTGCGGTGTGCTTCGTCGGCTATCACTACCACATTGCATCGGTCAGTCAGCAGGTCATATACATTGCCCTCATCGGGCTGAAATTTCTGTATGGTGGTAAACACTACGCCGCCCGACTGCACGGCTAACAGACCTTTCAGATGCTCACGGCTCTCGGCCTGTATGGGAGTCTGTCTTAACAGTTGCTTCGACGATACAAAGGTCTCAAACAGTTGGTCGTCCAGGTCATTCCTGTCGGTGATGACAACGACTGTGGGATTGTTCAGCCGCCCGACTATCTTGCCCGTGTAGAACACCATCGACAGCGACTTGCCGCTGCCCTGCGTGTGCCACACCACTCCGGCACGGTGGTCGCCAGTCTGCTGTTCTCGTACCGTCTTTAGACCGAAATTCATTGGCGACTCGGCTGCTATCATGCTACCCTCATTGATGCCTGTTGCCCTCAGTGTGGACTCCACTGCCTTGTTCACGGCATAGTATTGGTGGTAGGCGGCCAACTTCTTCACCGTCGTGATGGTGATTTGGCCGGTCTCTTTGTCTTCGTGCTTGTCTTTCTCGAATACGGTGAACGAGCGTACCAAGTCAAGCAACGTCTCAGGGTTGAGCATGCCGCGCACCAGCACTTCCAGCTCGCCTACCAGATGCGATGCCACCGTCTCACCGTCTTCGCTCTTCCAAGCAGAGAAACGGCTCATCCCCGATGATAGTGTTCCTGCTTTTGCCTCCAAGCCATCGCTAATGACTATTACTTCATTGTATCGGAACAGCGAGGGAATCTGCTCTTTATAGGTGCATATTTGGTCGTATGCCTTAGTGACAGTAGCTTCCTCATCGGCGGCATTCTTTAGTTCCATCACCACCAGCGGCAGTCCGTTGACAAACAACACCACATCGGGTCGCAGGTTATGACCGTCTTCTATCACGGTGAACTGATTGACCACGGTGAATTCGTTATCCCACGGGTCGTCGAAGTCCACTAACCAAACTTGTTTGCCTCGTTCCTCACCCTCCTCGTACACCGATACCGTCACGCCCTTCGTCAGCAGTTCGTGGAACTGCTCGTTGTCGGCAATCAGGTCGGTCGAGCCGATACGCATTACCGTCCTTACTGCATCCTCCAACACCGCCACTGGCAACTGGGGGTTAAGCCTCCGCACAGCATCCTCCAGTTTCCCGCGCAGCACCACCTCCTCCAGCGACGACCGCATAGGGTTCTCCCCTTCCGGCGCGATGTCAGGCCCATACAGGTACTCGTACCCCTTGCCCTCCAGCAGCTCTATGGTCATCTGCTCAATGTCCGATTCTGTCAGCTTGGTCATAATACCTTATCTTTCTATGATTCTCCAATATCCGTTCTTGTCTGCACCCACACGTTCAATAATCTGTTTCTTTGTAAGCGATGACAAAAGTCTTTCCACCTGTCTTTGGGAAATTCCGATTATCTCCGACATTTGCTTGGCTGTCACATGGTCATTTTCTGCAATTATATTGAGAATCTTCTGTTCGTTTACACCGACATTTGCACCGACACTTACACCGACATTTGCAGTTGATTTCACGGACGCCCCCTTATGACTAATAACGGCACGCCGTATCTCACCAAGCATAAAGTCGATAAATGGTCCGCAGTCTCCCTGCTTAGTGCTTTGGGCGATGGCATCGTAATACGCCTGTTGGTTGGCATACACCATATTCTCCACAGGCAGATGGGCAAACGACGGATTCCAGCGCGACAGTATCAGCGACTGCCACAGGCGTCCCATCCTGCCATTGCCATCGGTGAATGGATGGACGAACTCAAATTCATAGTGGAACACACAACTGCGCACCAGCAGGTGGTTGTCGTCGTTCTTGAGCCAAGCGAACAAATCGCCCATCAAGTTGCGGACACGCTCTGCTGGCGGAGCAAGGTGTACCATTCCTGTCTCGGAAAACACCCCCACGCCACCCTTACGAAAATGGCCTGCATCATCAGTCAATGCTGACATCATCAGTCCGTGTGCACGCAGCAAGTCGTCTATCGAAAAGGGATTAAGTTTTTCAAACTCCTCATATACCTTTATGGCGTTCTTCACCTCCTGAATCTCACGGATAGGTGCCACCACCGTTTTCCCGTCAAGGATATCTGCAACCTCACTCTCTAAAAGTTGGTTGCCCTCTATGGCTAAAGAGCTGTGGATGGTCTTGATACGGTTAGCCTTGCGCAACCGCAGGGCATCGCTCTGTTCCATACGGATGGCGAATCGCTCCATCTGAGCGGCAATATCCGCCACCAGTCCCACCGCCTTCGCCGACAGAGTAAAAGGCGGGGTATATCCATTATATGTCTTTGTCATTTTTTCTGCCATAATTTATTAAATTCTGTCAGTCTCCCTTCTTCGAACCTTCTTCTTGTGTTCTATGATCTCGTGGCGAAAAACGTTGTTTAGTATTCAAAAATCCTAATCTCTTTTGGAGAAGGTAAGGACTCTGTTTTATCTAATATCTTCTGATTTATGGGGGAATTCGATGCAAAGATTTTTTTTATATCTCCTTTTAACCAGTCAATATTCCAGAGACTATTTGGTGAACCTTCAATAAGTTCACATAGTTTTTCACTAAATTGTATCTTGTGCAGGCTTTTTAATGTTATTCTCTGAAGCCATACCTGTAGATGACCCACATTAGGAACTTTATATAATTTCTGAACAATTGAATTTAGGACTATTCCTATATCTTTTGGTTTGCGAATAAAATGTAATAATTTTGCCAATATAGAACATGCAATGGGATATATTCTTGGGTTCTTGTACATTATATCCACAATGATACTAATCATCACTTTGGTGTTGGATTCTTTTATTTTTTTTGTTTTATAAATTTTAATGTAGAATTCATCCAATGCTCTAGAGACGCTTCCTGAATTTGGGTATTTCTCAGCCAAAGAATGTATCAATAGTAAATGTTTCTGTAAAGATTCTTCTGATTGTTTTGACTCATTCCAAAAAAGCTTATCTGGTTTGACAGCATCTCTTACAACATCGGTAGTGAGAAATGTTTTTTTTGAGTTCATCCTGAGATTTAAACCTTGAAGAACTTCTGATAAAAGCTTTGCAATAATTACGGCCTTTTCTTGAATATCAGCAAATATTCTATAATCATCTCTATAGCGCAATATTTTATAATGTTCAATTTTATCATTTACATGTTCGTTGTTATACTCTTCGATTCTCTTTGTCAGCTTCATATCTGCATATCCTAAGACCATTTCTGCAATAAAATCAAATAGTGTACTTCCTTGGGGTATTCCATTAGTCTGCCCATAAGACATCGCCTGTATTAATGCATCTATGGTATTGCCAACATTATCTTCATTTCGATGTGCTTTTGAATAAGTCTTACCTTTTAACGCCCACGGAATAGAGTGCGTGTATATTGATCCATAACAATCAACCACATCTGTGTTAAAGAAACAACCATATTCAAGTGAATATTCGATTGATTTTTGTTCAATTTCTTCCCACCAATTCAAAATTGTTTTTTTAGTAAGAATATTCTTACGTTTGGTTTTCCTATATATGGGTATACTACAGCAAACTATATTATTATTAGCACGAAACTCTTTAAATCGTTCAAGGATTTCTGTCCATGCATTAGTTATGGCATCAACTAAACAAATATATATTGCAGGATTAACCAACTGCAAAGGTCTCCATGAATATGCACCATCCTTATTCGAATAAAATTTATAGTTTGCATCTTCACAATCCTTAGGATTTTTTGATTTGATATCCTTTAAAGGTCTATTGTTAATTGCTTTGTTCAATTCATCTAATAACGGCTGGAAATCAAAGTAAGGAGGAAGATTTATATTGCAATAGTTGTATTGCTTTAAGAAAAATTCCTTTGCTTCACTTGCTGAAATATTCAATACTGTTTTCATTTCTCAACTCTTCTATTATATAAAATATTGTTTATCAATGTAACTAATGTATTTATCTACAGTTTATTGTCCTCAGACTTTTACTTCGCCAGTCATTAGGCGTGGGAGGAGGGTGGCTCGTTGGGCTGACAGAGTTCGCATCTGTAGTTGATTGTTTCTCATTTTGGGCACAATCATTTCCATTTCTCGATTAAAACTTGCTATTGATTTCTCATCAGGAATAAACATTGAGTATTTCAATAAATTACCAAGGTCAACACGCTGTCTTCCTGATGAACCGACGAGTGAAGATACTGCATGGTCTCTAAAATCATCATAACGTGTCATGATATAAGCAAAAAACGGATGCAACCCCATTTTTGAACGCATAACGAGAAATTCTGTAGATCCCCAGCCAACTTGTCCGTCTTCCAAAAAATCAATATATGCAGCCTTTCCATTCTCAAGGCAAGGCGATATGCGAGCCATTATAGCATCACCATTAATAAACTTTGTCCCACTTGCAAATGGTCTCATTCTCCATGAAGAAGGGGCATAACCTTGTGTTTCGATGTTTGCCATCTCGATATATGGAGAATCTTCATTCTTTGTCAGTTTTCTACTTGGGTTAAAATCCACCAAATCTGCTATTTTGCCTTCTTTCCAGGTGGGGTCGGGGTTTTCGATGAAGTAGTGACGGAAGAGGGTTTCGGCGAGGGCTTCGAGGGTTGCATTCTCCCGATTCAACAAATCTATCTTGTCATCCAACGAACTCAACACCCCAGCAATCCGCTTCTGTTCTTCAATAGGTGGCAGCTTAAGAGACATACTCTTAAGACCAGATATTGTTAATGCTGGTTGAGTAGATCCAATTGTAATCTCATCTAGTTTCTGTTTCCCAATACTTGATATAATCCAATTTTTCAAATACTGAGGCAGTAATCTATTAGTATCTATCGACTTTATCCAAGTCAGGTTCCCATCCTTAAAATAGAATCTATCATTTTCCTTAACGATATACGGTATTCCTAAACTACCAACGGATGTAATCAGTATATCATTAACTTGAGGAGCTCCGTATTTTTTCTCGATTTCATTAAACCGTTCTTCAGAAATGAACAATTCCGTTGTAACTTCTCGATTGTTATATAAGTCAATTATTTCTTTAGAACGATAAAAAGGAACACCTGTCGGCATGTATTCTGAGTAAAAAATACGTTTTGCTGAAGTAACTTCTGTCACCTCTCCCAACTTATATTCTTTCCATTCACTCATGGCTACAATTGATTATATAATTCATCTATTTCGGATTCGAGCATTAGTTTTTGAATACGAATATTATCAATGGCTGTATGTTCTACCGGAAATCTTGAATAATTCTCCAATGATTTTAACTGTGCCTCTTTTACTTGTATCTTATTCAGAATATCTTTCCTCCGTAGTTCTTTCTCCCTGTCATTCCTTGCTCTCTCACTTTCTTTCATGTACCTAAGTGTGCGACATGCAATATAAAGGGTGATTCCCATCACCACCAATGACACACAAGCCACTATCAGATTTGCAGTTTCCGTACTCATATTGTTTTCAAATCATTTCTCGTAAATACATCGTATGTTTGTTTTTTACTTTTTTGGCTCTTTTAGGGACATTTAACACATCATTATAACTCAGCCACTTAAACATCTTCTTGCTTTGTTTTCTGTAGTTTCTAGTTCATTTTTTGGCCTTTTTTTGGCCTTTTTAGGGACATTTCACACATCACTACAATTCAGTTACTTAAACAACTCATTGTATTGTTTTCTGTGTCTTTTAGTTCATTTTTTGGCCTTTTTTTGGCCCTTTTGATTGTAATTAATTTCTCCTCTTTTTTTAAGCTCTTCCAATCCAATGCCCAATGCCTTATTCATTATCTCAGAATTCTTAATATATTCATCACTGATATAGTATGTTGTTCCTGAGCCTATACCTTCTTTTGCCAAAAAGCCCTGTTCAATGTATTGCTCTATAATATTTCTTACTTTTTTGCGAGACATATGTGTGCCAAGTATACTCACAAAGTCCCCCATTTTGGCTTTCTTAAATGTGGAAAAATGAGCCAAAACCACAGGCCATGCCTGTACAGCATTCCAATCCCTTACCTGTGAATATTCACCTTCTTTTCCGCAGAATTCATAATAGCTCTTTGACAAGGTATAGTAGGTTCCTCTTGTTTTACCATGTTTTTCAATTATTCCGCGTTTCATCAATTCTTTCAACTCATCCTTTGAGACCGTATTGGAGTTTCCTTCTCGGATGTCATTAAGAGCAATAACATCAAAAACAGAGAGCTTATCTTCTTCTGCCAAGTCTCGTTGTTCTGAATTCAGAAACATTGCAAAAGCTTTGTCTTTAATGACGGCCGATATATGTAATTCTACACGGAATGAATCACTTTTAGAATAATCGGGGGCTTCTTTGCCTTCTGACAAAGTGTTTCTATATATCTTATCAACACCTTGTCCTGACCGCTCAACAATACCTGTTTTCGAAAGGACATCTGCAAGTAGTCTGTTTCGCGGGGTACTTTGTACTCTCAAAAGATTCCCGATGGTTACGCCCAACGGGAAACCGCCAGCATTCATTATCTCCATCTTCTGTGGATACTGCTTGATAACAGTTTCGCTATTGCGACGATAGTCCCTATGTGCTATCGCATTATTGACTGCCTCACGAATTACCTCTTCGTTAAAATAGGGGATATTGAAGATGTAAGAATTTTCATTTACATCTATTTTATCATTCCTCAAGTCGATGTCATGCCAAAGAAGATCAATCATTTTATAGAATGGCTGACAATACACCTGCCTGTTGGTATACGGCACCAAAGATTCTGTTTTCCGAAACTCCAATATAACAGACGCTTGTGGCAAATATTCTTTTAATATTTTTTCCTGGCCTACAAGAATCAATGCAGCATACGTCACTTCTCCTTTTTTGACCAAATCCAAATCACTTAATACTTGCTCATCCGATAGCGTCAAGAAATCTGGATTCTGCTGTTTTTGAGCATATTTCTGCTTCATGATCCGTATAGCCTCAGGGTCAAGGTCTCTGATTGTTATCCCTTTACAGATCTCGGCCGAGAAGTCGGGCTCATGTTCCTGAAGAATGCTAAAAATCATTTCGTCGGACATCGGCTTCAGTTCCTCCCCAACACGCATCAAAGGTACGTCCTCAAAACGGAATAGTTTGCCGGTAGGTCGTCCTGGAACCTCGATTACAAGCACACGGCCTGTCTTATTCTCTTCGTCTTCATATAATTCATATATATTGGGCCGGATTAGTGTATCTCTATAGATATTGCTCTCAAGTTCACCTATTTTGCCTTCACATTGTTTGGTACCAACAACTTTGTGAGGATAGGCATCCTCCATACCAATCACAAGGCTACCACCTCCCTCATTGCAAAATGCGGTCACATAGCCAAGGATACAACGTCTTCTATCACCTGGCTTTGCCTTGGTTCCCCCGTCATATGCAAAGTTCCCTTGCTCGGCTTTCTTGAATTCTACCTTGTCTTCCGACTCTTTGAGTTTTATTAATTCTTTTATTGTATAATGTGGCATAGCGATTATATTTCTATTCTATTCAAATTCTCCAGTATCAACTTGTTCAGGCGTTCTTCTTCTAAGAGCTGTTCTTCGAACTCGGCGCGGAGGGCGGTGAAACGCTCGGCGAAGTTGAAGTCGTCTTCCTCTTCGGGTAGGCCGACATAGCAGCCGGGGGTGAGCACATAATCCAACTCGGCCACACGGCTGACGGGCACCGAGGCACAGAAGCCCGGTACGTCGGCATAGTCGGCACTCTCGTCGCGCCAATGGTGGTAGGTGTCGGCAATGGTGTGGATGTCTTCTTCCGTCAACTCACGGGTGCGACGGTTGATAAGGCGGCCCATGTTGCGGGCATCAATGAAGAGTATCTCCCCCACCCTTTTCTTACGGTTGCGGCTGACGAACCACAGGCAGGCGGGAATCTGAGTGTTGAGAAACAACTTGGCAGGCAGATTGACGATACAGGCAATAAGGCCTTTGTCGATAAGTGCCTTGCGTATCTCACCTTCCCCGCCAGTCTTGGAGGTCAGCGACCCTTTGGCAAGCACGAAGCCAGCCTGTCCTGATGGAGCGAGGTGATAGATGAAGTGTTGTATCCAAGCAAAGTTGGCGTTGCCAGTGGGAGGCACACCATACTGCCAGCGGGCATCGCCACGCAGCTGGTCGCCGCTCCAGTCGCTGTCGTTGAAGGGAGGGTTGGCAATGACAAAGTCGGCCTTCACATCTTTGAGGGCATCGTTGAGGAAGGAGCCTTCGGTGTTCCACTTCACCTGCGAGGCATCAATGCCGCGGATGGCAAGGTTCATCTTGCACAGCCGCCAGGTGGTCTGGTTGCTTTCCTGTCCATAAATGGAGATATTCTCTATGCATCCCTGATGTTCGCGCACAAACTTCTCGCTCTGCACAAACATACCGCCCGACCCACAGCAGGGGTCAAGCACACGCCCTCGGTACGGCTCCAGCATGGTCACCAACAGTTCCACAACGCTACGCGGTGTGTAGAACTGTCCGCCTTTCTTGCCCTCGGCCAAGGCGAACTCTCCAAGGAAATACTCAAACACATGCCCCAACAGGTCGGCACTGCGGGTGCTGGTGTTCTGTAACGTGGAGTTGCCAATAAGGTCTATCAACTCCCCCAGTGACGTTGGGTCAAGATTGGGACGTGCAAAGACCTTGGGCAGAACACCTTTGAGGGAACGGTTCTCGCGCTCGATGGCATCCATCGCATCATCTATCAGTTTGCCAATCTGCGGGTTCTTTGCCTGTGCCACCAAGTGACTCCAGCGGGCACCCTCCGGCACGTAGAACACATTCTCGGCGGCATACTCCTCACGGTCCTCGGGGTCGGCACCTTCGGCCTTCTGTTTCACCAATTGATCATAGAGCCGTTCAAATTCCACAGAGATATAGCGCAGGAATATCAAACCCAGTACCACATGCTTGTATTCTGCGGCATCGATGTTCTTACGCAGCTTGTCGGCGGCTTTCCACAACCGTTTTTCCAACGGCTCTTCCTGTATTTCCTTTTTTGCCATAGCAATTGATGTTGATATAATGCAAGCCCGTCGTGGGGCGGGCTTGCATTGATTGGGGAAGCGTGTGTTATGCTTCTGCGGGCCAGACGGGCTGGAGATTGCGGTCGCCGTAGGCGTCGTCGATCTTGCTGATGGTCGGCCAGTACTTGTCGCCGTGGGGCAGCGGGAAGGCGGCCACCTGGCGGCTGTAGGGATAGTTCCACTCGTCGGCGCAGACTACCTGCATGGTGTGAGGTGCGTTGGCGATGGGGTTGTTCTTCTCGTCGTATTTGCCGGTCATCACGTCGTCAATCTCCTGACGGATGGCGATGAGGGCGTCGCAGAAACGGTCCAGCTCGCTGAGCGGCTCGCTCTCGGTGGGTTCCACCATAAGGGTGTTGTGGACGGGGAATGCCACCGTGGGGGCATGGAAGCCGTAGTCGTCGAGACGGCGGGCGATGTCGCCCACGCTCACCTTGAGGCTGAACTCGGAGAAGTCGACGATCATCTCGTGGCCGCACATGCCGTTCTTGTTGGTGTAGAGAATCTTGTAGTATTTCTGCAGGCGGGCGCGCAGGTAGTTGGCGTTGAGGATGGCGTGGCGGGTGGCCTCGGTCAGGCCGTTGCCGCCCAGCATGAGCAGGTAGCCGTAGCTGATGGGGAACAGCAGGGCGTTGCCGTAAGGCGCGGCAGCCATGGCGTTGCCCTTCTTGCCACCCACCTCCGCCTGGCTGTGCTTGGGCAGGAAGTCGAGCAGTTTGGCACTGACGGCGATAGGACCGACACCGGCACCACCACCGCCGTGAGGACCTGCGAAGGACTTGTGGAGGTTCAGGTGGCACACGTCGGCACCCATGCGTCCGGGGCTGGTGATACCGATCTGGGCGTTCATGTTGGCGCCGTCCATATAGACGAGTCCGCCAGCACCGTGGATGATGTCGATAATCTCGAGGATGCCCTCTTCGAAGGCACCGTGGGTGGAAGGATAGGTAATCATGATGCAGGCGAGGTTGTCCTTATACTGTTCCACCTTGGCCTTGAGGTCGTCGATGTCCACATCGCCGCGGTCGTTGCACTTCACCACCACCACGGTCATGCCGGCTTTGGCAGCGCTGGCGGGGTTGGTGCCGTGGGCGCTGGCGGGAATGAGGCAGACATTGCGGTTGGGCTGGCCCTGGTCGATATGGTAGTTGCGGATGACGGTGAGGCCGCTGTATTCGCCAGCTGCGCCCGAGTTGGGCTGCAGGCTCACGCCGGCGAAGCCGGTGACGATGGCCAGCAGGTCTTCCATCTCGTTGATAAGCTCGTTCCACCCCTCGGTCTGGTCGGCGGGGGCGAAAGGATGGATGGCACCGAAGCCTGTCCAGCTCAGCGGCAGCATCTCGGCGGCGGCGTTGAGCTTCATGGTGCAGGAGCCCAGCGGTATCATGGCGCGGTTCAGGCTGAGGTCTTTCACCTCCAGCTTTTTCATGTAGCGCATCATCTCGGTCTCGCTGTGATATTTCGAGAACACGCTGTGGGTCAGGTAGGGGGTCTGGCGCATCAGGTTGCCGGGCAGCGAGGCTGTGGAGCAGCAGCAGCCGTTGCACTGCAGCAGCTCGGGGGTCTTGCCGGCGGCGGTGGCGAGGACGGTGATAATCTCGTTGACATCCTCCTTAGAGGTGGTCTCGTCGATGCTGATGCCGATGCACTCTTCGCAGATATAGCGGAAGTTGATGCCGTGCTCAAGGGCGACTTTCTTCACCACGTCGGTCTTCACGGGGCACTGCAGTGCGAGGGTGTCGAAGAAGGCACGGTTGTGCTGTTTGTAGCCATACTTCATCAGCTCGCGCTCGAGGACGGTGGCGATGGCATGGATGTTGCCCGCAATGCGGCGGATGCCTTCGGGGCCGTGCCATGCGGCGTAGAAACCGCTCATGATGGCCTGCAGGGCCGAAGCGGTGCAGATGTTGGAGGTGGCCTTGTCGCGCTTGATGTGCTGCTCGCGCATACCCAGAGCCATACGCAGGGCGGGGTTGCCCTTCACGTCGACACTCCAGCCGATGATACGGCCGGGGAAGGCACGCTTAAAGGTCTCGGTGATGGCGAAGAAGCCGGCATGAGGACCGCCGAAGCCCATCGGCAGGCCAAAACGCTGGTTGCTGCCAAAGGCGCAGTCGGCACCCATCTCGCCGGGGGTCTTCACCATGGCCAGGGCCATCAGGTCGGTGGCCATACCCACGAAGATACCCTTCTCGTGGCACTTGGCGATAAACTCGGTGTAGTCGCACACCTCGCCAAACTGGTTGGGGTTCTGCACCACCACGGCGAAGTACTGTGCGGCATCGAATGTGAAGTCGGCCACCTTGCCGGTGACTATCTCAATGTTGCGCGGAGCCGCATTGGTGCGCATCACATCCAGTGTCTGAGGCAGTATGCCCTCGTCTACGAACAACTTGTTCACTCCGTCCTTCTGAGCCTGACGGCTGCGGCTGGCGTAGAACATCAGCATGCACTCGCCGCCGGCGGTAGCCTCGTCGAGCAACGAAGCGTTGGCCATAGGCATGTGGGTCATGTCGGCCACCATGGTCTGATAGGTCATCAAGGCCTCCAGACGGCCTTGGCTGATTTCGGTCTGGTAGGGAGTGTAGGCGGTATACCAGCCTGCGTTCTCAAACACATTGCGCTGGATGACGGCAGGCGTGATGGTGCCGTAGTAGCCCATGCCGATATAGGACTTAAACTGCTTGTTCTTCTTGGCCAGCGAGCGGCAACGGTTGAGAAACTCATACTCGTTGATGCCGTCGGCAATAGGCATCGGCTCTTTCAGGCGGATGGCGGCAGGAACAGCCTTGTCAATAAGTTCGTCCATCGAGCTAACGCCGATTTCTTTCAGCATTTTCTCTTCGTCAGCAGACTTGGAGACACCGTTGTGTCTCGGAGTGAAATTGTTGCTAATCATATTGTTATTTTATAATTATTAATTAATTTATCTTACAATTCAGCCTACAAAATTACGACTTTTGTACGATATATACAAAAAAAATTCACCAATCAAATCCAAACTGCTCCTTCCGCATCCGTGCCACAGCACAAAATCCGCCATCAATACCCTGCCGATTCCCCTCGTTCCGTGCCGCATTCCACCGCGCCCTATTGCCTTGTGCCCCCCAGTCTCCCCCCTCGTCACTCCCTACCGTTTTTTACCGATTCTTACCGATTGGGACGCATTTAGTCGCTATTATAGCCATGAAGGGGGGAAGAAGGATTCTTGAAAAATGGGAGGTTCGAGGGAGTCACGTCAAGCGCGGTTGAAATGCTCTTCGGCATGTCGGTTGGCCCAACGCTCGGCATATAGGTTGTCGTGGCGGTGGTGGAGGAAGCCCGCCAGCTCGAGCCATTGGCTGACGAGACTGGGCAGTCCGACGACGGGCAAGTAGAGCCAGCCCCACAGCTGGCTGTCGAAGGTGTGTCCGTATTCGTGCAGGAGCATCCCGCCGGCATAGCGGCGGGCGTAATGCTCGAAGTCGGTCTGTATCTCCACAGGCAGCCACATCTGCACATGGCAGCCGAGCGACATGCCCGTGTAGGCGTGCTCGCGGCGGTGGCAGCAGGAGACGTAGGTGACGCCGTCGAGGGTGTCGACCCTTTCCACGTTGCCACAGAGGACACGTGTCTGAGAAACGATGTATCCGAGAAAGAATTGCGGCAGCTCCCAGATGAAGCGGGTGACGGCCTGGGCGATGCCGTGGCGGCGGTGGGTGTCGAAGCGGTAGCGGCTGCAAAACACCTGCCATGCGAGCTTTCTGTTCCTCATCAGTGCCAACAGGGTGAGCAGGATGGAAATGCCTTTGGCTGAGAGGAACAGCCACACCCCTACCCTGCCCACCTCGCTGTCGCCCAGCAAGAGGAGTATGGCGGCAGCCCATGTGGCAGCGGCTAGTGTGAGGGCTATGGTGCGCTGCGGCGGCATGGTGACGATGGTTTATTTGATGAACGATGTGGCCTGATGGGGCTCGCGCTCGGGATATTGCGGAGTGCCTTCGGCGTGGATTTGCCGCAGCAGGAATGCCATGTTGTCGGCCATGGTGCGCATGGTTTGCAGACCTTCGTCATCGAGTGCTGCCTCTCCTTCGGTGCGCCCATAGACGATGTTCCAATACTGCGAGGTGACGATGGGCATATTCTGCATCTGGAAGGGCATGAGCAGTGTCTGATACACCGCTGAGGCACCGCCACGGCGGCACACGGCTACGGCAGCGGCCGGCTTGTTCTGCATCACGTTGGAGGCGGCATAGCTCATGCGCTGTATGAGGCTGAGCACCGTGCCGTTGGGCTGGCCGTAGTAGGTGGGCGAGCCGACTATCAGGCCGTCGCATTGTGCCATCAGGTCGATAGCGCGATTGCAGAGGTCGTCGTCGAACACGCAGCGGTTGGTCTGGCTACAGTGGCCACAGGCCACGCAGCCATGCATCGCTTGTCGGCCAATCTGCAACAGTTCCGTGGTGATGCCGTTTTTCTCCAGTTGGCGGGCAGCCTCGGTGAGGGCGAGGTTGGTATTGCCGTTCTGACGGGGACTGCCGTTGATAAGAAGTACTTTCATATTGTGTGAATGTTTGAATGTCTGATTGTTTGAGTCTTTGGCCATGACGGAGCCGAACGGCGATGCCATCACCACCCCCGCGGCAGTTGCCATGGCTGATTTTTTGATAAATTCTCTTCTGTCCATTTGTATTGTTGATATGTTGATATGATTAAAAGGGTTTAAGGGGGTTTTAAAGTAAAAAGTAAAAAGTAAAAACTAAAATTAGCTGCCGCACCGGGATAATTTTCAATTTTCGAAGAAACTAAAATAGTAATTGGTGTCTAAATATTCTCCGTTCTCCCATATATACAAGGTGTCCCCATTGTACACCACAGCCGCTTTGTCCTCATTGAAGCTTGACACCCAGTCGTACTTTGGCTCAATGACCATCTTGCCTTCTGTGTCGATAAAGCCCCATTTATCGCCTACAAGCACTCCGCACAGCGTGTCGCAAAAGTCCAGCATATCGTCATACACGCATGGTATTACCACCATCATGGTTGAGTCAACGAAGCCATGTTTGCCTCCTAACTTGACTTGGAAGAGACCTGAAAAATTAGATTTAATTATGTCAGTTGTTGGTATTTGTATCATTGTATCTCTAGTGTTAATCCAAGTATATAGGTTGCTGCTGTCGGCCACAGTAGAGTCGGAAACAGACGGCTCCTCACTATTGCTCTTGCAGGCGGTTAAGGCAACGAGTGTAAGCAACGCAACGCAGAGTATCATTATCTTCTTCATCTTGTTATGTATTGTTGATATGATAAAAGGGGGTTAAGGGGTTTAAGGTTTAAGGGTTTAAGGGGTTTTTAAAGTAAAAAGTAAAAACTAAAATTAGTTGCCGCATCCGGATAATTATCAATTTTCAACTTTCGAAGTTTTTAATTTTGTTCATTCTTAGGGCGAACCTTGTGATACACATATTTGTCGGCCATTCTGTCATATCCTTCTACAAAGAACCAACCTGAGTTCCAAAACTCTTTTCTCCCCGTTGGAGCCCATTTAGGCGTGGTTTGATAGATGAGGGGATGTCCGGGTTTGCCCATCAAATCACATGGGTAGAAATAGATGTAGGCAGGCTCATCGCCAAGACCGCCCCACTCGATTGATATGCCGGCAATAAATCCGTCGGCGGTTAGTCTCATATTGCATAAGGGCATAATGGTCGTGTCGTCATGAAAGCGTGTACAGCAATAGTCGCCCAACCCCATTTCAATGAAATCCGTCCCCTCGAATGTGCAACAGCTACACTCGTCCATATCAAAGAGTGATTCTTGATTCGTTTTCTTAAGCCATTCGATGAAGTAGGCGGTATCGGTGGCATTGGGTTCGCGCTCGGAACGGATATAGTTATATTGGTCAGCGAAAAACTTGGCAGAGTCGAATTCGGCGGCAGTAATCTCCACATCTTCAAAGGGGCATTCGCTTGGAGTAGCCACATCGGTGATGGGCAGCGTGCTGTCGGCCACTGAGTCGCACACCGTCCCGCTCGTACACGCGACCAACAGTACGACAGCACAAGTCCAAATGAAGAACGACATCCTCATATCATTGAAATCAAGAGTTTCAATGATAACGAAGAACCCCAATTATTATTGCATTTTGCTGAATAGTATTAACTAAAGGTGACTTCTATAAATTGAATAATATGGAGTTAAAAAGGAAGTTAAATAGATTAAGGAAGTCCAGTGGACTTACGTCTAAAATGGACAATACGTTTGTCTACAACATTAAATTGAATAATATGGAGTTAAAAAGGAAGTTAAAGTGGAAGTTAAAATGGACAATACGTTTGTCTACAACATTGTTGCAAAATGTATTGTCCTCTTTAACTTCCTTTTTTACTCCCCATTTTACTCCCCTTTTAACTTCCATTTTACTCCCAACTTTTGAATTAATAGAACCCATCTTAAATGTAAACAAAAACCATAAGTTTTTTTAGCCGTCTAAAACTTCCAACCTAGTCCAAGAGTGAGTTTCAGCGGTCGGACCCACATGTCGTCGCCATGATCGAAAGCCAAAAGGTCGGTGAGTGCCATCTGGATGGTAGCATCGACAAATAGTCCACAGGAAACCTCATAGCCCAACATCGCACCGAAACCGGAATGGCTGTCGGACATGGCCAAAGTCTCTTGTCCTGTGGTTACATCGACATCGATGACGTGGTGGTATGGGTTGAACGTCTCGTCGACCGTAATGAGTCGTCCCCATGTGATAAACTCAGTGTAAGTACCCACTCCCACGAATCCCCAGCCAGTGCGGGCATTGCCGAAACGCCAGCTTGCGTAGACGGGTATTTCCACGCTGGCCGCAACGAGCGGGCAGGCGGTGCCATCCATCGTCAAGGTGCTACGCTGAAAACCATAGAGGGTGTTGAAACGGATGAAGAACTGCCGCCCTATGTTAAAGTCGAGGAACATACCCCCTTCGGCACCTACAGATGGTGAAGCCATGATGTCGCGTGGAATACTATGCAACACTGGTTGCGAAAGGTTTGTATTTATCCGCACACCGAAGTTAACAACTTTGGACGTGTCGGATAGTTGTGCACACGCCAGCAATGGTGCTGTGGCAATAAGGATTGTGACGAATATCTTTTTCATGTTTTGAACTATTTCATATTGTTAAACGAAAACCGATTCTAATGCCCCCTAAGCCGTGCTTGCTAAGGCCCGAGGTATAGGTGAGGCGGCGCACATAGTCGATGCGGATGCAGCGAAGGATGTTCTCAATGCCAAAGCCCACCTCGATATAGGGAGTGGTGGTAAAGAGCGTGGTGCCGTCGGGCAGTGCATACAGTCCTTCGTGACCGAACCGAGGATTGTTCTTGGGCGACAGCGAGCCGTAGATGCCGCTAAAGGAGAGCACTTCGCGCAGTTTCAGCTTGTTGACCAACGGAATACGGTTCAATATCCACCCTTTGAGGTAGTAGGTGGCGTGGAGTGTCACCCATTGGTCGGCGACGAACTCCATCGGTCGCATCAGTGTGAAAGTGTTTGGCGAGAGATAAAGTGAGAGGTTGCTCTGCGGTGTGAAAAGCGACGGCAGCGGCGCTCGGTTCCATACCACACCCGTGTGCAGGCGGGTGTCGATATGTCCGAAACTGGAGAGCCAGAATCGTTTCTCGGCAATGATGTCGGTGCGCTGGTAGGTAAAGCGGTAGTCGGTGTGCCCTAATGTGTGGCGCAGACGGAAGACGGGTGCATCCTTGCTAAGGTTGAAGGGCGACTCCTGCCCTAGACGGTTGTTGTAGAGTGGTTCGCCAGGGGCGTAGCGCAGCTGCAGGCCCGCCTGCCAGTCGGCAAAGCGGCTCACCCCTGTGAGCGTGCCGTCGGCAGCTATGCGATGATATGCCAACGCCCCTGTAGGTTCGAAATCGGCATATTGCACCCAAGCGTCAAGACTGAGGCGGTTCTGCCATTCGTGCTCATAGCGCAATCCCACACGGCGTGCATACTGCATGGCCGTGGGCGGCAACGACGGCCAGCGCGACATGAGGATGTTGTCGCGGTCAAGCAAGTCGGTACTTTGTCCGGGGTTTTCGAGGTCGTAGGAGGTGCTGAGGTAGAGCGCATGTCGAAGAGACTCGTAAGGGTGGTACTCCTTGGGGCGGAAACTATAGATGGCGGTGGCGGAGTATTTCAGTCGCAGGTCGCGAGTGCCAAAGGCCAGATAGCCTTGCGTGAACCAATGGCTGCTAAGATTGGCGGTAGTCATGCCACCAAGGCGGAGACGCAGTCCTTCCACAGGGTTGAGGTTAATCATATTGTAAATAGGACCAATGTCGAAAAGGCTCTGCTTGCGATCGGGTGCAGTGGCCACATAACCCGAGCCGAATATCTCCACCGCCTTGATGGCAGTATTGAATTCAGGCACCCGCCTCAATTCGGTGACGAGACTGTCGATAACTGTCTCCTTGGCAGTCAAAGGAACAGGACGAAGCGTGTCGAATGAGGTGTGTTTTGGGGCTTCAATGCCATTTATTCCATTCAATGAGTACACAGCTTGATGAGCATACAGCTGCCTCCAGTTCTTAAAGATATAGAATCGTGCGTATGTGTGCATCTCCTTCGACTGCAGATGTCCTCCTTGCGTGGAGGAAAACGTCTCGTCGAGGCTTAGGTCGCTGACAAAGTTCATGTTGATTTGTGGAGGCACGCTGATGGAATAGCGTTTCAGAATGTGATTGTTGGCGGTAATATAAAGGTGACCTGTGAAACCGAAACTCTCACGGTTGACTGGCACGAACATCAGTTTCACACACTGTACTCCATCAACGGTCACAGTGTCTTCAATAAAATAATGATAATAGCTTACCGCCAATGTGGACGACAACGGACTGACAAAGCGGTTGAGCATCAGGTCTATCGAATTGTCGAAGATATTGATGCGGGTAAACATGGCATCAAGGTTGGCCGACAGACCCTCCCGCTCGAGTAGCTTGTCAATGCCTTTTGAGCGGCGGGCCAGCTCATGCTCGCCCTCGCTGAGTGCCTCGCGCAGACTTACTGTCAGTACTGGGGTTTGGTTGAATTGGTCGGTGTCGACATATTTTTGTAAGAAAGAGAATTTCTCCAACAGAGCGTTGCGCTCAAAGTCGAAATCAAAGCGGTCGAGAGCCAGAATGGTCTTCTCGTAAGTCAGCTGCGAAGTGTCGTGTTGAGGCCGCTGCTGATCCTTATGCGCAATCACGTCGTTCACCAAATCCACAGCAGGGTTGTTCTTGCGGCTATAGCGGTCTTTGTGGCGCGAGGCGCATATTCTTGGTGATACGGTTGGCGAGCAACGTGACAATACGCTTCTTGTAGCCGACAAAGCCGACCGAGAGGGTCACCAACCCCTGACTGTTCTCAACCTGGAAGCGACCCTCTGCGTCGACCATGGTCCCAATCTGCGAGCCCACAAACACCACTTGCGCAAACGCTATCGGCTCACCCGTCCGCACATCCACCACCACTCCCTCAGCTCCAGTGACAGGCGGTACCTGTTGCGCCCATGCGCACGGCGACAGCAATATAAGTGTTATCAGTAATAGAACCTGTTTTCTCCTCATGATTATGGGGAGGCACTTAGTTATTTATTTGCTGTATTTTGAATTACTTCATTCGATTCTGGCGGTGCAGTTCCTCCTCCTCACGGGCTATGCGGGCTTTGGCTTCCTCGAGGGTCTCACCTTCCCGCATGAGGAATTTCTTTACAAAGGCATCGCTGATGCGGGTGAAGCCTTCCACCACGCCGTCCTGAACTGCGGTATAACCGCTAACTACACCATTCTCGATGGTCTTGTATCCCTTGACCACGCCATCCTCAACCTTCTGATAGCCGCTTTTCACCGTGTCGGCTACACGTTGCATGTTGTTCTTTTCCATCTTTGATTCATTTTGTGCTCCTGCCACACTGCTCACGGCAGTGGCAGCGAGGAACAAGATTACTGTTTTGAATGAGCTTTTCATCTAATCGATTCTTGAAATCGTTTGCAAAAGTACACTATTTGACAATAATATCTCGTATCTATAGAAAAACACGACAACGAATATACCAATTTGAACAATTTGGCGTTATATAGTCATGGAAAACATCCATGAACAATTTGAGCAAACTGTATCGCTGTGCCATTACGGCGACGACATCTACCTGTTGGACGAGGGACAGCCGTTTGGCGAACTGATGCCTTTGGTGTCGGGTCGCGAAATCATGACGGACAAGATTGTCTTCCTGATGTGCCGCTCGGGGTTGCTGCACATTCGTCTCAACTACCATGAGATGTCTCTCTCTGCGGGACAAGTCTTCATCGCCCTGCCGGGCATGATTATCGACACACTCGGGGTGAGTCCCGACTTCCGCGCCACCACCATGCTCCTCTCCGAGCGGTTTACCGACAGCCTCAACCTCGGCAGCCCCTACCGCACACTGCTTTCTATCCATCGGCAACCTGTGGTCACGCTGATGGCTGGCATGGAGGATGCCATGCTCAACATTGTCGGCATGATACGAGGGCTGCTGACGCTGCCATCTCACCCCAACCTCGGCCGCGTGGTTCACCTCCTTTTCGAGTCGTGGTTCTTCGGCTTCGGCCCCTACCTGCACAGCACCGAGAGCCAGCGCATTGCCACCACAGCGGAACAGCACACCGGGCACTTCCTGCGATTAGTGGAGCAGAACTTCCGCCAGCAACACTCGCTTGGCTGGTATGCCTCACAGATGAACATCACTCCAAAGAGACTCTCCATCTGCGTGAAGCAGACCACAGGACGCAACGCCACAGAGTGGATTGACCGTCACCGCCTGCTCGAAGCCATCCGACAGCTCCGCAGTGGCAAGTTCATGGTCAAGGAAATAGCCTCGAATCTCGACTTCCCCAACCAATCCGCCTTTGGAGCATGGTTTAAGCGGCAGACAGCTCAAAGCCCAAAGGAATGCTTGACGAATTGAAAATTGAAAGTTGAAAATTGAAAGTTGCTGCCGCACCATTTGTCAACAATTTTCAATTTTCAATTTTATTCGTATCTTTGCAAATTGAAATAATCGAAAAAACACCACCATTAAAACCTATCATTATGAAGAAATCATTGTTTGCAACAGTGCTGTTACTGTTGGCCGGTATGACCTTGAAAGCTCAAGAAAGTAACTACGCAAAGACCGACTTCGTTCCGGGCGATGAAATCATCTTCGACGACAACTTTGAACACGAGAAACTAGGCGAGTTCCCGCTGAGGTGGGATTTGCTGGACGGCTATGCGGAGACGGCACAGCAGAATGGCCGCAATGTGGTTGCGTTCACGGACAACGGACTGGGACAGGTGATGCCGCTGATGAAAGAAAAATGGGATTGGCTGCCGGAGGTGTTCACGGTGGAGTTTGACCTCTACGTGGCTCCGATGAGTACAACCGACGAGGTTTGATGGTTTTAGGGGAGAAAGGTTTTAGGGGTTTAAGGTTTTAATGTTTGATGGTTTTAGGGGAGAAAGGTTTTAAGGTTTTAGTGTGTCAATCCCTCAGACCCT
>JAEEGI010007787.1_pt1 | contig 23885 bp, 18 predicted proteins | sample 8958751 | NCBI WGS metagenome assembly JAEEGI01 (sample SAMN16246545, study PRJNA631951) | gut metagenome | biome: gut microbiome; feature: rumen; material: KS-attached | host: Bos | place: Iran: Karaj | collected 2018-10 | reverse complement strand
ATTTTTTTCATATATCTACAAAAAAGCCTTATTACGTTGACAAAAGTACAAAATATTTTGGATTATTCCAAATTTTATCCTATATTTGCACAAAAATCAGTATTAATATGGCAAAGGAATACGATTATCTGATAGTTGGAGCAGGGATATACGGTGCAACTTTTGCATGCATGGCTCATCGCCAAGGTAAACGTTGTCTAGTGATTGATAAGCGTAATCATCTTGGTGGTAATATCTATTGCGAGAACATCGAGGGCATCAATGTCCACAAGTATGGTGCTCATATATTCCATACGTCAAATAAAAAAGTATGGGATTTTGCTAATTCCATTGTCGAATTTAATCGCTATACCAATTCGCCCATAGCCAACTATAAAGGTAAACAGTATAACCTGCCATTTAATATGAATACCTTCTATCAGATGTGGGGCGTGATTACACCTGCAGAGGCCCAAGCTAAGATAGAAGAGCAACGCCAAGAAGCGCTCGAAAAGATGAAAGCCGATGGTGCAACAGAACCTAGAAATCTGGAGGAACAAGCCCAGTTGTTGATAGGAAGGGATATATATGAAATTCTCATTAAGGGCTATACTGAGAAGCAATGGGGGCGCAAATGTAGCGAGCTACCAGCCTTTATTATCAAGCGCCTGCCTGTACGCTTCGTTCACGATAATAACTATTTTAACGATCGCTTCCAGGGTATTCCTATCGGTGGCTATAATAAACTCATTGATGGCCTGCTTGATGGTGTTGATATTAAACTGAATACAGATTTCTTTGATAATCGCCAGCATTGGGAACAGATAGCTGATAAGGTTCTTTTTACAGGAAAACTTGATGAATACTTCGATTATCAATATGGAAAGCTCGAATATCGTACCGTTCGTTTCGAAGAAGAAATCCTTGACACCCCCAACTATCAAGGTAATGCGGTCATGAATTTTACCGATGCAGAGGTTCCTTATACCCGTATCATTGAACATAAACATTTTGAAATGTTTGGTGATGATGTTTATAAATGCCCCAAGACAGTTATTTCTCGCGAATACTCCACCGAGTGGAAAGACGGTATGGAGCCATATTACAGTGTAAACGACGATAAGAATATGTCGCTCTATCAACGATATAAGAATTTGGCCGATCGCAATCCCAATTTGATTTTGGGTGGTCACTTGGCTGAATACAAATATTACGACATGGCTCCAATTATGGAAAAAGTTATGAAACTATTCAAGTAGTTGATTTGTGAATACAATTGAATGTTTTTGCTAATAGAGCGACTAATTTGAATTGCTTGTCGTAAATGTTGCGATAAAAACTGAGTTTTAATAATAAAGATATAGGCCAAAATAATAGCAAGAAGAATATGCTAATAATATATCTGTGATTCAGGAGTGATTTTGTGAGTATCTTTGTTCTGACTTTTCTGAATTTGTACTTTTGTATCTCTGTTTTTTTATATGTTTGCATGAGGTACAAGGCTTTGACAATATAGTTGAAAGTAAATAATATAAAGTCTACGTAATGACCTTGGTATGGTTCATCCAACAGTTTATCGGATATATATAAAAAACTTTCTATATTCTTTTCTGCCTTTTCGCTGGTGGTGTTTACTATAGATAGTGGGTTGAATTCGTAAACATATGTAACATCTGGAATTATAACAATATAATTACTTGTGCTATATTGGCGGTATGACCATAATACATCCTCATTTAATAGTCCTTCAACAAAATAAATATGATGTTTAAGAATATGCTCCCGACTAACTAGTTTGTTCCATGCAGCATTTTTGATTTTTATGTCATAGTAAAATTTCATGATGTCATCGGTGTTAGTCGCAATTTCAATTTCTTTAATGGGGAATGGTACTTTTTCCTCTTTACAATCATAATAATTGGCAATTATAGAGTCGGCCTTAGGGTTCTTTTCCAATGCTTCTATCATTTTAGATATGCTGTTAGGCTTCATATAATCATCAGAGTCGATGAATAGTATAAAGTCTCCTTGTGCTGCATTTATGCCTGTATTTCTTGCTGCGGAAAGGCCTTTGTTATGTTCGTGAGTTATGATTCTAAAAATTATATTACCCGAATATAATTTGATTTTTTCTTTTGCGATAGTGATGCTTTTGTCAGGCGAACAGTCATCTATCAGGAGGCACTCCATGAAGACGTTGTCCATGTCTTGTGAAATGATGGATTCAATACATCTACTTATGTATTTTTCTACTTTATAAACTGGTACAATGATTGAAATGCGATAATGTTGTTCCATATTATACTATTTTTTAGAAATAATGTTTGTAAATAATTGATGCCACAATATCATGATATTGTCAATATTGTATCGTTGAATATTAATTTTTGCTTGTTTGCTCATCTCATTTCTTAATTGCGGGTTTTCAATAAGTTTGCAAATTCCCTCTGCGAGCATAGTTGAATTACCATTCTCGCATAATATGCCGTCTTCACCATCGTGAATAATGTCGCGTGGGCCACATGGACAAGCGAATGAAACGCATGGCAAACCAACTGACATTGCCTCGGCTAGGACAAGACCGAATCCCTCGTATCTTGAGCTAAATACAAAAAAAGAACTTTCTTTGTATTTCTTTATGATGTCGTTTGTCGCTCCATGGCAAATAATGCTTGAAGATAGATTGTTATTAATGATAAGCTGTTCGTAGAATGTCTTATCTCCAGGACCATAAATATTTAAGATCCATTCTGGATGCTTTGAGTGTACCATTTTCCATGCTTCAATGAGTATGTCAAATCCTTTTTGATAAGTGTATCTGCCTACCGCAATAACTTTTTTGGTATTGCATAGCTTTATTTCTTCATTGTGGATTGTTATAGGGTTGGGAATTACGGATATGTTGTTAATCCCTTTCCAATATGAAGCATCTTCATTTGTGAGTACAACAAATCTGTCCAGTTTCTTAATTTTGTTGTCCAATTGCTTCATCCATAAGAAAGACAACCCCTTATTTATGATATGTGGAAAAAACTTTATATTAATATCTCTATATTTGTATCGCCCAAAATGAATTTCACCTATTTTTTTACTTCCGTCTTTTATGTCATTAATAAAATTTATTTCTCTTCTTAATAACGATGTGGTGATATCAGGTTTGAGCCATCTTAGTGTTATTTCTAACTTATGGTGATACTCGTTCTGTTTTATGAGATAATAAAAGAAACGTTTCCAAAAAGAGAATCTCCATAGTTCGTCTATGTTTACGTCAAGTTGGATTATTTTTACTTTTTTTGACAGGGGAAAAAAGGGCTTAATATCTTTGTTGTCAGTAGTGATAATCGTGATGTCATATCCTAATCGGTCAGATAAGTAATTAACTTTTTCTGTTAGGACTCTTTCCATTCCAGAGGCTCTGTTTAGGGATGGAATACAATATGCAAGTCGAATTGTATTATCTGATTTTTTTTGGGGAAAAGATTCTTCTAACACATGCTTCATTTGATTCTCCCATGACAGGTTTTTAATAGATTCTCTGATTTCTTTAGGCTTGATAGCGAGTTTCCTATAAAAATCAACGATTTGTTGAATATCTATAGGTGATTCATCTGCTGGCATTTTTAATACATATGGTTTGGTATCGAAATCGCTGTCTGTTTCTGAATACATAAAAGGAATGCCTCTTGCTGCATATTCGCGGTTTTTTAGGGTTTTGATATGTTGAATGCCTACTCGATGCCTTCCAAGGCTACCGACACCAAAATCACATTTGTCGAATATCTCATCTAATTCTTCGCCGTGTTTTTTGCCATAGAGTATAACATAATCTTCCATATGATAGTTATGAATAATTTGTCTTATTTCATTTTCCTCTTCGATAGAATAAAAATAACCTACCATATGAAATCTTACGATATAAGTTCGTTTTTGAGCATAATAAGTTGCAAGCCCTTTTACAACTCTGTCAAAGCCATGCCAATTGTGAATCTCAGCAACACCAATTAGATTCAGTTCTTCTGACGTGTTGTTAAGATTTGTTTTTAAACGGATACTTTCAAAATCGATTCCGTTCGAAATTTTAATGGTTCGTTGTCCAAAAATGAAGTCGTCATCCGAAAATGTAACGATAGCATCTAATTTTTTGGCAAATTGGTTTCTAAATAGCAGGTCAGGTATTAGTTGGCGTTTTAAATACCAATTACTATGTTCGGAATCGTAAGGGAAAGTTGGAATCTCCATTACTACCTTTATGGCTTTTGATTTAATTTTCTTTAACAATCTGATTGTAAAGGGATTTGCGTTGTGGTTTGAACGTATATAGATATAATCTATTTGATTTGATTCTATATAATTAATGATAGATGCAAATTCTATACGTTTTTTTATTTTGGCCAAAATACCATTTCCGTAATTTGAAATACATATGTCATCCACCATCCTTTTTTTGCTATTGGTCTCGTCCATATAACAGGCACAAACATTGTGCCCGAGTTTCTTTAAAGCTTTTATTTGATATGATATTTTTTTGCTAATACCATTATTTGGATCTAGACCATGAAATGTGATGTATAATATGTTCATATTATATGAGTTTTTTCTTTTTTGCAATGCCAATTACTATAGCTGCGGAAAGCCAGCTAGGTAAAATTCCAATAACGTAGAATAATAAATTAACTAAGCAATGCTTTTTAAATCGGAGTATTTCCAGTAATGATGCTGGGTGTTTCATTGCGTCTTTTATCATTCTGTTGGATAAAGGGGGAGTGATGACTTTTCTGTTTTTTAAAGCGCCAGATAAAATGAACAGCATCTGTACCATACTTCTGGCGCATCTTGCCTCATAATAAGGCTTGTCTTTTAAAAACTTGTTTTTGTTTTTTATGTAGGTGAATATATTTATAAATTGCTTTATTTCTTCCAAATTAATTTTTTCTCTACCTTGATAATTTGATAGGGAATTACTTCTAATAACATAATAATATGTTACATTGGGTACTATTACCCCTCTTGAGACAAGTGGAACAATATCTGCACTGAACATGACGTCTTCGTAAAAACGGACTGATTTGAAGTAGAAGTTATTTTTTTTTATAAATGAAACATTGAAAAGGGTGTTTGTCGCATAGTCACGAACATATTGATGCATGTCTCTAAATACATATGAACCAAACTCATCTTTTTTGCATAATACTTTGTATTCTTGTATAAGATATTCCTGACCGATATCAAGTGGAGCCCCATTTTCGTCTACAGTTTTTATTGCACCATAAACAACATCGGCATTGTGGCTTATTGCTTCTTTGTATAAAATGTTGATACAATCATTACTGATATAGTCGTCAGAATCCATGAAAAGGAGGTATTCACCTTGGCAGTTATCAATAATAGTATTTCTTGCAATACTTAATCCTTTGTTTTCTGGTTGATTAAGGATACGTATGTTTTTTCCGTTCGGATGACTATTAGCGATACTGTTGACAATAGTCATGGAATTGTCTTTGGTACTATCGTTAATTATTAGGATTTCAATTTTACCATCGAAATCTTGGTTGAGAGCAGACAAAAGACTTTTTTTGATGTACTTCTCAACGTTATAGATTGGAATGCCAATAGTTATGTCAAAATTTGAATTCATTATTTTGAATTTTTGTGCTAAGGTAGTGATTTCTCTGGAATTTTCCAAATAAATAATGTTTTTTTTTCTAGTTTCAATAAAAAAATGTATATTTGCATGCAGAAATATTATAATAATTGATGAGAATATCAAAATACAAGATCGTTTTTTGCACTCCTGCAATTTATTCTGCAGGAGGTGTTGAACGAATAGTGTCTAGTAAAGCTAATTATTTTGCAGAACAATTTGGTTATGACGTTACAATAGTAGTGACAGAAGGACAAGGAGCAACTTCCTTTTTTACTTTGTCTGACAAGGTAAAAATTATAAATCTTTGTTTAAACTTTGAGGAACTGTGGGGGATGCCATTTTGGAATAAAGTTGTTCTGTATATTGGAAAACAGCGACAATATAAAAAACGCTTAAAAACGATCCTACATGATGTTCAACCTGACATAACGATTAGTACGTTGCGTCGTGAAGCAAACTTTATTAATTCAATAGACGATGGAAGTATAAAAATAGGTGAACTTCATCTTCCTCGGTCGAACTATAGAAAGAACGATGCAAAAAAATCAAATATAATAAAGAGGCTTTTTTATAAATGGTGGGTCTCTGATGTCGTAAATGTATTTAGCCGATTTGATAAGTTGGTTGTGTTAACAAATAATGCTGCATTAGAATGGCCAGAGCTTAAAAACATATATTTAATTCCTGACCCAATGAGTTTGGCGATTTCAAAATTTAGCTCGTTAGACAATAAACGTGTTATAGCTGTGGGGAGATATTCGTTTGAGAAAGGATATGATATGTTGTTGAAAATATGGTCTATCGTTGAGAAACAATGTATTGATTGGCGTTTAGATATTTATGCTATGGGTGATCCTACTCCATATGTTAAGATGATGACAGAACTTTGTATTGATAGAAACCGTTGTCGATTAAATGCTGGTATGTCTGATGTGTTGGATGAGTATCTCCAGAGTTCCATTCTTGTTCAACCATCTCGTTCAGAAGGTTTCGGACTTGTTATGGTAGAGGCTATGGCTTGTGGATTGCCTGTTGTTGCATTTGATTGTGAAAATGGTCCCCGGTCAATTATGAGAGATGGTGAGGACGGTTTTTTGATCCCAATGTTTGACATAAACATGTTTGCTAGTCGTCTTGTCGCGTTGATGCATAATGAATCATTAAGATACGAGATGGGAAAGAATGGTAGAATTAAATCTGAACAGTATGGAATAGAAAAGGTAGCATTACAGTGGAAACAACTATTTGACGAATTGATGAAGAAAAGATGAAATATGATGTGACAATAGGAATTCCAATTTATAATACAGTTGATTGTGTTCAAATGTCATTGATGTCTGCATTGGCGCAGACTTATCCTTCTATAGAATTTCTTTTGGTTGATGATGGCTCAAAAGATGGGTCACTTGCTGTTGTAAATCGTATTATTCAAAACCATAACAGAAAAGATGACGTTAGAGTCTTAATTCATTCGGAAAATTTAGGTGTTTCTGTTTCAAGAAATCGTATAATAGATGAAGCTGCAGGTGAGTATCTTTTTTTTATGGATTCTGATGATGCGATTGCTTCAAATACGATAGAATTAATGATGCAGAATGTCCGTAGATATAATGCTGAAATCGTATTCGGTTCTTATGAAAAATGCGAAATTTCTGGAAAGAAAACACTCTATCAATATCCTTTGTTGCAGTTCATGAAAGAGGATGAATTGGCTAGTTTTGCTTATCGTAAATATGCAGGAATCCAGGCTTCTTCATGTAATTTTTTAGTAAAAACTTTTATTCTTAGAGAAAATCAGCTTCGTTTTATTGATACTGATTATTGGGAAGACTTGGTGTTCACTTTTGATTTGGTTACCTATATATCCCGTGCTGTTTTACTTCCAGATATAACTTATTCCTATAAATGTAGAATGAATTCTTTGTCGCATTATCATACTCGTGACAGAATTTCGAAAGAAGAGGTAATGAAGAATATTAAGGCTATAAATCATTTGAAGGATACAACTAAGTCGTTATGTAAAAAGAATTATTATCCTAATCGATGCTTTAGTATCGCTATGACAGACTTTTTTATTGTCTGTAATATCTTGAAACTTAGAAAAGTGATTAGACCTCCATTTAACATGGCAGAGATGAAATCTGTTCTTGATCATCCTTCTTCTTTTATAAAAATTTGTACGTTTCGTCAGGCATTTGTTCGTAATATGCTATTGTTTCTTTTGGGAAAACTTCCATCTTTTATTTGTGTTTGGATTGTTTGGTTGATAGGCAAGGTTAAAAAGTTGATATAATATTTGGCGGTTTACGTTTTATTTTGTATCTTCGCACACGGAATTGTAATCTTTATTATTATGTCTAATTGGTACGAAAAATATCTTTCAATATATGGTAAACCATTCAGCGAGGTTCCTCAAGATGTTGTTGATGGAACTCGTAAAAGGCTTGCTGCATTGCAAAGTGACAATCCTATTGCATCCATTGTTGTTATAGGATATAATGAAGAAACTCACTTACAGGCTTGTCTTTGGGCTATCAGTGAAATCAGATGTAAATATCCTATAGAAATTATTGGTGTGGATAATGACTCCAATGATAGGACAGCTGAAATATATGAGAAATCAGGTATTCCTTATTATACAGAGTATCAACATTCTTGTGGGTATGCTCGTCGTTGTGGCTTACAGCATGCTAAGGGTAAGTATTATTTTGATGTGGATAGTGATACTTTATATCCTCCGATGTATTACGAATTGATGTTAGAACAACTGATGAAGCCAGGAATTGTTGCTGTTTCTGCTACATGGGGCTATATCCCTGATGCAAACCATTCAAAGTTAGGGCTTAAGCTATTTGAACTATGTCGTGACTTATTTCTTTGGGTTCAGCATTTTAAACGTCCTGAGTTAAGTGTAAGAGGGTTAGTTTTTGCATATAATGCTGATTGTGGACGAAAGGAAGAATATCGGGTAGATATAATCCGTGGAGAAGATGGCTCTATGGCTTTGTCATTAAAGAAATATGGAAAGATCAAATTTGTTCATGATAAAAGATGTAGAGCCATTACTGGTTATGGAACGATTGGAAATCAGTCATTATGGCAGAGTTTTGTTGATCATGTTAGAATTCAAAGTAAAGGTATAACTAGGATATTTTGGAAAAAAGATCATTATGAAGATAGTGAAGATAATTTAGTTGAGAATAAAAGATGAGAGTTTTGTATGTAAACGATGCGATAGCGATATGGGGCGGTCTAGAGCGTATACTTGTTGAAAAAGCAAACTATTTGACTAATCATTATGGTTATGATGTTGCGATTGTTACCTCAGAACAGGGAGAACATAAAGTTCCATATAGTATAAGTCCTCAGATTTATTTAAAGGATTTGGGAATCAGATTTCATCAACAGTATAATTATCGTGGTATTAAACGTTTCTTTAAATACTTTAAATTGCATCGGAGTTATCTTGCTCATTTACGCAAAATGATTAATGAATTCCAGCCAGATGTAATAGTAGTCATGCGAGTTGAATTGGTTTCTGATGTTTTGAAGGTTAAGGGTGCTATTCCTCTAATTTTTGAATCTCATGCATGTTGCAAATGTGATTTGTTTGAAGGTTATGGCTTTTGGCGACGGATACATTATTCTTGGCACATTTATCAAGCTAGTAAGGCTGATACTATCGTCGCATTAACCAATCGCGATGCGGCTGATTGGAGGAACTATTCAAAAAAGGTTCAGATAATCCCCAATATGGTAAACCTTAACAAATCAAATAGATATAGTTTGCATGAATCTAAGGAAATTCTGTTTGTTGGACGCCTTTCTAAGCAGAAAAATATTGATGGCTTATTAAGGATATGGGAAATCGTTTCTAATAGATTCCCCAAATGGAGTCTACATATATATGGTGAGGGAGACGAAGAAACTGCACTCATGAAAAGTATTTCTTCTACTAATGGAAATGTCGTTTTGCATAAACCAATTTCTAATCTTGATGACATATATATAAATAGTTCTATGCTTTTGCTTACATCTATATACGAACCATTTGGTTTGGTTATGCCTGAAGCTATGAGCTATGGCCTTCCAGTAGTGGCTTTCAATTGTCCATATGGACCATCAGATATCATTTCGGATGGCTTAGATGGCTTTTTGATAAAAGAAGGAGACATTTATGCATTCGCTCACAAAGTTTGTTTATTAATAGAGAATAGACAATTACGTATGCAAATGGGTGTAAATGCAATAAAATCGTCTCAAAGATATTTACCCGATAATATTATGCTTTATTGGAAAAATTTGTTTGAAAAATATCTAAAATAAAATCCATTGTTCTGGTTGTGGATTAAAAAAAAAGATTTTTTGATCCCATATTTTGGGAGCAATAATAATTCTTTCTTGATATGTGTTTAGCCAAGCTCCCCACCAGCTAAAAGTGCTGTTGGCAATAATGTTATGCCTGCATTTGCTCATTAAAAACATGTCCTTATATGAATCTTCTCCTTTATTATGATCTATTATTTTATAATGTTTGATATTCATTTGTGAGGCTAATAATTCTGCTTCGTTTATGTCGTCTGAGAAAATAAAGTAATATGGATCATCGATTTTATTCTCAATGTATTTTATTGCTTTTTCGTAATAATCTCTGTTTAATATCGTCATGCCGAATTGTGAATAATCTCCTCTTCGGATGTGAAGAGATACTGAGTTGCAGGTTTGTAACAGTAAAGCTAAATTTTGGTTCTTATTATCTATTCCTTGGAACGTAAATGTTTTGTGTACATCCTCTTTGATATTTGCGAAATATTTTTCATTTTGCCAATATCCATAATAATAAAGGGATAAAGAATCTGAAAATTGCTTATTATATCTGAGATTGTCTTTTTTTATGATGCCCAAAGGATCGTAGTGGTCTAATATTCGTAACCACTTCATATGTAGGCCTTGTTTGTTAATACAATTTTCTTTGATACCGAATACTTTTTCAAGTTCGTATCCATTATGCATCTTCCAATTGTATTTATTCCAATAGTCATAATATGAAATATCTAACTTTACATTTATGCCTTTTGTTCTAAGTGCAAGCACAAACGCGTATTGAAACATTTGATTTCCTAAACCACCAGTAATAATAACTTTCTTCATAGCTCTATTTTTTGATGACAAAGATACAACAATATGATGATTTTTCCAAATACTTTCTTATTTTTTTTGTTTTCCAAAAAGAATAGGACATTCTTCCCTGTTGAAGATAATTGGTAACAACAACACTTCTATGATGAATGCTATGGTTATACATTCATACCAATCGTAGGCGATGTTTGATGTGCTTATACTTTTCTTAACAAGGAAATCGATGATGCCAATCATCATTCGGTGTAAGCCAAAGATAAGCATGGTGCCGATGGAGATGAGCGTGATGATGCGGCTCTTGATGTTGTTGAGCGATTTTGAAAGGTATATGAATGCGTATACAGATACGAAGTTTACCACATAATATAATATAATGTGGAGTACGAATCTATCTTCGTGGATATGCCAGTAGAATAAGATGAGGCTGAGAAGTAGGGTAGAGGTTCCGATTATTACATCTTTTCGTAGATTTAGTGTTTGGAGATAACCTTTCTGTTGAAAAAGATTGCCCATAAAGAAGAAACAGAGGCAACGGATCAGTCCATGATAGGTGATATATGGGGCGTAATGGTAGTATTTGTTGGCGCCATAGAGGATTATGGTGATGACGGAAAGTATCAGCATGATGGTTTTGCCGTGTTTGCTCTTATTGAGTACATCTGTTAGTATGTGCATGAGGAATAGGGCTATCAAGAACCAAGTTACACCATTCAATTCGCAGGAGAAATTGCTGTTTAGTTGCCCGAGCATGGTGCCAATAATGGGCTTTACGGCATCCCCCCAGGTAATGCCACTATGCTCTATGTAGAATTTTGCTAGCCAATAGGGGTAATATATTACATTATATATAATATAAGGTATCAAAAGTGCATAACCATATTTCTTGGCTGACTCTTTGATTGTTAGTTTTTTCTTCTTGAGATAGCCTGATACAAAGAAGAACGTGGAGAGGATAACTGAGGCTAGATATTGCAGATAAAAGGTGTCTTCTTGTTGGGGTAGGTGGCAGAATACCACTACCGTCATGCAGAATGCTTTTGCCCAATCTATCCAATTAATTCGGTTCATGTTGCAAAATTACGAAAAAATATCCATATTGTGGATTCTTTTTCGTAATTTTGCACAGAATATGGCAAAACAAAGGATTGAATACATTGATGCGATGCGAGGATTTACGATGATTTTCGTAGTGTTTGCACATGTTTGTCATTTCTGTTTGGGTGATTCAAGGATGGGCTATAATGCGGTGTTTATTCTCTTTCGATTGCCTTGTTTTTTTATGATTAGTGGGTGGTTGTTTGAGTCTGTTGCCCAACGTCCGTTTAAGGAGGTTGCTAAACATAAAGCGATGGTGCAGCTATTGCCAACCTTTATATTCCTGCTGATTTTGGCACCGCCACCAGAGTTTTTTCATCAGTTGGGTGCGGTTAAAGGCGGATATTGGTTTACTTTTGCATTATTTGAGTTTTTTATTCTCTATATGCTGATGGTTAGGGCTAGTAGGAGGCTGACTCCCATATTTGCGATTGCACTAACCTTGGCTTCTTTTATATATTCACGTTATTATTATAGTATCCGTACGTCGGCAGATGAATGGCTGTTGATGGTTATGGACTTTCTTGGATTTTTGAGCATTATCACCTGGCGCTTTTTTATATTCTTCTATTTGGGAACATGGATAAGACGTAACTTTGATGCCTTTATCCGATGGACTAGCAAACCTGTTGTGATATTGCTGATAGCAGTAGCGTTTTTCTTGATTGCTTCTACATCTCATCATGATCATCTGCTGTTCGAGATGTTCCGATTCTATGGTGGTGGCATCACCGGTATGATTATGGTGTTTACATTCTTCCGCTTGTTTGCTTCTTGGCTTAAGAAATGGCATATTTCTAAGCCCTTGCAATATGTTGGCACCAGAACATTGGATGTCTATCTGCTGCATTTCTTCTTTTTGCCACGCTTTTTGATGGCTTATGCGCCACAATTGGCTGCGTATAATAGCCGTTTCGTTGAGTTTTGGGTGATACTTGCTGTATCACTCGTTGTGCTGGCGTTAACATTGGCTGCCAGCTATGTTATTCGCCTGAGTTCTTTCTTAGGGCATTATCTGTTTGGCGTAAAGTACGATAAAGCGGCCTAAGTCAGATTGTGCCAGGTATAATGCCAAAGTTTGTGCCACCAGTTATGGAAGGTAAAACCGTCACCCATCATCACGCCTAGAATATACTGGCCTTCTTCCTCCAATGGCTCAACGGGCATGTGGTTAGTATCGAGATTAAATATCTCTTTCATCAACCACATGATACCTTGTGAGAAGCGCGTCAATCCTAATTCTTTAATCTCCCCATCAATCGTAGTCTGCGAGAATTGGAACAGTTTACTTCTGCCATCACCAAAGCGGAGTACATAGAACAGATCCATCAGGTTTCGCATCTGAATGCCTTTTTCTAGAAATAGGTTATACAGATGAACTATCTGAAGAACAATCGTCATGGCATGTGAGGGTACTGTCAGTTCCCCAGCCTTGCGAAACATCAAGTCGTTGTTCTGCAACATCCATTTCTCAAGTCGGGTGTTGCGTTGGGATGATTTGCCTGCACGCAGTTCGGTGTATATGCGTACATTGATGTCGGCCCATTGGTTCAGGTCAACCTGATTTTTGTAGCCGAAAACATAAAGGTCAACACCTTTGGTATAGCGTAGTGGTTGGAGTTCCCGATCATAGAAACGAACCAAGCCGGGGCCTGTTATGACTGATGAACGTAGATGATGTGTGTGTAGCTCCTCTTGTAGCGTAACCAGTCTACGACTCCTGCCGCGATTCTGTTCTTTGATATCCTCTGCTTCAGCCATCCAGTCGAGTGATAATTCCTGTGGAGCCACCAGACCGAAATCGAATAGCTTGGTTACGCCATGATAACAGATACCTGCTACTGCTTGGTTCTTGGCCAGTTCAAAAAGTATCTTCCACTCATCGGGCTCAGGAAATTGGCTTACACAATCCAGCTGACCCACAGAAACCTGCATTAACTCGAAAAATAGTTTTCTCATGCTGATAATAGATTGAAGTACTTAATGATAACCACTGTGATACCTAATGACAATACCGATGATGCGATACATCCCAGTACAGCGTAAATCATGATGGCAAAAGCATTGATGGGGGCAAAACCGCCCAAGAGCATACCACAGAATAATAGTGGTAGAGAGGCTAATGCTAATGCAGATAGGTTGGCGATAGTAGGCGATAGGATGGCCAACAGACTGGTGCGCACAAAAGGCACTAGAGCTTTCCACTGTGAAGCACCATTACCTAACATGAAATCATATTGCCCACGGTTGCGCTGTAGCATCGTTACAAAATTACCGAGACCTCTTACCAACATAGCTGCCGAATGTCCCAATAGTACCGCCATGACAGGTATAAACCAACGGGCTGTTATATGATCAATAGGTAGAACTGCTACTAATAGCCATAGTCCAATCAATAGCACGCCAACAAAAAGTCCAACACTGGCTGGGAATAGATAACTTGCGATGGCAAGTTTGCATTTATTGATAACCAGAAATCCTGTCCATACAGTCATTACCAATAACCATCCAATAGATAGCCAGATGTTATCTACCTTATATACCCCCCATGCAATTAGCGAAAAGATGAGTAATTGCACAAATCCTTTCGTTAATGCCACAGCGAGTGGTTTCATGGTAGGGCGGTCTAACAAATAAAGTGCCCCAAAAGGCAAGATAAGTAGCAGTAGTGCTAAAATGGTATGTAGAATCAATGTTGTTGTCATATCTGAAACTGGTTTAAATCAATTACATGATTGGCGTATGCTATGAGTTGAGGATTGCGACTGGCTATTAAAACACATTTACCTTGTGCTGCTTGCTGTCGTAGCAACTGTAGCATCTGGGGCGTTAGCTCTGGCGAGAGGTGTGAGGCCGGTTCGTCAGCTACTAAAATTGGCTTGTCGGTAGCTTCTGCTACGGTAGCCTCTGCTAAACGGAGCACTTCTTCTGGTGATAGCGGCTCTGTCTCTGGTATTTCTGCTGCCGATGGTAATATGCCATTCCAAACACCATATTCGTTAGGCTCTGCTTGTGTGGGTTGCGGTTGGTAAAGCTGGTTACGTAGCAGATGGATATTCTGAGGCAGATAGCACATCATCTTGCGGAAAGCTGGTGCAGATTGCACAGTTAGTAGTTCTCCGTCAACACTCACAAATCCTTCAGTAACAGGTAGGAACCCCATCAGCGTACGTAGAAAAGTGGTCTTGCCAGAGCCTTCTGGGCCCGTGATGCAAGTGATTTTTCCATCGTCCGCAATGAAGGACAGGTTCTTGACCAAAACCTTTCCCGAAACAGCTATTGTCGCGTCTTTAACCTCTAACATATTAAATTGTTTGTGCAAAAATACAAAAAAATCTCATCATGCCATCAGTTATTACTCATTTTTTTGTAACTTTGCGCCAAAATTATGAGCATAGAAAAAAATAACGCAACAAAACAGTGGCGACTGCCTGCAGAATGGGAGCCACAATCAATGGTGCAGCTAACTTGGCCGCATGCAAAAACAGACTGGGCACCCATGCTCGATGAAATCACTGAGACTTACGAAGAAATGGCCCGCGAAATCTCTAAACGCGAGACTCTTTTGGTTGTAGGCGAACCCTCCAACGATACTTGGGCTCGCGACCATGGTTTCATCACATTGGTTGATGACCAGGGTAACGCTCGCTTGTTGGATTTCTGCTTTAATGGTTGGGGCGAAAAGTTTGAGTCTGAATTAGATAACGCCATTAATCGCCGTATCTATGATGAGAGTAAGGTTAAAGGCGAATACGTGGATTGTTTGGACTTTGTGCTCGAGGGTGGCTCGATAGAGAGCGATGGTCAGGGTACCATTTTTACTACCTCATGTTGCTTGTTAGCGCCTCATCGTAATCAGCCGATGACGAAAGCTGAAATCGAAGCCAGATTGAAGCATGATCTTTGCGCAGAGCGTGTGCTTTGGATTGATTATGGTCATCTGGTAGGTGATGATACCGATGGGCATATCGATACGTTGGTTCGTATCGCACCTAACGACACCTTATTATATATAGGGTGCGATGATGAGACTGATGAGCACTACGAGGATTTGAAGAAGATGGAAGAGCAGCTTAAGACCTTCCGTACCATGGCAGGTAAACCCTATAAGTTGATAAAACTGCCTATGCCACGAGCTATCTTTGACGAAGGTGAGCGTCTGCCTGCTACCTATGCTAATTATTTAATTATGAATGGCGCTGTATTAGTGCCCACTTATAACCAGCCCGATCTTGATGCTGAGGCCTTGAGATTGATTGGTGAAGCTCACGAGGGTAGGGAGGTTGTAGGTATCGATTGTAGAAGTATCATTAAGCAGCATGGTTCGCTCCATTGCTGCACCATGCAATACCCCAAATTATGAGAGAGTTAAGAGTAGGTTTTTTGCAGCAGCATAATACTGCTGACACCAAGGACAATATCCTGAGATTGGGTGAGGGTATCACCGATCTGGCAAAACGTGGTGCACAACTTATTGTACTGCAGGAGTTGCATAATACGCTTTACTTCTGTCAGACAGAAGATGTGGACTTGTTTGATTTGGCCGAGACTATTCCTGGTCCATCTACCAAGTTATACTGTGAGTTAGCCAAGAAATGTGGTGTTGTTATCGTAGCCTCGTTGTTCGAGAAGCGTGCACCAGGTTTATACCATAACACCGCTGTGGTTATCGAGAGTAATGGCGAGATTGTTGGTAAGTATCGTAAGATGCATATTCCCGATGATCCTGCTTATTACGAGAAATTCTACTTTACGCTTGGTGACTTGGGATTCCATTCTATCCAGACCTCAGTGGGAAAATTAGGTGTATTGGTATGTTGGGACCAGTGGTATCCTGAAGCTGCTCGACTGATGGCGATGCAGGGTGCCGAGATACTCATCTATCCTACAGCTATTGGCTATGCCGATAATGATACCCCCGAAGAACAGCAACGTCAGCGTATGGCTTGGCAGACTGTGATGCGTGGTCATGCTGTGGCTAACGGTTTGCCTGTGATTGCTGTTAACCGTGTAGGTTTCGAACCTGATCCTTCTGGTCAGACAGCTGGCATTCAGTTCTGGGGAACCTCGTTTGTTGCTGGTCCTCAGGGTGAGATTATCTACGAGGCCTCAACAGATGACGAGGAGAGTATCGTTGTAGAGATGGATATGGACCGTTCAGAGCAGGTGCGTCGCTGGTGGCCGTTCTTGCGTGATCGTCGTATCGATGCTTATGGCGACATCACGAAACGCTTCATCGATTAAAGATAAGAAAGTAAAAAGGTAAAAAGATAAAAAATTATAAGACTATGTCAAATCAACTTAGATTCCAGGTTGTAGAAGAGGCTTTTAAGAAAAAAGCAGTAGAGGTAAAAACGCCTGCAGAGCGTCCCTCAGAGTATTTCGGTAAGTATGTGTTCACCCGTGAAAAGATGTATAAGTATCTGCCCATTACGGTGTACAACAAACTGATTGATGTGATAGACAATGGCGCCCGTTTGGACCGTTCGATTGCCGACGAAGTGGCCGAAGGTATGAAGAAATGGGCACAGGAAATGGGAGCAACCCATTACACGCACTGGTTCCAGCCATTAACTGAGGGTACTGCCGAGAAGCACGATGCTTTTGTGGAGCACGATGGTAAGGGTGGTATGGTCGAGAACTTCAGCGGAAAGCTGCTGGTTCAGCAGGAGCCTGATGCTTCAAGCTTCCCTAATGGTGGTATTCGTAATACCTTCGAGGCACGTGGTTATTCTGCCTGGGATCCTACATCGCCTGTATTTATCATCGACGATACACTCTGTATCCCCACTATCTTTATTGCTTATACTGGTGAGGCACTCGATTATAAGGCACCATTGCTCCGTTCGCTGCATGCTGTTAACAAGGCTGCTACCGATGTGTGTCAATATTTCTACAATGATGTGGCCAAGGTTCAGGTAAACTTGGGTTGGGAGCAGGAGTACTTCCTGGTTGATGAGGGCTTGTATTCGGCACGTCCAGACCTGATGCTTACTGGTCGTACCCTGATGGGCCATGAGAGTGCCAAGAACCAGCAGATGGACGACCACTATTTCGGAACCATTCCCGATCGTGTGCAGGCTTTCATGAAAGATTTGGAAATCCAGGCACTTGAGTTGGCAATTCCTTGTAAGACCCGTCATAACGAGGTGGCACCTAACCAGTTTGAGTTGGCACCTATCTTCGAGGAGTGTAATCTGGCTGTCGACCATAACATGCTGCTGATGTCGCTGATGAAGAAGGTGGCTCGTAAGCATGGCTTCCGTGTATTGCTCCACGAAAAGCCTTTCGATGGTATCAATGGTAGCGGTAAGCATAATAACTGGAGCCTTTCTACCGACAGTGGTGTGCTGCTCCATGCGCCTGGTAAAACACCAGAGGAGAATCTGCGCTTTGTCACCTTCATTGTCGAGACCTTGATGGGTGTATATAAGCATAACGGACTGCTGAAGGCTTCAATCGTCAGTGCCACCAATGCACATCGTCTGGGTGGTAACGAGGCACCTCCTGCTATTATCAGCTCATTCTTGGGAAAACAGCTCACAGAGTTGCTCGATCATATTGAACTTTCGGATAAGGACGACCTCTTTACCATTAAGGGTAAGCAGGGTATGGAGATTGATATTCCACAGATTCCTGATCTGATTATTGATAATACCGACCGTAACCGTACGTCGCCATTTGCTTTTACAGGTAACCGCTTCGAATTCCGTGCACCTGGTTCTTCAGCCAACTGTGCATCGGCTATGATTGCGCTGAACTCTGCTGTAGCTGAGGCTTTGCAGAACTTCAAGCATCGTGTGGATAAGCGTATTGCTAAGGGTGAGAGCAAGCTTTCGGCTATTGTTGATATCCTGCGTGAAGACATTAAGACCTGTAAGCCTATCCGTTTTGATGGTAATGGCTATAGCGATGAGTGGGTGGCTGAGGCTGCCAAGCGTGGTCTGGATGTCGAGAAATCTACACCAAAGATTATCGAGCATTATCTGGATAAGGACAGCGTAAAGATGTTCGAGTCGGTGAAGGTGATGAACCGCAAGGAGCTTGAGGCTCGTAACGAGGTGAAGTGGGAGACATACGTGAAGACCGTTCAGATTGAGGCCCGTGTGATGGGCGACCTGTCGATGAACCATATCATCCCAGTGAGCACGCACTATCAGAGTCAGCTCATTAAGAATGTACAGGGTATGAAGGATGTGTTTGCAAAGGCTGAGGCTGAGCGTTTGTCTGCCCGTAATATGAAACTGATTAAGGAGATTGCAGAGCGTACTGAGCGTATTGAGCAGTTGGTGGATGACCTGACCGAGGCTCGTCGTGTGGCTAATCGCATCTATAACATCCACGAGCGTGCCATGAGCTATCATGATACCGTTTGTCCTAAGATGGATGCCATCCGTTACGAGATCGACCATCTGGAGATGATTGTTGAGGACGGTCTGTGGTCATTACCCAAGTACCGTGAGTTGTTGTTTATCAGATAAATATTTCGCACAAAAATGAAGAAACTCTTAACTATACTGGTGCTTTTGGTTGCTTTCGTAGCGGCCAAGGCCCAGATGATGGATCCAGTACACTTCACCACTCAGATGAAGGACTTGAAGAATGGTGAGGCTGAACTGGTATTTAAGGCAACGATTGATGCTGGCTGGCATGTCTATTCTACTGGCTTGGGTAACGATGGCCCTATTTCGGCTTCGTTCCATAAGGTCAAGATGGATGGTGCCGAACCTGTGGGAAAATTGCAGGCTCGTGGTAAGGAAATCAAGCAGTTTGATAAACTCTTTGAGATGGAGGTCCGCTACTTTGAACAGGCTGTGACCTTTGTGCAGAAGATTAAGTTTACCAAAGCCAAGTATGATATTGACTGCTATATAGAATATGGCGCCTGCAACGATCAGGCTTGTCTGCCTCCATCCGAGGTTCAGCTGAAAGCAGCTGGCACTAGTTCTTTGGCTGAAAATCAGCCAGAGCAGCAGCTGACATCAGCTGCTGAAGCTAGCGCTACTAGCCCATCTAGTTCGGTTAGAGATTCTAGCTTAGCTGCCGAAATCGGCAGCGATAGCCTAGCAGGCAGCGATAGCCTGGCCACCACTGATCTGTGGGCACCTGTTGTTTCAGAACTGCAGGCTTTCAATGGCAATACGGCTCCTACCGAGAATATGGCTCTGTGGCTGATTTTTATTGAGGGATTACTGGGCGGTTTCATCGCTTTGTTCACACCTTGCGTGTGGCCTATCATTCCTATGACGGTATCTTTCTTCCTCAAACGTAATAAAGATCGTGCTAAAGCCATCCGCGAGGCCACTACTTATGGTGCAAGTATCGTAGTTATCTACGTGTTGTTAGGTTTGGCTGTCACCTTGCTCTTTGGTGCCAGTGCGCTTAATGCTTTGGCTACTAATGCGGTATTCAATATCTTCTTCTGTCTGTTGTTGGTTGTCTTCGCAGCTTCGTTCTTAGGTGCTTTCGAAATCACCTTGCCTGCGTCGTGGTCAACAAAGATTGATGAGAAGTCCGAAAGTACCACTGGTTTGTTGAGCATCTTCCTGATGGCGTTCACCCTGGCTTTGGTGTCTTTCTCATGTACCGGTCCTATCATCGGTTTCCTGTTGGTGGCTGTTTCTACACAGGGTAGTATTGTGGCCCCAACCATCGGTATGTTGGGATTCGCCATAGCATTGGCTATTCCTTTCACCCTCTTTGCCATGTTCCCCTCGTTGTTGAAGTCGGCACCCAAATCGGGTGGCTGGATGAATGCCATCAAGGTAACCTTGGGCTTCATCGAGTTGGCTTTTGCACTTAAGTTCTTGAGTGTGGCTGATTTGGCATACGGTTGGCATATCCTCGATCGTGAGGTGTTCCTGTCGTTGTGGATTGTCATCTTTGGTTTGCTTGGTGCTTACTTGTTAGGCTGGCTCAAGTTCCCTCACGACGATGATCAGCATCGTACCAATGTGCCACAGTTCTTCCTGGCCATGGCATCGTTGGCATTCGCCATTTATATGATTCCTGGTTTGTGGGGAGCGCCGTTGAAAGCCATCTCTGCTTTCGCACCACCTATGAGTACACAGGATTTTAATCTGCAGAAGACGGTGACCGAGGCCAAATATAAGGATTATGAGCAGGGTATGGCTGCAGCTAAGGCAGAGCATAAGCCTGTGATTATCGACTTTACAGGATTCGGTTGCGTCAACTGTCGTAAGATGGAGGCGGCTGTCTGGAGCGATCCACAGGTTGCTAATATCCTGAATAATAAGTATATCCTTATTTCATTGTATGTGGATGACAAGACGCCGCTTACTACACCTATCGAGGTAGAGGAGAACGGACAGAAACGTACCTTACGAACAGTCGGTGATAAGTGGAGCTATTTGCAGCGTGTGAAATTCGGTGCAAATGCCCAGCCGTTCTACGTGCTCTTAAACGAAGAAGGCCACCCGTTAGCGGGCAGCCGTTCATATGATGAGGATATTCAAGGTTATATTGAATTCTTGAATAAAGGTCTGAAATAAGAAATCCCCGCCAACTGGCGGGGATTTCTTATTATTTATTCTTCAGAGCAGCGATGCTTTCTTTCAGCGCTGCAATCTTCTCTTCAGAGTCACTCTGCTTCTTGCGCTCCAGTGCAACCACAGCCTCAGGGGCATTGGCTACGAAGCGCTCGTTGCTGAGCTTCTTCTTTACACCAGCCAGGAAACCTTCGAGGTGCTGCAACTGAGCCTCCATCTTGGCAATCTCGGCCTCAACATCAATCATATCACCAACAGGTACTGCAAACTCATCGGTACCTACCATGAAGGCAGATGCAGTGGCATCCTTCTCGGTAACCACGTTGATACTCTTCAGGTTGGCCATCTTGATGGTTACTGCATCAAACTCTGCATAGTCGTTCTTGCCAACAACCTGCAGGTCTAGCTGCTCCTTTGGAGCGATATTCTTCTGGTTACGAACCATACGAACACCTGATACAATCTGCTTCACATTCTCAATCTGAGCAGCCAACTCATCGTCAGCCTTAGTAGGTGCGTCGAGCTTCAGACTTACCTTCATAATGCTCTCGCCGTCCTTGCGATCATACAGGTGCTGCCACAGCTCCTCAGTGATGAATGGCATGAATGGGTGCAGCATCTTCAGCAGAATCTCGAAGAACTCGAGGGTCTTATCGTAAGTGGCCTTGTCGATTGGCTGAGGCTCACCATTGATATAGGCGGGCTTAACCATCTCCAGATACCAGCTTGAGAACTCATCCCAGAACAGCTTATAAACAGCCATCAGGGCCTCGCTGATACGGTACTTCTTGAACAGATCCTCAACCTCAGCGTTGGTCTGCTTCAGTTTGGCCTCGAACCAGGCAGCAGCAATCTTATTGCTGGTAATGCTTGATTCACTAGTCTGGCTAGCGTCGCTAGCCACCTTCCAGCCCTTAACCAGACGGAAGGCGTTCCAAATCTTATTGTTGAAGTTACGTCCCTGCTCGCACAGTGCTTCGTCGAACAGAATATCGTTACCAGCAGGTGCAGAGAGCATCATACCCATACGCACACCGTCGGCACCGAACTTCTCGATCAGCTCGATAGGATCGGGTGAGTTACCGAGCGACTTAGACATCTTACGACCCAGCTTGTCGCGAACGATACCTGTGAAGTACACGTTCTTAAAGGGGAAGGTGCCCATGTACTCCTCACCAGCCATAATCATACGAGCTACCCAGAAGAAGATGATATCTGGACCTGTTACCAAGTCGCTGGTGGGGTAGTAGTACTTAATCTCCTCGTTGCTAGGGTTGTTGATACCGTCGAACAGAGAGATAGGCCACAGCCATGATGAGAACCAGGTGTCGAGGGCATCCTCGTCCTGCTTCAGATCGTTCATCTGCAGGTTGGCATTGCCGCTCTCCTTGCGAGCCAGCTCCAGAGCCTCCTCTGCAGTCTCGGCTACTACAAACTTCTCTTCGTCGTAGTAGTAAGCAGGAATACGATGTCCCCACCACAGCTGACGTGAGATACACCAGTCCTGAATATTCTCCAACCAGTTCTTATAGGTGTTCTTATATTTGGCAGGATAGAACTTCAGTTCATCGTTCATTACAGGTGGCAGAGCGATGTCGGCAAAGTGCTGCATCTTCAGGAACCACTGCAGTGAGAGACGTGGCTCGATAGCGGTGTCAGGGTTACGCTCTGAGTAACCTACCTTATTAATATAGTCCTCAATGCGCTCCATCAGTCCAGCCTCCTGCAGATCTTTCGAAATCTGCTTGCGGCAGTCCATGCGGTCCATACCTACGTAAAGTGGACTCTGCTCAGAAATGGTTCCATCGGGATTAAAGATGTCGATGGTCTCCAGATTGTGAGTCTTACCCAGCATATAGTCGTTGGTATCGTGTGCAGGGGTTACCTTCAAACAACCGGTACCAAACTCGATATCTACATAACGGTCCTCAATCACGGGGATCACACGACCTACCAGAGGCACAATTACCTTGCGGCCCTTTAGCCACTGGTTCTTGGCGTCCTTAGGGTTGATACACATAGCGGTATCACCCATGATGGTCTCTGGACGTGTAGTGGCAACTACAGCGTAGTAGCCCTTTGCATCCTTATGGATAACGTTGCCTTCTGCCTCTAGAGCTTCTAGGTTCTCTAGCTTATCAAGCCCATCTACATAATACTTTAAATGGAACAAATGGCTCTTCTCCTCTTTATAGATTACCTCTTCGGTTGAAAGTGCTGTCAAAGCCTTGGGGTCCCAGTTTACCATGCGGAGACCGCGGTAGATGAGGCCTTTGTTATAGAGATCAACAAATACTTTGATCACGCTCTTGCTGCGTGTCTCGTCCATAGTGAATGCGGTACGATCCCAGTCGCAGCTGGCACCCAGACGGCGCAACTGCTTCAGGATGATGCCACCGTGCTCATCAGTCCAATCCCAAGCGTGCTTCAGGAACTGCTCACGGGTCAGATCGCGCTTCTTGATACCCTCGCCGGCGAGTTTCTTCACTACCTTAGCCTCGGTAGCAATAGAAGCATGG
>JAEEGI010007786.1_pt1 | contig 23886 bp, 15 predicted proteins | sample 8958751 | NCBI WGS metagenome assembly JAEEGI01 (sample SAMN16246545, study PRJNA631951) | gut metagenome | biome: gut microbiome; feature: rumen; material: KS-attached | host: Bos | place: Iran: Karaj | collected 2018-10 | reverse complement strand
TTGTCTCATTAAATTCATTTTTAAATTAAATCAAATTTATTATTTAATTTCTCATATAAAAACGTTTTTTTCATTTATATAGTAATTATTTCAAAAATAATTTCATAATTAATATATTTAAAAATGGTTGACACTAAAAAACTAGAAGAAGAATTACCAATAGAACTCCTTCAAAAAGGTATATGTATAACAGAAGCAGAAGTAAAAAACCATCCAACATTAACATTATCAGTAAATAAATTAAAAATATAACATATAACCTAAATTTAGGAAATAGAAGGGACATTATTAAATAATAAAACATATACAATAAACGCAAAAGGAATTTCAAATTCTGAAAGAAAAGCAGAAGATGGAATAGCAATATTCGGAATAAAAAATAAGGAAGAAAATTTTACTCCTGATATAATATTAAATATACCAAAAGAAATGACATTAAATAATCCAGAAGCATTTTTAATATATTATAGAAGAGATATGCAGAAATATTATTTAGAATCAATAAGTGAAAATAAAGAACATTTCTTTATATTTGTTTTATTATCTTCTCCACATATATTAACAACAGAAACTGTAATTGTTAGTGTTTTAAATTATAATTTTAAAATAAAAACATCACAAGATAAAAAAGAAGTTATAATTGAATATGGTCAAAGTGAGAATTTAACAAAAAGTACTTTTAATAATCAAGAAAAAAAAAAATTTTATATTGGGAGAAAAGCAGATGCAGATATTGTAATAACTGAAGGACAAGTTAGTAGAGAACAAACTATGATTTATTTTGAAAATGATAATTGGTATATTAAAGATGGAGGTGAAAGACCTTCTGGAAGTGGAACTTGGCTTTTTATTAATAAAAAATATCAAATTCAAGATAGTTTCATTTTCAAAATTGGTCCGAGTAAAATGAAAATTGATGTTAATAATAATAATAATATTAATAATGAAAATAAAGAAAATTAAAAATATTATAATATTTATATTTGAAATAAGAAAATTAATGGTTATTATTTTTATTATTTTAAAAAAAAATTTATTTTTGATTCTATTTTTTTGGGGTGGGGACTTTATATAAATATTGTAAAACAAATTATATATATAAATTATATTTATCATTTACAAAGAATAAAGTTAATTACCTTATTTATAATAGGATATATTTTAATTTAATCTAAATCATTTTTACCATTTGTTTCTGCTTTAGTAATAGTTTTTTCTAACATATTAATATTTTTTTCTAAATTCAATTCCTCAGGACAACTCCTTTCAGATATTAATATAATATTACTACAATTTAACTCATTATTTTTACTTTTTGTTTTTTTTTGAGTTTTACATGGCATTAACTCAATATACATATTCTCTTCAAATTCGTCATTAATAGTCAAAGATTTTAAAGCTTCATTTTTTTCATAAAATATTGTTATTGGGTCTGAGTTTTTTATATCATCAAAATATAAATCTTTTCTTTTTAATTTTTCAAAATTATTTGAAAAAAGTTTTGGCTTTGACATTTTTTTTTAATATATATAACAGTCATTACCTTATATTTCTTAAAAAAATATTATTAATAAATTATTATTATATTGAATTCATTTATATATCATTTTTTCTTTTATATATCAAAAATATATAAAAAAACAATTTTTAAATTTACTGCATCATTATTTTAAAAATAAATTAAATTTTAAATATGTTAAAATAACCTTATATACCTAATGAAAAAAATAGAGTTTTTTTTAAAGAATTACAAAAAAGAAAACGATGTTTTGATGATTATGAAAAAAAACAAAGTAAAATAAATAAATTTATAAGATTATTTAGTTAAATTAAAAAATAAATAAGTTATGGAAAAGCTTAATTTAAAGGGAAAAATAATGTAATAAACACCTTTTAGTTTTTTTTTTCTATAAATTTTTATAATATTTAACAATTAATTTGTTCTATTTTTGATAAATTGAATATATAATTAATTTTCTTAATATAATATATGCTTTATTAAATAATATTTAATTTTTATTATTTTCATTATTACAATCTCTGGCAAATCTCTCAAATAAATTAATGTATTTTTGAAATTTTTCATTAACTCTTCTATTATTAAAATCTTCAACTAATTGATCTAATTTTGGAATATCTTCAATTTTAAAATTTCTAATATCATTTTCATCTAAAGGAACAGAAACTAAACCAGTTTTAGGATGAATACAAAAAGGACTTTTAAGTAAATGATTAATATGTTTAGAAACATTAATATCTAATCTTGGATACAATACATTTAATTTAAAATCTTTAATACATAAATCTCCTCTTTTAAAATGATTATTTGCATCTTCTTTTAAGAATTTTTCAATTTCTTGAAATTTAATATCAGATTTATAATCAGTATTTAATATATTTTCAACTTCACCAATAATTTTATCATCATTTTTTTGTGGAAAATATGCTTTAACTAAAGCTTTAATTAATTCTTTCCCTCCTTCAAAATTTAAAATATCTTGTTGAATTAAAATATCTTTTTCAAAATATTTATCAATAATATGAATAGCTCTTTCAATAGAAGGATGAATTTTATTATTTAATCCTTGAACAACTTTATTCTTAGGATTTTGAATTTGAAATTGAATGAATTTAGCAATAGCAGTTCTACCATTATTTTTTAATTTCCTAGCATTATTATCACATAACCAACAATGAATACCTCTTCTTCCAGAAAAAGCATATAATATTTTATTAAAGCCAAAATCTTCTCTTAATATATTATCTAATATTTCATAAGCAACTTCCATAAATTTCCAACATTTATTACATAATTTTGCTTCTTTACAACAAGTTCTTATATCATCATAATCTGTCATATCAATATCAAAAACTATTTCTTTTTCCATTGGCTCAAAAGAATTAATTTGTTCATGATTTTTTGGTAATGTATTATATACTGCTCCAATATCTATTTTTTTAGGCTGTAATTTAATTATTTGATTTTTTAATTCTATATCATTTTTAAAACATTGAAAACGAAAATATCTTTCATCTGGCATTGTAAAAGAAAATTCCCTTCTTTCAAAATATTCACTATCATCTTTTCCTAACCAAAGGAAAAATAATTTATATGGAAAATAATTTCTATAATATATATCCATATTCTCTCTTGATACTATTTGAGATTCATTTTCAAATTCTGAAAGCATTTCTATATCTTCTTCATCAATTTTCATTTTTTTTATTAAGTAGCGGGAGAATTTTTTAAATTAAATATTAAAATTTAGATATATTTTAAATTAGAACAATTATTAATTTACATTTAATAAATTAATTATAATTAAAAGAAAATAAATAAAAATTTTTAATTCTTATAAAATAAATCACAAAAAAGTAAATATAATATAATTTAAAAAATGGAAAATGACAAATCAGAAAATCAACCAATAATGTCTCAATCAAATAATGATGCTTCAAAATTAAATATAAATGATAATTTAAATATAGATTCTTTATCTTCTGTTGAAAAAAAGCATCGTCATAGGAAAAAGAAAAAAAAAGGAAAAAAAAAGAAAAAAGAAGAAGAAGAAGAAAAAGAAAAAAAGCCAGTAAAAAAATCAGTATTTTCAAGTGAACAATTTATAATAAATGGGACATATTCTTTAATTAAAATGTTAGGTTTTGGTGCTTTTGGTGAAATTCATTTAGTATTTGATTCAAATTCAAAAAATTTAAGAGCAATAAAATTTGAAATGGCAAATCATAAAAATCCTCAATTAAAACATGAATATCAAATATTAGAACAATTAAATAATATATCAGATTTAAAAAAAAAAGAAGGCCCAAATGATAATATATCATATAATTTAAAACCAAATGGAACAGGTGTTATAGGAATTCCTAAAGTATATTTATTTGATCATATGGAAAATAAATATAATTATATGATAATGGATTTCTTAGGTCCATCAATAGGAGATTTATATCAATTACAAGAAAAGAAATTTTCAATAGAAACAATATTAATGATAGGAATTCAAATGTTATCTAGATTAGAATATATTCATGAAAGAGGATTTATTCATCGTGATATAAAACCAGAAAATTTTGTTATTGGATTAAATGAAGATTCTAATGTAATTCATTTAATAGATTTTGGTTTAAGTAGAAGATACAAAGAAAAAAATTCAGGGCAACATATTTCATATAAAGAAAATAGACATTTAGTAGGAACTGTTAGATATGCTTCAATAAATGCACATTTAGGAATTGAACAAAGTAGAAGAGATGATATTGAAGGTGTTGGTTATGTTTTAGTATATTTTTTTTATGGAAGATTACCTTGGCAAGCTACTAAAGATAAAGGAAAAGCTGAAACTAATAAAATTATGGAAAAAAAATTAATAACTCCTCCTGAAATTTTATGTAAAAAAATGCCTTTTGAATTCCAATATTATTTTCATTATTGTAGAAATTTAAAATTTGAAGATAGACCAGATTATTCTATGTTAAAATCTGTTTTTGCTAAATTACTTTTTAGTAAAATTAAAATGGGAAGTATTTTTGTTTATGATTGGTTTGATGATAAAAAGAAAAAAAATAAATCTGAGGATGATAATCAAGAAAATATTATTGTTAATAATAATAATAATAAAGATATTGATAAACCTTCTATTTTTAAAACTCCAAATTATAATGATAATGAAACTCCAAATCCAGATAATGAGAATAATAATAATAATTTATTGGATAAATATAATAAAAATAATGAAATGAATAAAGGAGGAAAAGCAAATGATTTATTTGATAAATTTATTAAAAATTCTGAAAAACAAGAAGTTCCTATTGGTATTGTTGTTCAAGATAAAGAAAATGAAGATGAAGAAAGTAAAAGTTCTGTTTCTGATTCTTACTCTGATTCTGAGAAATCAAAAGAAGAAGAAAAAAGTGATAGTGGAGGTAATAATAATAATAAAAGTTCTGGTAGTGATTATGGAATTTTAAATAAATCTGATTCTGATAGTAAGAAAGGAGATAAAGGTGAAGAAAAATAAGTTTTTTTTTTTATTGTTTTGTTTTTGGATATATTAGATTTTTATATTTATTGTTTTCCTGTAAATTTTTTATTTATATAAATCTTTGTAATACTATATTATTACTTATTTTTTAATTTTTTTTTATCTTACTAAATTTTATTATTCTAATATTATATTATTTATATTTTTTGGAATAAAAATATATTAATTTTAAGTTGAGAATAATTATAAAATAAAAATTAAGATTTTATATTATAAAACTTTATTATTATTTATATTATTTATTTCAATTTTCCCGTTTTTATATTTATAAATTTTAATATTTTCTTTTGGAAGGTAAGTCATAGTGACTTTTGATTGAGAAAAAAAATAAACATATTTTCCACTTGGAAAAATTTGTTTAATATCTTTATTTGAAAAAAAAATAATTTTAAAATCATCAGGAAAAATTTGTTGTCTGACTCCAGAATTATAAATGATTTCTTTAGCATTATTATCATAAAATATAATAGTTTTATCATTCTTTTGTTCTTTCTTTAAAATATATTAATATCTTTTAAATCATATTTTTCTTCAAAAACAATATCAAAATTATTTTGTTTTGAAATATTATATTCACTTGTTAAATCATTACTCAAATTTTTAGAATCTTTCCCTTTTATAGAATTAGAAGAAAAAGATGGAAAATAATTAATACTATGAGAATTAATAATTTGTTTTTCACTTTCTGATTTTTTAATGTCAATGAATTTACCTTTTTTACTGTGATTTATTGAATTACATTTAATTTTTTTAAAAATATTTTCTTTTGATTTATTGTCTATTATTAAATTTTCTTTTTTTGAAATTGATACACTTTTATTTTTTTGTGTCTTTGAAATTTTATTTAAATTTATTTTTTGAAGATTATAATTTTGCTTTTTTAAATAAGAACCTATTTTATTTAAATTATTCGTATTTTTATTTATTTCTTTTTTATTTTTTTCTTCTTCTTTTAAAAAAAAATTCTTTTTATATTCTTTAAAAGAATTAACTTCATGATAAAACTTTTCTTTTTCTTTTTCAAATTTCATTCTTTCAATTTGTAATTTTTTTTGTTCTTCTTTTATGATTTCTAAATCTTTAATAATTAATTTTAATAATTTAATATAATCTTTTCTTTTATTAAATATAGGATTAGTATTATAATTTTTAATTATTTCTTCAACATCTTTTGCTATTAATTTTATATGGCTTAAATTTCCAATTAAAGTATTAAAATTTTGAGGAGAAATTTTATCTAAATTTTTTTCTTTTGAATTACTAAAAGCTCTTTTACTTTTTAAAGATTTTTCTGTTTCTGAATCAAAAGATGAATAATTATAAATTATATCTTCACTTGATGATGATATATTTTTTTTTTCTTGAAAATTTGTTTTTATTTGATTTGAAGATATTTCTTTCTTTGAATTAAAAATCACTTCTTTTGTTTTATTCAAAAATATTCTATCTTTTGAAATATTATTTAATATTGAATTTGATGTACTTAAACATTGTTTTTTAATTTTATAATCATTTCTTGAATTCACTTTATTTATTTTTTCTTCATCTAATGAATTATTTCTATAATTTTTAAGCATTTTTTTAGATTGAAGAATAAATTTCTTTTTATTAGGAAATTTTTCTTTTTTTGAAGACATAATTTAAGTAATACACAAAAAATTATTTTTTATGAATACAAATTATTAAAAAAATTTCTTAATATAAATTAAAACTTTTAATATTATTAAATAAAAAATTATTATTTATTTAAGTAAATATTCAAAATCATCTTCAAAAAATTCCATTTTATGTCCTTTGTCTAATCTATTACAAATTAAATTAAATTCACCTTGTGTAAAAATAATATTTGAATTATATAAAAAATTATATAAATCATCAGGACTCAAAACTTTTTTATCATGACTTATTTTAGGAAATACTTTATTAAAAAAAATATTAATATAATTGTCAGGAAAACTTTCTTTTTGGTTTTTTATTCTAGTCTCAGATGATAATAATAATTTAAATAAATTTTGAATTAAATACTTAGTACAAGGAGAAATTTTATCTAAAGAAATATAATAATCATGACTTGAAAAATCTGTTCTTTTAAATAAAATATCTTGATAATTTTTATCATTATATGGAATAATCATACATGAAAAATCTTTAAAATTCATATAATTTTCATCTTGACTAAAAGTATTATAAATTGAATTTATTTCAGATTCTTTAATTGGAACTTCGAATAATTTTAATGTATCTTTGAAATCTTCTTTAGTAATAAAACCTTTCATTTCTTTATCAAAAATTCTAAATAAATCTTCTAATATAAAATCTGCTCTAAAAATTACTTGTTCTTTTGCTTGTTCTATTTGATTAAGAATATCTATTAAAAATGATATAAAATCAATAAAATATTTTTCTTCTTCAATTCTGTCAAGTGCTATATTTCTATCAAAAGAGTTATTATTATTATTTTTTATTAATTGTTTCTTTTCAAGTTTTTCTTCTAAACTTATTTCCTTAACACTAAATTGGACATTATCAAAAAAAAATAATGCAAACATATCTTGAATTGTAACGCCATCTTCATTATTAGTGAATCTTATAAAATTATATAAATCTTTTAAACTTATATCATCTAAAATAACATTATGAAATGAAAGAAATGAATTAAATCTAAAAATATATTTAAAAATTTTTTTACTTTTCAATTGTAAAATAAGATTCATTTTGACCTATAATTATCATTAAATCTCTTAAAGCAAAATCATATCTTTTCCTAATATTATCTGTATAAAAAAGAACATTTCTACTTAATTCAACTCCAGAATTAATAAAGTTAATTAGTAATATTTTATCACTGAAAGTTGATATTTGATTATATCTATTTTCTTCTTTATTTTCTTTTAATAGTTTATTTTTAAAGTCAATAAAATCAATTGGAATACTCCCATAAAAACTTAAAAATAGTCTTATTTCAATTAAGGTTACAGAATAACCATATTTTCTATATTTCTTATTAATTATTTATTTTTACTTTAAAAAATCTACTATTTCATTTTCTCCTATTTTTCCTTCTCTTTTTAAATCAATTTCATCAAATAAATTTTTAGGATTAAAAGAAAAAGATTGCTTTAACTCAAATAATTTTCTTTTTATTTTCATTAAATCTGTAGACATAATATCAAATAATTTTGCAACTCTTCTTTTTGTTTCATCTGTTAACATATTTATTTAAACAATAAATTAAATAAATTATTTTAGAATTTATTTAGTTTTATAATTTTGTAAAATATAAAAAAAACTTTTATAAATATATCTAAAAATTGTTTTAAGTAAATTATTGGAAAAAACTGGGTTAAGGACTTACTATCATGAAAATACTTCTTTAATATTATTTAAAAAATAATAAAATAAGCGAAAAACACAAAAATTGTTGAATTTTATATAATGATTCAATTTTGAATGAAGATAATATTTAGAAATTTTAAGGGAATTAAAAATGGAAAATTAAGGGAAATAAAAATCGGGAAATAATATTAAAATTTAATATATAATGATTGTAATGTTCATTGAATTTTTTTTGATTTGTTAATTTATTTTAATTAGCTAATACAAACAAATAATTTAAATTATATATTTTCTTTTAAAATATTCAATTTTTTTATTTGATAATTAGGTGATACAGATTTATTTTTTAAATTCAAATTCATACAATTTATATTTTTATTATCTAAACTTTTATGCTTTAGATTTATAATTCTAATTGAATTATTGTTTTTATCATTTTTTTTTTGAATATATTTTATTAGACAATTGTTTTTGTTTAATGTATTAATTAATCTATTATGTGAAGATTCTAGAAAAAATTCTTTATTATCCATTTCTATTTTATCAGATATTATTTTACTATTTGAATAATTTATTTTAAGATTTTTTAATTTAAAAATATTATTTTTTATGTAAAAAGGTTCAGTTTTATCGATTCTTTGAAAAAAACTTTTATTGTGTAAATTCATAATAGAGTATTTTGAATCTTTATTTTTGATTAAATTTAGTTTATTAAACAAAGGTTTTAAATTATTATTTGTTTTTTTAAAGTCTAACTTAACGCTATTTCTAGAAGAATTTGAAGAATTATTAAAAATATTATTTCCTTTATTTAAAGATATTAATTTTATCTTAAATAAATTTTTTTGGGAATTACTTTCCCAAAATTTTTGATTTAAATTCGTCTTAATTTTTGGAATTTGAACAAATGAAGTGTTACTTTTATTTACATTAAAATTTTGATTGGGAATACTTCTTTTGTTAATTTCTTGACAGAGATTATCTTTTAAAAATTTTTCAATACTTTTATCAGTTTTACTTTGAGAATTTAAAGAATTATAAGTTAAAGATGAAATAGAGTTAATTGATTTTAATATTATAGAATTAAATATATTTTCATTTCTATTTTCTTTTTTTTTAAATTTGTTATACATCAACCTATTCAAAAAACTTTCTTTTTGTAAAATATTTTTATAAAGATATTTGCTTTGTTCTAAAATACAATAATTAGGATAAGTTATTAAGAAACTATTATAATAATATAAGATATTTGGTAATGTTTGATAAATTGATTTTAAATCATAAAATTTTTTAAGGAATTCTTGTTCTTCATTATAAATTAAATGCTCTAGAAATAAACATACAATATGAGTTTTCTTATGAAATATTATATTATTTATGATTTTTAAATTATAAAAAGAATTTGAATAATATTCACGATATTTTTCTTTATAAATTTTTTTCGATTTTTTTCGAAAAAAATTTAATTTTTCCATTTTTCAAACTATATTTCTTTGAATATCAAAACTATACTTAACTATATTAAAAATAAAATTTATAAATATTATTAACTCTAATTGTGTTTATAAAATTTAAATTAAATTTTTAAAAAGAAAAAAATTATATAAGAAAAGGAAAATAATCTTTGCTAAATTTAATGTTTAAATAAAAAGAAAAGATAAAAATTGTAATTCTTATAAACCTATTTTAAAAGAATATTATAAATGTTACTTCTAATTTAATTTTATTGAAAATAAATATGATTATATAAAATATTATTTTTTAAATAAGTTTTTTTTTTCTATTCTATTATTACAGTAATTAATTCAATTTTTTGATATAAAAAAAAAGATTAAAATTTTTTTAAAAAAAGTATTATTTTCATTTATTTTTTATAATGAAGCAATAAATTTAATTTGATTATTATCAAAAATCAAATTTCCTAATTTATGTATAATAATAAATAATCTTCTTTTCAATGATTTTCCATTTATTTAATATATTTATCTAAAATTTCAAAATGATAAAATAAAAATAAATTAATAATAAAAAATAAGTTAAAATTTTTCCTTAAAAAATACAAAAAGCAGAATTTTAATTTCATTTATTAATTATAGAATAATTAGGTTAAAGAATTGGGATATTAGAAGGATAAGTAAGTAAAATTTTACAATCTAATTTACTATTTAAAAAAAAATATCAGGACAAATAATTATTTAGGAATATCACAAGAAATTTGAGATTGAAAATCTTTTAGAACGGAAACATAGGTTTAATAAAGGCATTTAATTTGATTATCATTAAATTTTGTAATTTTATAAAAGATAATAATAAAAACATTAGGATAATTATATAGAATAATGAAAACCAAATCTAAGAGAATTTCCTGTATGTTTTTAACTTTTTTCAATTGTTCAAATATTTTATCCCTTATAAAGATTATTAAATTTTTATCTCTATAAAAAATAATATAAATATTCAATTCCTATTTTTCATCTTGTAAAGAAATTTTAAATATTTGATATAAATATATTTGAATAAATATAGAATTAAATACTTTTATAATCAATATAATTATAAAATAAAAAATAAATTAATGTCTTTTTTCAAAATTAAAAAATCTATGAAAAAAGATTCAGAACTTTTAATATATGCAAATATTTCAAATGATTTATTAATAACAAATTCAATATTGAAAGAACAAATTTTTCAACATGAAGATTTAATAAATTATATTAAAGAAATTTTTTTATTAATAGATAAAAAAATTCCAGAATCTGAGAATTATTCAATAAAAGAATTTATAACAAATAAATTAAACTCAAAATCACAAGTTTTTAAAAATTCAAATTTAAATTTAAAAAAAGAAATAAAAAACTTAAATCATACCTTAAATAAAAGATTAGAAGCCCAAAATGATGCATTATATGTATTAAATAAAAATTTAGATAGATTAAAAGAAGATAATTTTATATTAGAAAATACATTAATATTAAAAAATTCTTATATAAAAACTTTCAAAAATCAATTAAAAGAATTAAAAAATAATAAAAATGAAAATATAGAACTTTATTTATTATATGGGAAAAAACTTAATGCAGAACATGAGAAACAATTAGAAAAAGTAACAAATGAATTAGCAAAAATTTTAAAAGAACAAAATCAAGAATTATTAAATAATATTCAAAGAGAAAAAGAATATCAATCATTACAAAAAGAATGTATTCAATCAAAAAGATTACAAACAGAAAATATATCATTAAACTATTTAAAAAATAAAGAAGAAGAAAATTATTTAAGTTTATCTTTATTATTTGATGATTTTGAAAAAGAAGAAGATGAATATTCTGATAGTTTAAATTTTTCTCAAGATGAAACTTATATAAATTATAATCTTGATTTTAATATGCAAAATTTAAATCTATCTCAATCAAATGATATTTTAACAAAAGTTAATGATATTAATTTTCCTTATTATACAAAAAAAGAAAGATTATTTACAAGTGATCATAATGAACCTGATACTGGAATTCCTAAATTAAATTTAAAACAAATTGAATTTAATAAAGTTAGAATTATTACTGAAGGATTTGAAAATTTATCTGATGAGAGTGATTCAATTGATAATCAATTATCAAGAATTGAAAAAGATATTGAAAGGCAAAATAAAAAAAAAGAAAGATTAAAGAAAATAATCTCGAATTTTAAAACTTATTATAAGAAAATGAAATTATATATAGAGCAACTTTCTTTATCTTTAAAAAAAAAAGAAAGAAGTAATAGTATATTATAATTTATTGGATTTTAATTTTATGTTTTATAAATATTAATTTAAAAACTTTAATTATAATAAAATTTTTTTTTTAAATTTTTATAAAGACATAAAATATATAAAACAAATAAAACTTATTCAAAAGCTTTAGTTCTGCTAACAACACTTTTATTAATTTTTAAACCTCCATGAGCTGAAAATTTTCTAAAAAGAGAATTTTTTTGAGGTTGTTCATAAACTTCTTCAACTTTCTCACTATCTTCTATTTTTTTATCTTCAAATAATTTTTTAATATGATTTTGTTCATTAATAACTTTCATTCTTCTTTCTTCATGTTCTTCATCTTTATCTTTAGGTAAAGAATCAAAAAATCTTCCTCCACCAAAATTTTTAGGAGAAAACATATTTACTAAAGTACTCCATCTAGATATATATTTTTTGTTTGCTATTTCTAAATTAATTGGTGTTGGATGAGCAGGATCATAATCATTATAAAAATTAACTTCATTAAGATTAGTTATTAATTCTTTTTCTTCTTTTTTTGGAATATTAAATCTTCTTTTATCACTTACATATTCATTATCTCTATGTTCAGATAATAATAATTCTTCTGGTTTTTTCCAAAATTTATTATTTTCTAATAATTCAACTTGAGATTTAAATTTAGGATTTTCACAATATCCTTCTCTAAATTTCCAAAATTCTTTTTTTGCTTCATTTTCTGAAAATTTAGGTAATTCATGACCATGAACTCCAATAGGATGATTTGAAAAAGTTTTTTCATTATATTCAAATAATTCTTTTCTTTTTTTATCTTGTAATTTCCTATATGTCATTCCATCTTCTTTTTTATATAAACTTGCAAAAACTTCATCTTCTCTTTCTTTTAATCTTTCAGTATCATTTTTATGATGTTTTAAATTTAATACCTTTGATTTTTCTATATTCTCTGAATGTCTATCAAATAATATATCTTCTAAAGTTTTATGTTTAGGATTATAAACATATTCTAAAGAAGGATCTTTATCAGTTATTTTTATATCTTGTTCAAATTCTAATAAACCTACTTTTTTTCTTGATTCTCTATGATATTTATCTTTTAAATCTTTCATTGAAGTATATTTTGGTTTTATTCTTATATCAACTGGTAATGTTTCTGATATTAATTTTTGTGGATGTTGTTTTTCCCAATTTAATATTTTTTCATTAATTTCTGTTTTTGTTCTTTGTGTTCTATATTCTTTTAATTCACTTAAAGTTTTTATCCCATTTTTAGGTTCAATATTACTTAAAGGATGTTTTGGATATGATCTATGTAAAGGAGAAAAATTTTCATTTTGTATTATTTTACCACTTTTTTGAATAACTCTAAAACCTTTATCTTTATTATTATAATCTAAATTCCATAAAAAATTTTTATCTACATTATTTTTTAAATCTTCCAGTGCTTTTTTTCTTTCTTCTGGTTCTAAAACCCCATCTTTATTAGAATCATATAATCTAGAAATAATATAATCTTTCTGACTTACATAACCATCATTATCTAAATCATAAGTTAAACTTGGCATTCTTTCTTGCTTTCTTCTTTCTAATAATTCACTTCTTGTTAATATATTATTTCTTGATTTTAGACCTTCTTCCCATGGAATTTTTATTTGGTCTTTTTCAGATAAAATATTATATCTATTATTTTGATTTGGAGGTTTTGCATATCCATAAATATCATATTTTGGGGGAATATGAGTTAAGGGATCAAAAGATGATACTGGTAATTGATTATAGTTTAAAGAATTATTTAATGAATTATCAAAGGAATTTTCATTAAATGACATTTATATTGTTCTTTCTAGTTATTTTTTTTATTATTATTATTGTGTAAATAATAAATATTTTTTTAAATTAGGAAATTAGGTAAAAATGTTATAAATAAAAAAGTAAAGAATTTATCTTTTAAATCATAAAGAAACAAATACAATAATTGAAAGATCTAATAAAGATATAATAAATGAAATAGAAAGAATAATAAATATACATATGAAATTCAAACATCGAACATCTTCTATAAAGAAAGAAATAAAGATTTAAATATGAAAAAATAAAAAAATATAAAATTATAGAATAATATTACTATATTTTTAGATACTACAAATAGTGTTTTAGATGATTAATTATCAAATGAAAAAATTATTGAAGAGGGAATCTTAGAGAATTAATGAAATTAAAAGTAAATATTCTGAATTACACACAAAGTCTCTCTTCTTGAATTTTTTCACATTTTTTATTATTAAATCATATTTAATTATTTATACCAATAATTTATTAATCTATTTTTTCAAGCAAGATAATCAAAATTTTCTAAAACCTTTTTTAAATTTGTCATTGGTTCATTGATTCCAATTTTTTCATCATATTTCCAAATATAATAATCTTTAATTTTTCTAGTTTGATTTATTATATAATCATTTTCTTTTTTTTCTTTTATTAATTCATAATATGTTAAATTAATATTTTCAGGTATTACATATCTTTTTCCATTTAATAATCTTCCTCTAAAATGATTTATATATTCATTTTTTGTTGCATCTTCATTTTTAATATTTGATTCAAAAAAAGTGTCTACTGGCGCTTTAATTGCATTTTTTTCTTCTTTTAATTTAACAGGAAGAACATGCAATGTATCACTTCCTTTTCCTATTTTTACCTTTCTAATTGGTTGATTTTCAATAATTAAATTTTGTTCGTTGTTGTTGTTTTCATTATATGATTTATCAAAGCTTTCATCATCTGACATTGAAAAAAATAAATAAATTCTATAATTTAATATATAAAATGTTAACTTTCCTTATTTAAATTAATTATATGAGGTAATTGAATTATTTTTAATAAGTATAAATTAGATAATTCAATAATGGAAGAAAATTTTAAATTTGTATCAGATACAGGAGAAATAACAAATAATGAAGGGTTTTCCATAAAAAATAGAGTTTTCTTTTTTTATCATCAAATTAATAAAAAAAATGAAATTAATGAAGTTGTGACAAGTATATTTATAATACTTGAAACATTACAACAAATTTCTTTTGTTTTTTCAGATCCATTATATAATTTATGGGGAATTCCTAATGAAAAATCAGGAAAATTTCTTAAAAAAATAATTACAGCAACAAGACTTTCTCAATTATTTAGATTAGTAAAATTTAATGTATTTGTTATAGGATGGGCATTTTTAATAATATTAATGTTTGCTTTTATTTTATCAATTCTTGTAAGTATTCAAATAAATAACATGAAATTCACAATTTTTAGATTTAATGTTATTATGGGAAGTTATAGTTTTAATGTTATAAATGGATTTCTTTTAATTCCAATTTTTGAAACTCTTTTATTAATGGCTAAATGTAAAAATAATAAAGTTGAAATTTGTGATGATGGAATACAATGTTATAAATCTATGCATGTATTATATTTTTCTTTATCTATTTTATTTTCTTTTCTTTTTATTATATTACTTTTTTCAAATGAATTATTTAATTTTTCTGTCATTGACAGAGAAAAAGAAATAGTTAAAGTTAGTAATAATTCTGAAATAATTTCAGTGTTTCTTAAAATTTTATTAGTTTTATGTTATACATTTAATGCAAAAGATTGGATGATTATATGTATTGGATTATTAGGTTATTTAAAATTAATTAAAGAAAATTTTGAAGAAATAACGTATAATTCAAGACAATTAGAATTATTACTTTGTATTAGAAATTGTTCAATTGCGTGGTCATTTTTAATGGTATTTTTATCTTCTATTTGTGATTCTAATAAATTTATTTATTTTTTAGTTTTTGGTTATCCTTTAGTTATTTTCCTTTCAGTTATTTTAAAAAATTCTTTTGATTCAAAAAAATATATTGGTTATTCACCTTCTGCAAAAGATGCTAATGAATTTTTACAAAAATTATTTTTTTTCATTAGATTAACAAGAGATAAAATTAATTCTCAAAAATCTAATGTTGTAAATGGAATGAGTGATGTTTTATTAAAAGGTTATATATCTTTACATGAAGAAAGTTGCATTGATGAAGATTGCCCTCTTAAATCTTATTTATTATCTAATAATGAAAATGTTCAAAGAATGTGTTTATTAAATTATATTAATAATTTATTTTCAACTGGATTAAGATATTATCCAACTTCACATAGAATAAAAATTGAATATGTTAAATTTAATTTATCTCTTAAATTCAATATGAATAATGCAAAAATTTTAATTGGTCAAATTGAAGAAAGTGATAAAACAATAACTGAAGATTATATTTTTTATATTATAAAAGATATAATGAATACAATGTATGTTTCTAATTCAAATGATAGAGAAGAAGAATCTGAAATTTCAGATAATGAATTAAATATGAAATTTAAAAAATTAAAAAATTTAATTGAAGAAACAACAAAATTATTTAATGATTTTTGGGGAAATTTAGCAACAAGTTTATCAATGAATTCACCTAAAATATTTCTTATTGGAAAAAAATTAAATTCATTATTAAAAGAAATTCAAATTTTATGGGATAAAGATTTAAAAAACACTAAAATAGAACCAAACACTCAATCAATAGCACAATTATATGCTTTTTTCCTTAAAAAAATTTTAAGAAATAAACATGCTTCAGAAGAAGTATTAAAAAAAATAGAAGAAAGTCATTCAAATTATAAAAAATATGATAATCAAAAAATAAATCTTGAAAATTTAGATTCAATATTAGAAAATCCTGATATAATATGTTTTGCAAGAACAAATAGTAAAGGAGAATGTAATATTATTCAATGTTCAAATTCATTTGTTCATTTTATAGGTTATCAAAAATTTAATCTTATAGGAAAAAAAATAGAATCAATAATGCCTTCAATATTTTATGAAGATAATGCTCATGCAAAAATGCTTGTTAAAAGGTTAAAATATGCTCAAAATTATTTAGCAAGAGATGGAATATTAAATTTAGACAAAAAACAAAATAAAATTATATGTCCAAAAGAAAAAAATGGTTTTATTAGAATTTGCCTGATTCGTCATACATTATATTCAGAAGATGATTTTGGGAATTCATTTTTAATAAAAGTTAAATTCGAACCAAGAGATTTAAAATCAAATTATCCTTTTTATATTTTAGCAAAAACTGATTTTACAATTGATAGTATTTCTTCATCAGCTTTAAATTTAGGTTTAACACAAGATTTAATTAAGAAACATATAATTGATTTAAATATATTAATTAGAAATGATGTTTTCAATTCAATTAATTTCAATGAAAAAGTTGATGAATATGAAGATGAAGCAAGACCTGTTTATTGGGTTTATCCTAATTTAATTTATCCTAAAGATGATAATATGAAAAATATGGGTGAAGTTGATATTCATAAATTAATATCAGAATCAAAAAGAAAAAAATTTAATTTAGTTATTACTAAAATAAGATATAATGAAGATACTGTTCTTTCTTATCTTTTCAGATTTATTGAAATAAAGGGAGAAAGAAATGATAAAGAATTTATTCAAAATCAAGAATTAAAAATGAAAGATGATTATAATATAATGTATGATTTATATAATTTACATTATATAAGAACAAAATTAGTATTTGAAAAAGAAGGAACAATAAATGATGAATTAAAAACAATAAATAATTTTGAAAGTAAATTAAATATAATTAATTCCACTTTTATAAATAGAGAAACATCGACAGATGAATTAAATAAAAGTGGAAGAAAACCTAAGAAAAAAAATAATAAAAAAGAAGAAAGTTCAGAAGAAGAAGAAGAACCTTTAAAAGAAATTACCAAAGAGGGAATTAATAAAATGCAAACTAGAAATAGTAATGAAATACAAGACTATATATTTTCATTAGCATTTTATGGTAAAAATATATCTTTAGAAAAACATAGACCAAATAAAGAAAGATATCCAACGGGAATGGTTGCTGAACCTATAATTAAAATTAATTTAATGGAATTTAAATCTAGAGTTCAAAAAAAAATTAAAAAATTTAAAAAAACATTTAATAAAAGAAGTAGTTTTCTGGATACTAATTCAAGTGAAAATGAAACAAATAATACTGTACAATCAGAAGATGAAAATACTAATGATAAAGGATATTTACAAACTCCAGAAATAAAAAAAGAAAAAGCAAAAGAAGAAGAAATTTCAATTGATCCTAATACTTATTTAAATCAATATGTAAGTAGTAAAAGTATAAAAAGAATACAAATATTATCAATATATATATTTCTTTCAATAGCATTATTTTTAATTTTAGAATTTATTATAACAATGTCATATATAAATAAAATAGTAGATTCATTAAAATTTGGAGAAAATTCATATAATGTTATTGATGGAATTGGATATTCAAAATATTTTATAACTGAAGCTCTTTTATTAAAAAATCAAAGTTATCCTCATGATAATGGAACAGTAAGATTAGAATATATTCATAATTTAATGGAAGAATTATCAAGATATCAAGGAATTATATCTGATAGTTATAGTTATTTGACAAATACTTCAAAAATAAAATATATTAAAAATTTAAGTGAATATATGAATACTATTAATTTTAATCTTTTAACTATTAGTAATGGAGAAAAACACTCTGAATCTTTAAATTTAGCTTCTTCAATGGGAACATTATCCACTGATATTTTCTTTGTAAGTATTATTAGAGATAATACTAATCAAATTACAATGACAAATAAAAATACTTATGATTTAATGGTAAATTTATTAAATGATTATCTTATTTACTGGGGTAAAATTACAGAAATTATTTTTACTGCAATTTATTCTTTAGATTCTATTCCTACAAGTTTTTATGTTATATTTGTAATATCTATTATAATGACAATTTGTAATTCCATTGTTCTGGAAAAATTTTTAAAAATTGTAACTATTGAAAAAGAAAAGCCTTTAGAACTATTTTTCACTATTAAAAAAAAAATATTTGAAACCTTAAAATCAAATAGTGATGTTTTTTTAAATAATTTATTAAATAAAATAGTAGGAAATGATGATGTAGAGCAAGAAACAAAAAGTGAGGCAAGTTTAAAAATAATGGATAATGATATAATAATTCAAAAATTAAAAAATAAAAATTATTATCAAAAAGTTGGAGGAAGTAAGGCAGAATTTCTTTCTGTTTATTTTCAACTTATTTTAGTTTTTATTATTTTTGAAGCTTTTTTAATAATGAAATTTATAATATTAAGAAATTCATTAAAAGTATATACAAGATATGCAAAAGTTTTAAATGCTACTGAATTTTGTCAATTAGATTTAATTACAACATGTGATTTTGTTAAATCATTTTTTTATGATAATTCTATAAAAATATTAAATGAAACTAATACAGAATATGTTATTCAAGAAAGAATAGAAAATATTTCAAATGCTTTTGGAGAAATGATTCTTTCTGTTTATGATAATTTAAATTATTTAAAAAATAATTATGGAAACTTTTTCTATGTAATGCTTAATAATGATATTACTTATCTTATTCAAGGAGGAGAAGAAAATGTTCAAACAATATCTCAATATAATATTAATGGTTTTAAAACAATTGCTTTTAAATATTTTGAAATTTTTAGATATATTTGGCAAAGTTATCTTATAAATAATAATGATAATTATTTGTTTTATTCAAGATTTTCAGAAATCAATAATTTATTAAGAAATGTAATTAGACCATGGTTTACTGAAGTTCATGATGAATTATATTCTGGTTATTTTGATTTTCATGATGGACAAAGGTTATTCCATATTTATGCGTTTATTATTATAATTGTTCTTTTAATTATTTATTATCTTTTCTTCTGGAGAAATCATGAGAGAGTTTTAAAAGATAAATTAATTAATTCTTTGGAATTATTGAATTTATTACCTGGAGAATTGAAAATGAAAATGGTAGATAAACTGAAAGAAGAAGAAGATAGTTTACATACATAAAATTTCTTTTTAATATGTATTAAATAATATTAATTTTTGTATATTTATAAAAATTATAAAAATTAATTATTCAAATTTAAAACAAGTTTAATATATTTATAATAAAAGAAATATAGAACAATAGTTTATATCTTTAAAAACTTTTGTGACTTTTCATCATTTTCCTCATTTTTATTATTTTGATTACTTATTATACAATAAATTTTATATATAAATAATAAAAATAATAAAAAAATAATGAATAAAAAAATTCCAATCCAAAAATAATCACAAAAGGTTAATATAATTTCTCCATTTTTTACTTGAAAACCAATATAAGCATTTAATTTAGAAGAATTTAAACTTTCTATTGTTATATTATTAAAATCTTTTAAATCAGGAGTTTTTTCGTAATGTATGAAATATATAAATCCACTATTAATTTCATAAGTATAGTTGTCAATTTTTTTGATTACCTTACTATTTTCAATATTTAAATCAATATAAAAAGTAGAATCATTTTTATAAGAATCATTAGTTAATGTAAAATTAATTAATAAAAATCCTTCTTTAATATTTATTATGTTATTAGGGTTTATTATATTACCATTATCGATAAAAAAATAAGAGTTAATCACAATTTGAGTTTTAGGTTCAGTAGTTAAATTAAAGAAAATACATCTTAATTCATTATTATAAGATATATTCTTTATGGATATATTATTAAAGTTATGTATCTTTATTTTATCATCTCCTTTTATTTTAATTGAATTTAAATTAATATTTATTAAATATTTATTGGAAGATAATTCAATTGTAGGTTTATTTTCAAATATTTCAACAATAAATTGACCATAATAAATTTTCTTTGAGTTAATAATTTTATATAAACTATATATAATTAAAACAAAATTCATTTCTAATTAATTATTTAAAAAAATCAATTAATTTTAACTAAATTAAAAATTCAAAAAAATATAATTTTCAAATTAATAATAAAAATTTTCAAATAAAAAAATCTTGGAATATAGGATTTCTTTTTATATCTAGATTACTTGAATCCTTTATATGCTTTTTATATTTTTTATTTGAAATCAGATTTTTTTAATGAAGAATTTTATTAATAAAGGTTTTTAATTAATATTTAATTATGAGTTTATATTTTGATTATAAAATATCTATCTACTCTTATTTTAATTATTATTTATAAAAACTATCAATTTAACTGAATTTATTTTAAATTATATTAAAAAATAAAAAAATACATCATTTATGATAAAATCTGAATGCATAAAAATCCTTTTTTCAAATTAATGAATTTTTTAAATCTAAATATAAAAAAATAATAAATTATTATATAATAAAAAAATAATATATTCCAAATATAAACCTTAAAAAAAGTTCAAAATGACAACAACATTCATATCAAAAAAAATGTTAATAATAATCCTTTTAGCAATATTTTCTCAAATAGGTTATTCTCTCTTAGCTCCATTATATCCATTCTTAGCAGAAGAAAGAGGAATAACACCTTCATTAGTAGGAATAATATTTTCCTCATTTGCAATAAGTAATTTTCTCCTAACAATTTTAACACCAATTTTATCTAAAATATGTGGAAGAAAAAATTTATTAATTTTAGCAATATTAATAGAATCTTCATGTACAATTTGGTTTGGATTAATATCATTTATTCATAAAAAATTATTATTTATTATATTATCATTTATAATTAGATTTTTTCAAGGAGCAGGAGGAGCAATTGTTCAAACATTAATCTATGCTTTAACTGCTGCAATTAGTGATGAAAAAGAAATTGAAATAAATTTAGGTTATATTGAAGTTGGTACTTCTATAGGAATTGCTATTGGACCTTTGATTGCTTCTGTTGGTTATTACATGTTTGGATTCAATTTTCCTTTTTTTATTTCTGGTTTTATGGAAATGTTATTAATTAGTTTAGTTAATTATTTAGATATTCATAAATATGATGAAGAAGATGAAAATGAAGAAAATGAAAAAATTGAAATATTACCTATTATAAAGAATAGAAATATTATTTTAACTTTCTTTGCTGTTGCTCTAGATTCTATTTCTATTAGTTTTATTTATCCTGTTTTTGCAAATCATTTAAATAAAAATTTTGGATTAGAACCTGAACAAACAGCTTTATTTTTTATAATAACTACAATCTTTTATTTTTTATCTCTTCAAATATTATCTCATGCTAATAAATTTTTTGGAAATAGAATAACAATGACAATAGGAATGTTTTCTAATACTTTTTTTATTTTATTTTTAGGACCTTCAAGTTTTTTACCTCATAAATTATATATAATAATATTAGGATTAGCTGGATTAGGTTTTGGAGGATCTTTTATAACAATTCCTGCAGTTATTGATGCTATTATTATATTAAAAGAAGAATTAAAAATTAATGAAAGTTCAAGTCAAGATTATGCTAGTGCAGTTTATAATTTAGGTTATTTTTTAGGAGAAACTATTGGACCTTTATTTGGAGGACATTTAACTCAAAAATTTGGCTTTGTACATGCTTGTAATATTAATTGTGCCACTAATTTTTTCTTTGCTTTTATTTATATTAGTTTTGTAATTTTTGATAAAGTTTTTAAGCATAAAAAAAGAGAAAAAGAAGAAAAATTACTAATAAACGAAGGTGAATTTGAAAAATTAATTTAATTTTTTTTGGTAATATATATATTAAAAGAGTATTTTTAAATTGTTATAAGTTATATGATATTTTCTAAATTATTTAGAATTATTTAAATTTTAATATTACTTATCGACAAGAAAGAATTATTTTATTTATATATTATTTTTTTTAAGTGATTCATTTGCTTTTAATTATTATTATATTGTTAATTTAATAACAAAGAAAAAATAATTGAAATGGATTGTCGTAGTGATGAAAATTTAATTCATGAAAATACCCCATTTATTCAAGAAGAAAAAGGAAATTTAAATATTCAAAATATAGAATTAAATAATAAACACAAACAAATTCCTTTATGTTTAAATAATTGTGTAACATGGAATTTAAAAGCAGAAATCAAAAATGAAAATGTAAAAAACGAAATAATAAAAAAATATGAATTTAAGGGAAAAAGTTTATTTTTTAAAAAATTAGAAGCAAGTATATTAAACATTCTTCAGAATAATTCTTCGAATTCTAATAATAATTTTTTAAAGGAAAATTGTTTAAATCAATTAGAAAAAGAATCAAAAAATCAATTAAATTTTTCTAAATTAAAAGAACCTTCTTCTCCTTCTCCTTCACCGATAAATATTTCAATAAGAGATTTTTTAAATATAAATTTTCCTATTGATAATACAGAATTTAATTTTATGATAATTGATGCAAATTTAGGTGTGTCAGAAAATTTAAATAATATATTTTTCTTAGAATTTGACTTAACTAATGGAAATAATAATAATAATTTAGAATTAAGAAGTTTGAATGATGAATGTGTTGAAAAAGAAATTTTTTTTAAGTTAAATGGTAAAATTCATGATATTCAAATTTTTAAAAGTGATTTATTATTTTCTGTTGAATATAGAAAATTTATTAAAAGTATTCAATTTAGACTTAAAAATTTTAAGATTAATACATATGATGATAAAAGAAAAAATTGGAAAAAAAGGAAAAATAATAATATGAAAGGAAATTTCACATTTTTTGCAAAAATTTTAAGTAATATTAATATTGGAATTGAATTCACAAGAGTATTTAAAGGAGAACATGAAGTTTT
>JAEEGI010007785.1_pt1 | contig 23887 bp, 19 predicted proteins | sample 8958751 | NCBI WGS metagenome assembly JAEEGI01 (sample SAMN16246545, study PRJNA631951) | gut metagenome | biome: gut microbiome; feature: rumen; material: KS-attached | host: Bos | place: Iran: Karaj | collected 2018-10 | reverse complement strand
GAGGGTTCTGCTAACTCCAATCAATTGGCTAATAATGTTTATTTTATAAAAATAATGGGCGATAATGTTTTAAGTGATTGATTATTGAGGGGGATCAATGTTTTGAATTTTTTTATTATTTTTGTATATTTACAAACAAAATACTATTTATGAATATGAGAAGAAATATCATGGAAAAAGAAATAATAGAAAAACAAGATTTATTTTCAACAATTGTAAAACAGACGCTGTTGGAAATGGCTACTTTTGGTAGAATAAATGCTGACAGCAAACTTTACAAAATAGCAATACATGGTCCTGCAACAAAAGATAGAGACTATCCGCATATACATATATATCTTGCAAATGATTCGACAGATAACCCAACATTCAATTTCGAAGTGTCATTAATTGATTTAGTGTGTTCTGATTGTATAAAATTAGTGTCACAATTAGATAGAGAAAAAAACATACATAATACACATAAAGATGACTGCACATGGGAAGGATACCGTGATTTATATAAAAGTTTCAAGGCTTTTTTATTTGCCAAGCCAATGAAAACAGTGTATGTCAATTCAGCAATAAACAACCTTCAAGTTGCTATTATGGAGTGGGATAATGAAAACAATGATAATATGGAAGATAACGAAAGCCTAATGAAAAAATACATAGAATCAAAAGGATTTACAATTCTCCCCAAGTATTTGCCATTATTTAACTACGGAAATTAAGACCAATTATGTTTGTTGTGTAAACAAGTATATTCTCTATGATTTAGTCCTATTAGGGGTCAAAAAGTATATAAGTTTTAAGTGATTGATTATTGAGGGGGATCAATGCTAGACGGAGAAACTCACGACAAAAGAGATAAGGGAAAGGTTCGAGAGGGTGAAGAGGGAGCAGGGACTTCAATGAGACAAGCAGATGTCAGCGAAAAAACTCCATGAACGATGGGGAAACTCGCCAAAAGTTTTTCCGCCTTTCCTTGCGAGCATCTTTCTTTGCAGCACGCTTGGCCTCGAAGGCTTTTTGTTCCTCAACAAATTCAGGGTCCTTGTCACGCCCTGTAACAATGATCCAGATGGCCTTGCCGGTTCCAAGGAGAATACCGATGATATACGGCACCAAGACAACTATCAGAACAAGGCCGACAATGCAGAACAATATGAACATAAACGTTTCCATCACTGCAAAGATATAAAACTTTTAGGTTATGTCAACTGGAACAGTGGAATTTAAGATGAAAATCACCGATGACGGAGGCCTCAAGAAACTGGAGATTGACGCCGACGGCTTTAAGTTTTAAGTGATTGATTATTGAGGGAATTAAACAAATTAATTCCGTTTTGTCTTTTTATTTCTTTCGTTTTCCGTATATTTGCCAATCATTAAAACCATACAAAATGAAAATCAAATACGTGTTCTTAAGTATGTTCCTGGTTTTGGGAACCCTCTGCACTACCGCTCAGGAAAAGAAAAACATCACCCTTGAAGACCTGTATCAACGTGGAACCTTCTATGCGAGAAGCGTCCGTGGCATGAACTCCATGAAAGACGGTGTCACATACGGCAACTTCGAGAAAGGCGCCCTCAATATCTATAATTACAAGACAGGCAAACTTGTTAAGACTTTGTTTGAAATCAATGACCTCTATCCTGAAGGTGCAGAAATCCCAATTGCCATGCAGGATTATGAACTGAGCAACGATGAGTCGAAAGTTCTTTTCCTTACCGATATGGAATCAATCTATCGCCATTCTTTCACGGCTAATTATTATGTCTATGACCTGAAAACCAAATCGCTGAAGCCGCTTTCCAGCAATGGGAAACAGCGCCTGGCTACCTTCTCTCCTGATGCTACCAAAGTGGCTTTTATGCGCGATAACAACCTTTTTATCAAAGATCTACAGAATGGGAACGAGAAACAGTTTACCTTCGATGGCTTGTATAACCATATTATTAATGGTGCGCCCGACTGGGTTTATGAAGAGGAATTCAGTTTCTCCCAAGGCTTCTTCTGGTCGCCCGACAGTCGCAAAATCGCCTTCATGCGCTTCGATGAGTCGAAGGTGAAAGAGTTCCAGATGGAGGAGTTCGAAGGCCTTTACCCTGAATGGTACAGCTTTAAATATCCCAAAGCAGGGGAGGATAACTCCATTGTCGAGATCTATGTGTATGACCTTGAGAGCGGTAAAACCGTGAAGATGGACACAGGTAAAGAAACGGACATCTACCTGCCTCGTATCGCCTGGACCAAAGACCCCAATGTGCTGGCTATCCAACGCCTGAACCGCCACCAGAACCATCTGGAGATCCTGGCAGCTAATGCCACCACGGGCGAAAGCCGCGTCTTCTTCGAGGATACCAACGACTATTATATCGACATCACCGACGACTGGACCTTCCTAGAAGATGGAAACAGCTTCTTGATGACTTCTGAGAAGAGTGGGTACAATCACATCTATATGTACCTCCTCGACGGTTCTCTGGTGAAACAACTCACCGCTGGAAACTGGGACGTGACTCAAGTCTATGGCTATGATGCCAAGAACAAAGAGGTTTATTTCCAGGCTGCCAAGAATTCTCCTGTGGACCGCCAGATTTACGCCGTCAACCTTAAAGGCAAGATGCGTGAGGTGATCGGTTGCGAGGGTACCAACAACGCTCGTTTCAGCAACGACTTCAGCTATCTGATTAATATCAATTCCACCATCAATCAGCCTAATCAGTATGAGCTTTATACCAATAAAGGCAAGCTGGTTCGGGTGCTTGAGGACAATAAGGCTTACGTTGAGAAGCTCAAAGATTACAATCTGGGCGAGAAGAAACTTTTCAAGATCAGCGATCCCGCTTTTGTGCTTCCCGATGGCACTCAGGTGGATGTGGATGCTTGGCAAATCCTTCCTCCCGACTTCGACCCGAACAAAAAATACCCTGTGTTGATTTATGTTTACGGTGGTCCTGGCCATCAAACCGTGAACAACTCATGGGCCAACAGCGACTATTGGTGGCTGCAGCTCCTTGCCCAGCAGGGTATCATCAGCGTGTCTATTAATAATAGAGGTAGCGGTGCCCAAGGCGAGGTCTTCAAGAAGATGACTTATCTGCAATTGGGGAAATATGAGACCGAGGACATGATTACCTTGGCTAAGTATATGGCTAAACAACCCTACGTGGATGGTAGCCGTATCGGCATCTATGGCTGGAGCTATGGTGGTTTCATGGCGGCCAATGGCATCACTAAGGGTGCCGATGTCATCAGCACAGCGGTCTCGGTGGCTCCTGTGACCAATTGGCGTTATTACGACAATGTCTATACTGAACGTTTCATGCGTACCCCTCAGGAAAATCCTGATGGTTACGACAAAAACTCACCGGTTCATAACACCAAGTTAATCAAAGGCAACTACCTGCTATGCCACGGAAGCGGTGACGACAATGTCCATTACCAGAATGCCATGGAGCTTATCAAGGCCATGATTAGCAATGGCAAGCAGTTCGACTTGATGATCTATCCCAACAAGAACCATGGCATCTACGGTGGTTATGAATATGGGAACGGCGAATGCCGGATGCATTTGTTCAATAAGATAGATAACTTCTTGTTCAAACATCTGTTAGGGAGGTGAGAGTTACCAACCTCCTCCGCCTGCACTGACGGTTGTCACCATGGAGTTGACGTTGACAGTGGTCTGGCTGCCGCCTGAGTAAGTGACGTTGCCAGTGTAATAGCCGTGCCATTCATTGCCTCCACTGATGCTGCCATTGTATTTCACGATATAGCTTTGTCCCGTCTGGATCTGTGGGTCGGTGAACAGCATCACCAGGCCGCTTCCTCCGCCAGGCCATCCTCCGCCGCCACCGCTGAGGGTGGGGCATTTGTAAGTGCAGATCACGGTGCCGTCAGACTTCAGGATCTGAATGGCGTAACCTGACTGCGTGTTGATTTTTAGGGTGGGCTGAGTGCAGACACTGGTGGTGGGGTTGCTGGTGCCACCGCCTGTTCCGATATGTGTGCCTCCTGTGATTTTGAATTGGTTGTTGTCGCAGTCGAAACCCTCTTCAGGCTGTCGTGCTCCGTTGGAGATGCAGAACCCGCCGTTGAGGGCCATGGTGCCGTTGCAGTCGGTTCCGTCGTTGGCATCGCTGTGCGCATAATACACACCGCCATTGATGGTAAGGTTTGTCCGGGCGTTCACGGCATCGTCTTTCTTGGAATAAGCCTCGATGTCGCCACCGTTGATGGTCAACGTTGCTTTGCTCTCGATGCATTCGCCACCCTCGTTCTGGGTCTGGGTGCAGTTGACACGGAGGGTGCCGCTGTTGATGGTGAGGTTGCCTTGGCTCTTGATAGCCTTAGGGTTGGCATAATCGCCTCCGCCCCATGGGCCGCCTCCACCCGAGGTGACGGTGATGCGTTCGCCGCTGGTAGTGACGTTGAGGATGAGGTCATCATTATTGCCATTGGGAGTGCCAATCGTCATCGCGCCTCCCGCGTTGATGCCCTTTCCACCCGTGCCTGTGCTGGTCAGGTTGAAGGTGCCAGCTGAAAGCACCATGTTGCCGTCTGATTTCAAACAGGAAGAGGTGTATGAGTCCTTTGTGCTGCCACTTACGGTGTAGGCAGCTCCGTTGCCATGGGTCTCAATGGTGAAGTCGCCACCGCTGATGGTCATGTTGCCATCGGCGCTGATGGACTTGCCGCCATGATTGGTTGTGGGCAGGGTGATGTGGAAGGTGCCTCCACTGATGATGATGTCGGTGTCGCTCTTGATGGCGGTGCAATAGGCGGGGACGTTTTGGTTGTTTACGGTTTCCAACTCGGTGCTTCCCGATGAAGTGATGGTGAGGGTTCCGCCGGTGATGTCAACAACCCCTACAGTCTTGATGCCTTTCGACACGTCACCGGAGTGGGTGAGGGTGACATTGCCTCCGCTCATCGCGAAGGTGCTGTCGCTCTTGAAACACTTGCCATCGTGTGAAGTGGAAACGATGGTGATCTCCGCATTATCTTCGATGGAGATGTGCTGGTCGCTGGAGATGCCGTTGGAGCCTTCGCCTGATACGTTGACCTCTACCACGCCACCGCGGACGATGAGGGTGCTGTCGCATTTGATGCCTTTACAGTCGTTGCCTGTGACTCCGACGTTAAGGGTTCCGTCGGCCATTTCGAAAATTCCCGAGACCTTAATGCCTCGGGCACTTTCTGTGTTGGTATGGATTTCGAGGCTGCCGCCTGCGATGTGGATGTTCCCAGAGAAGTCGAGCCCGTCAGAACCTGGTGCGGGGATACTGAGCGTTCCACCGTTCCAAAGGAGGTCGCTGCTGCCATGGACGCCGTCGCTGTCGCTCCCCATGATTTGGATTGTTCCAGCGTTGACGGTCATGACCCCGTCCACGTTGATGCCGTGTTTGGCGTTTCCTTGTACTCTTAAAACGTGTTCGTTATTTGATGTATCCTCGTTAACAGTGAGGTTTCCTGTCACTTGAAGGGCTGCTTTCAGGGTGCTGTTTGCGTTGTCTGTCAGTGTGTTGGTTCCCGAAAGGATCAGCTCCACGTCACAAGCGGTTGCGAAGTTGATGGCTGCGGTGCTACCGCTGGTCAGACTCAGGTCGTGAAGGGTCATCGTCAAGGCATTATTACTGTTGACGGTCAGAGAGCCGTTCGTGGATGAGCCTGTGACGTAGTAAGGAACTCCGTTTTTTGTGGAATACACGATGACATTGCTTTGTGATTTCTCGATGACGACGCCTTCGTTGGCAAAGGGGTTGATGATCTCGGCGTCGTTGCCATTGAAAGTAATCACTACCATGTCTCCCGATGGGATTTCGTGGCTGCCGAAGGTAAGGCTGTCAATTGCTGAAACTGGGAGGGTGTTCAATGTGGCACCGTTATGGTTATTAAAGACCACTGAGGTGGGGGAGGAAAGGAAATGAATACCTCCAATGTTGCTCACGGGAGTCTCATAAAGAACACTGCCTTGGCTGTGAAGGATGATGGTCTTTTCTTGTGCGTGAAGTCCGAGGCTGAGCATCAGACATGCCACGATGAAAGTTGCTCTTCTCATAGCTTCAACAGTTTATAGTTTTTCTCACAGAGGTTCAAGATATACAGTCCCGCCGGCAAATTGCTGAGGTCGATGGCCTCGTTGGGGTTGGCCTGTCTTTGGTAAAGGAGACGGCCTTCGAGGGAATATACGCTGACCGTTTGTTGGGTTTCGATGTTGCCTATTACGATTGATTTTGTGACTGGATTGGGGTAGAAGAAAGGAACTCCTGCCTGGATCTCTCGGGTGTCGGTGATATCAACAAACTCAATTTTTCGTATATCGTCGATGGGAATTCGGTGGGTGCTTTCTTGGATGGTGAGCAGCAGGGCTTCTTGACCGTCAAAGGTAATTTGGTCGTCTTCAGAAAGGACAAAGAGCTGTTCCTCGCCGTTGTATAGGGTGACGAGGGTGCGTATCTCAACGCTTTGGGCATGGGAGGGTAGGAACCATAACAGCGTCCATGCCATCAAAAAAAGGAGTCTTTTGTAAAACATATTGATGTCGTATTATAATATTAAGCTACAAAGATAACAAGAATTTTGAAAGGGAACAGGTTGTTTGGCGGTCGGTTTATTCCGATTCATGTTCTTTTTTCGGTGCTTAAACGGCAACGAGGATTCATGAAGTCTATGTTACTGCAAATATTGACTTGTAACGGACTCGGAACAGGCAGCCATTGCCTGCAAAGAACCTTGAAAGATCACCTTGCCGCCTTTGTTGCCGCCGCCAGGTCCGAGCTCAATGGCATAGTCACAGGCTTTAATCATCTCGAGGTTATGCTCAATGAGGAAGATGGTGTTACCTTGATCCACCATGCTGTCAAATAGTTTCAGGATTCGGTCGATGTCGTTGAGGTGAAGGCCGTCTGATGGCTCGTCAAGGATAAAGATTTTGCCTTTGTCGCGCAGATAGGATGCCAGCTTGATGCGCTGCAGCTCGCCGCCAGAGAGTGTCGAAAGCGACTGGTTCAGATGAAGATATCCTAATCCAACTTTGCGCAAGGGTTCCAGTTTCTCCTCTATGATAGTGCCTTTGAATCGTTGGCAGGCTAGATTGGCGGTAAGGTCCATGACCTCGGCGATGTTCAATCCATCCACCCGATACCCCAACACCTCGTCGGAATAACGCAGCCCGCCGCAGGCTTCGCACACGGTCTCGATGCTGTCCATGAAAGCCATGTCGTTGATGATGACACCTTTGCCTTGACAAACGGGACAGCCTCCTTTGCCGTTGAACGAGAAGAGGTCCATCTTTACCTTGTTCATTTTGGCGAAAAGCTTTCGGATGTCATCGCTGACATCGAGGTAAGTGGCAGGGGTGGATCTCAAGCTGATTCCTATGTTCTTTTGGCTGATATAGACGATGTCATCGGGGGATGGGTAGGCATTTCTGAAACACTCCATTAAGGAACTCTTGCCGGATCCCGCCACTCCGACGATACCGCATAGCACGCCCATGGGAAGGGCGACATTGATATCATGTAAGTTGTGCAAAGCAGCATGATGCAACTCGAAAAACGATGAGGGTTGTCGAGGGTTTTCTTTTAGCTGACTGCTCATGCTGAGTCGGTCTCCGGTGAGGGTGTGGCTTCGTAGTAGCTCGTTGTAGCTCCCCTCGAAGAGGATTTGACCTCCGTTGATTCCTGCTCCGGGACCCATGTCGATGACATGGTCGGCGATTTTGATCATATCCTTGTGATGTTCCACGAGGATGACGGTGTTGCCATGACTCTTGAGTTTCCTTACCGAGTTCTGCATCAGCAAGATGTCGTGATTGTGAAGGCCCACGCTGGGTTCGTCAAGGATGTACATCACATCGGAGAGCGACGAGTTGATGTATTTGGCGATCTTGCAGCGTTGCGCCTCGCCGCCTGAGAGGGTGCCGATGGCTCTGTCGAGGGTGAGATAACCTAAACCAATCTCTTCCAATGCGGAGAGACGTTCGATGACGGCATGTTGGATATCCTTGGCCAAGGGACTGTCGATGGTTTCCATCCAAGTCTTGCATTCGCTGATGCTCATGGCCACGACTTCTGCGATGTTCAGCCCGTTGATTTTGCACGAAAGGATCTTGTCGTTGAGACGGGTGCCATGGCAGTCGGGACAGGTGCCCATGGTTAGCATGGGGTTGAGCACGGCAGCATGAAGCAGTCCCTCCTCCGAGTTAATGATACTGCGGTACATGCGCGGGATCAGACCTTCGTATTTGGCGCTTTTGGGCCAGTTCGATGGCGGGTTTTTTAATTTGATTTGCGGGGAGTTAAGGAAAAGATCCAGTTCTTCGGGCGAGTAGTCCTTGATCTTTTTGTCGAGGTCGAAAAGGCCGCTATAGGCATATCTGATCCATCGCCATCCGCCTTTGCCGAAGGCGATGTAATGGATGGTGTCTTCGTCGTTGAGCGACTTGTCGAAATCGACCAGTTTGTGGATATCCAGTTCGCGGATTTCGCCCAGCCCTGCGCATCGTGGACAGCTGCCTAACGGGTGGTTGAACGAGAAGATGTCGGAATACCCCACGAAGGGCTTGCCCACACGAGAGAAGAGTAGTCTTAATAATGAATATATATCTGTGTAAGTTCCTACTGTTGAGCGGGAGTTGTTGGCGGGTTTGCGTTGCTCGATGACGATAGCGATGGGCAGGTTCTCGATGCTTTCCACATGAGGCCTTCCAAATTTGGGAAGGTACTGTTGCACAAAGGAAGGGAAGGTGTCGTTGAGTTCGCGTCGTGATTTGGCGGCGATAGTGTCGAGGACCAAAGAGGACTTTCCTGAGCCAGAGACACCCGTCACCACAGTGATTTGTCTTTTGGGAATCTTGAGGTTAAGGTTTTTAAGGTTGTTCTCAGAGGCTCCTTTGATGAGGATGAAGTCGTTCTCCTGAGGCATGAATAGCTTGATTTTGGGTTATCTCCTGCTAGTACCCAAACTGATATAATAAATCAGCGTGGCTAACGAGGACAGTGCTGCAACCACGTAGGTGCTGGCGGCCCAAGTGAGGGCTTCCTTGGCTTGTGAGAGTTCCGTCTCGCTTAACGAGTTCGATGATTTCAGCCAGGCCAACGCGCGTCGTGAGGCGTTGAACTCCACGGGAAGGGTCACCAAGCTGAAAAGCAACACCATGGCAAACATGGCGATGCCAATCCAGAACAAGGCGGGGAATGTGTTGATGACCAAGATGCCGAGGATGATCACAATCATGGACAGTTTCGACGAGATGTTGACCGCTGGCACCAGAGCACTACGCAGCCTTAACGGTCCGTAGGCTTCCTTGTGTTGTACCGCGTGGCCGCATTCGTGCGCGGCGACGGCGGCGGCTGAGACGCTGTTCATCTTGTAAACGTCGCTGCTGAGGTTCACCGTCTTCTTTGTCGGATCATAATGGTCCGTGAGTTGTCCTTGAATGCAGGTGACGTTGACATCATAAATGCCGTTGTCATTCAACATCTTCTGTGCGATCTGCGCCCCAGTGAGTCCGCCAGGGGAAAGGACTTTTGAATACTTTGCGAAAACTCTTTTGAGTCGGAACTGCACGAGCATGCCGATGAGTCCGACGGCGATCACGAGGATCCAACCTCCCATTGATGTCATAATAGTGCGTTTTTATAGTTTTGTGCAAAGATACACATTTTATGTTTAGTTGGAGGTGAGGATTTATTTTTCTAACGTGGTAAGGTCTAAGGAAGTTTTAATCTTTAATTAACATCACATCATTCGGGCCGCAGGGCATGGAAATGATATTGTTTTCAAAGTTCATGGTAGGTGATGACACCTTGTATTTGGTATTTTGTAGTGGGGAAGGAATAACAATTTCAAAGAACCCCTTTGCATCAGTCATCCCCCTTGCTAACTCTATGGAGTCAGAAATAATGATTTCACAATGAGGAACAAACGATTCTTGTTCGCGATTCCATAGTTTGAAATGAATATGTCCGTATATTTCAGGATTTCTTTTGATATTGAGCGATATCTTCTTGGCAAGTGGCATGATAGTGTCTATGTCTAAATAGTCTCTGAATGAGACTTTGATGCCTACATCTTTACCAAACCGATGGCGAGGGATTCTTTTAAAACAGGCTTTCCCGTTCTCTAAGCTGATGGTGTCAGTTAAGACTTCGTTGTCAAGGTATAAGGTGACTACCCCGTCATTAGAAGGTAACTTCCTGTTTTTGCAGAGGTCATCCACTTTTATTTCAGCTGTTACTGGAATAAATTGCCTAATGGTATAAGTCCAGATAGCAATCATTGCTATACTTCCCAATGTCCAAACCGCGATTTTTCGCATCAACATCCGTTTGTGCCTTTGCCAGATGGCATCGAACTCCACGCCGAGCAATTTGGAGATGAGTTGAACGTATGCGCGTTCACGGTTGAGCCAAGGCCAGCGGTAGATCTTCTCGTGGATGTTGGCACCGAGGATTTCGGGTAGCCCGAGGTGCTCGATGACGGGATTGAAACATTCTGTGTCGGGGTTGCCGCTATGGGGTGTTCCGTCCACGATGAAGAAATGGATGTTTTTCGCGCGTCCGAGGCTGTTGAAATACTCGATTTCTTTGCCTACCCATTCCGACTTGGCCGAGTTGGGCGAACAAATGACGATTAGGTTTTTTGAAGACCTCAGCCGTTCCTGTAATTCCTCGGTAAGTCCACCTGGTTGAATGTCAGTAGGGGCGAAGAACACGGGGTTGATGGGCTTGCGTTCCCAGTTGTGTTCGCTGCATAGCGTGGAAGGCATTCGGTAATGTTCCAGTTTTTTTTGAAGCTTCTTGCCCCAAGCAGTGTCTTTGGAGTTATAGCTTATAAAAGCAAAGTATTTATAATTATCATTCATAAATATAGATAACTATTCTTTTTCTGATGGTTTTAGAATGGAAAGTATTTGTAATGAAAGCTCATAAAGGGTTTGGACATCGGGATCGTATTGGATGGCTTCCTGTGACAATTCAACTGCTGCCTCCAACAATGGAATGGCTTGCTCGTCGTCGTCCCGATAGAAGTTGATGGTTCCTAATTTGAACAAAAGATTCACGAGGGCAGGCTCATAGAATTCGGGGTCAGTGGCCCTCCATTTATCAAAGATTTCCAAGGCTTCCCATGAGAGTGCTTCACACTCATCGTAACGTTCTTCATCCCAGTATTGTAGGGAAAGTTGGTAAAGGGTCAAAGCCATCTTTTTTTCATGGCCTTTTGGATTGCTGCTGGTTAGCCGCCGAAGGATATCGATGGCTTCTATGAATAGTTCTTCACTCTCCTTGTTTCGCTCTTCCACTGCCAGCTTGGAGGCAAGGCTGGCCAGTGTGTTGGCGAGATCTCTTTCATATTCATCGGGGTAATCTTGCGCTAACCGTCTTCGTATTTCAATGGCTTCACGGTACATCTTCTCGCCTTCGTCTGGCCTATCGGTGTTATAATAGAGTGAACCAGAATTCATCAGTGTTCCAGCTAACAGAGGTTCGTAGAGTTGAGGGTACTCCTCTGTCCATTCCCGACTGATTGTCAAAGCCTCTTGTAGTAATTCCTCGCAGTCATTGAACTTTTTCGTGATGCGGTACAGATTGGCGAGGTTGTTTAGTGACAAGACAACATTATAGTTATACCAACTCGGATATTCTTGTGCCAGTTTCCAGCTTATAGCGAGTGATTGAAGGTGCATTGTCTCACATTCTTCATAACGCTGTGTATTTAAGTAAATGAGAGCGAGATTGTTAAGATAAATGGTGTAATCATGTCCGTAGGTGTCTGGATCCTCTTCCGCCAAGGGCTTGATGACAGAGATGGCTTTTTGGTAATAACGTTCAGCTTCCTCTAAGTCGTTCTGTGAGTAACAGAATTGGGCATATTCGTATAGGTTATCGTGATGTTCTGTCTCGTTGGCGATTCCTTTCAGGAGTTGGCCGGCTTTTCCCCATTCGTTTTGCAACTTGTAAGCAGCTATTTGGGTATTCAGGCATTGAAGGATTCTTTCTTGTTCTTCTTCGGTTTGGGCTATGCTTTGTGTTATTTTTTCTTTCAGTTTTCCCCCTTGTTTCAAGGCGCGGTTGGTCTCTTTCAGTTTTTCAAGATAGTTGCCTTGTTCATATAGGCTCATGGCTTCATCCACGCGACCTTGGCTGAGGAGTTCTGAGGCTTGTTGCGCGGTGGTGTCGATGACGCTTTGGTCGATGCGTGCGAAGAAGTCGGCATATTCATCGATATGCTGACGCAGGTCCTCCAGTTCTTCGTAGGCTTCGTCAAGTGCGGTTTCATATCTGTCGCGGTCAATTCGGCTGGATTCTAACAGCTGTTCCAGCTCCGCTTTCTGCCGGTTGTATTTCTCTTCAGCTTGTCTTCTGCCGATGTTGATCAGTTGTTGTTTTTGTTTTTCAAATTCGCCAGCATCGCATAAGATAAGGCACAAGGGTTCGTTGCGGACGCTCCAGTCATCGACGGCTTGTTGGTTGAAGACCATCATCTCGCGTTTCTTCACGGCCACTGTCCCGAGTCGGTCGCCCATCTTTAGTTTGTTGAAGGAGAGGGTGAAGGCACCGGTGCTGTCGCTCAGCACAGTGTTTGTGGCCGAGGCGCATTCGATGGCTACGTTGGATAGTGGCGTGCGCGGTTTTTTGCCATTGTAACGGTAGGCTATGCCTTGCTGGAGTACCGTTTGGGCGGCAAATGGCACGCATAACGCCATGAGGACGATAAGCAGCAGTTTTTTTCTCATGGTTTCATTCGTTGAGTAGTTGTTTGATTTTTTCCACGTCGTTGAGGCGGTCATTGGGGATAATCCCCGCCTCCTCAAAATCGCTGAAGTCTTGTAAGAAACTGTCTTTCAATTCTTCCTTAAATTGGCGGTAGATGGCTTCTGCTTCGTTGTATCTGCCTTGAAACAGTAGAGATGCAGCTAGGTTGAGACGTTTCTTTGGCTTGGTGGGGTCGATGCTGATGTTCTCTTGTGCCAATCGTTCCGATTGCTCAAACGCTCCCATGAAAATGCTTTGATAGGAGAGATTTCCTAAGATAAAAGGATATTGACTTTCGGTGTCTTCTCCATTTTGGTGACGGGTTTTATAGATGGGAAGCAACTCTTGGTTGACTTCATACAATTTCTTGTGCTCGTTTTTGGGGTACAGGAGGGAAAGAACCAAAAGTGCTATTTCATAGTCCTCTTGTTGGGAAAAGGAAGGGTTGGGGTTCTTTTTTGACAAGAACCAATACTCTTCAAATAGTTGAAGTGCTTCCTGTTCTTGTCCTTGTTTGATGCACATCCCTCCTAATTTGTAGAGTGCTGCCAGAAGATCAGACTCGTATGCTTTGGGGTTATCCTTGGCCAGTCTTCTTTTTATTGCGATGGATTCCCTGCGCTTGGTCATGCTTTCCTCTGTTCGATCTGAATTCTCATATAATTCCGCCAGATTGTCAAGAGTGCATGCAACGTCGGGCTCGTGTTCCTGAGGGTCTTTTTTTGCCAGACGTTTCCTGATTTCGAGGGCTTCAAGGTATGCTTTCTCGCTTTTCGATGGACGCTCGGTGTCGGAATACAATACTCCCAAGTTGTTTAGAGCGGTGGCCAGATGGACCTCATATTCCTCAGGGTTGGACTTGGCTTCAGCTCTGTCGATTTTCAGGACTTCTTTGTACAAGGTCTCACTCTCCTCAAAGGAATCATTGGCATAATACAAGAAAGCGAGATTGTTCATCGACACAGCTAACATGTATTTTAGGTCTTCATCGTAAGGATTTTCGGAAGCCATTTTTTGGTAAGTTTCCACCACGGTTGAAAGCAACTCCATGCTTTCCTTGAAACGTCCGGTGGCTTCGTAGAGCAGAGCTAGGTTGTTCAGCGTGATCATCTTGTTTCTTTCATACAGGCTTGGGTCATCTTGAGTTTGCTTTTCGAGAATTTCCAACGCTTTATGATAATAGGTTTCTGCTTCTTCGAATTCGTTTTGTCTGGTGCAGAATGAGCAGTAGTTGAGGATGTCGTCGAGTTCTTCGGTCTCATCAGCGATGTTTTTCATTAGAGTGCCAATCTTATCCCACTCGTTTCGCAGTTTGTAAACGGCAAGTTGAGCTTGCAAGCTTTGGTAAACTTCCTCCTGATCCTCCTTCAACATTATGAGCTTTTGTTCGGTGGAGGCTTTCTGTTCTTTTTCTTGTTTCAAGTTTTGGTTTGTTTGTTTCAACTTGTCAAGATAATGGCCTTGTTCGAAAAGCCTTACGGCTTCATCAACCCTCCCTTGGTTGAATAATACGGTCGCTCGTTGTGCGGTGGAGTCAATCATGCTCTGGTCGATACGGGCGAACAATTCGGCATATTCGCCGATGTGTTGTCGCAAGTTTTCCAGCTTTTCGTACGCCTCGTTCAATTGCGCCTCATAATGAGCCATGTCGATGCTGTTGTTTTGCAGTTGTTGCTCCAATGCTGCTTTTTGTTGGTTGTATTTCTTCTCGGCTTCGCGCCTACCTATGGCGATGAGTTCTTGTTTTTGTTTTTCAAATTCACTGGCATCGCATAAGATAAGACAGAGAGGCTCATTGCGGACGCTCCAGTTGTCAACGGCTTGTTGGTTGAAGACGATCATCTCCCGCTTCTTTACCATCACTGTTCCGAGTCGGTCGCCCATCCTCAGCTTGTTGAAAGAGAGGACGAAAGCGCCGGTGCTGTCGCTCAGCACGGTGTTGGTGGCCGAGGCGCAGCTGATGGCGACGTTGGATAAAGGAGTGCGGGGATTCTTCCCGTTGTAGCGATAGGCCATGCCTTGTTGGAGGGTTGTTTGTGCACGGGAAAACAACGACGCGACAAGGCAGAGAAGTAGTAGGAGGCGTGTCATGGTAGTAGTTGTTCAAGACGGTTTATATTTGTTTTGCTAATTTAATCACTTTTTCCATGATGTTAAGCACGTCTTTGTCCTTTTCTTTTTCTAAGTCGCTCAAGTCATGATAAGGTACAATACATTTGTGGATTTGGTATTTCTCGCTTTTGAGATTCAGCTCGCGCAGATCGCGATAGCCAGTGATGCTTCGCTCGGCGCACCAGCGGTAATGCTCTGTCTGGTACAGGATTTCGGGATGTCTCTTGAACACGGATTGGTAACGTTGGTAGGCGTGGTAGATCTCCGTTTGGTATCGGTTTGCGAAACGCTTGTCCTCATTGAGTGAGATCCAGTTCTTTAAAGCTTCTCTCCAAGTAGCGTCTCTGTCAGACTCCATGAGCTCAAAGAAATTCTTGGAGGATCCCAAATCGTATTTAAAATGGTAATGGGCGGCGATGATGATGGCCATCTTGTCGTTTAGTAACTCGTCGTTGACTCCGTCGTCTAACGTGCCGAAAATCTTCACATTGAAGAACTTGCCGTTTTCTTGCTCCAATAAGTTGGCCAAGCCGGAACGGATTTCTTGGCGTACCAGGATTTCGGTGTTGATGTTGGATGTGATGGTTCCGTTTTCAATGGTATAGTACAAGGAGTCGGGGAGTGTGAGTGCTGTGGAGAAGCTGGTGTCGGCATCGAAGAAGCAGATTGCTACGGTGAGTATTGTGTCAGGACATCTGGCTAACTGGTCGAGCTGGTCGCGGATCTCTGGATCTTCGATGCGACAGTTTTTGAACTCGACTTCCACATCCACAATCTGTTTCAAGTAAGGGTATTGTGACAGGAAACGAGGAAGCAGGTCTTTCATCTTCGGATCGACAACGGTGATTTGGGTCTTGTTGGCTCCGGTCTCCTCATTAAAATTGGGGTAGTGGCAAACCCTCAGAGCCTCCAGGAGGAGTGCGGTGCCCATCTCGTTGAAGCCGGCGATAACCAGATGAACGTGATGGTTGTCCTCATCCGTCATCATGTTGCGGTCGAGAGGATTGTAAGTGTCGAGGCAGAAAGTGCCCCATAGCAGCCTGGCCCAATTTTCGTAGAAGTTGAAAGGCCTGATATAAAGGATTTCCTGCTTGTCGTCATTTTTGTAATAGTCCTCGGGGATGGTGATTCTCTTAATGGTGGAGTAGGAGGCGGGCTTGTCGAATTGCACGTTCACTGGAAGTGTTTCTCCAGCGTTTGGGGTATTCCGGATTTCTTTGATGAGTTTGGCGCATTCCAGGTTCTTTGAGTCTCGTCCAGGCTCCTTTTCTTCGCCCAGGATGAATGCCTCTTTGGCGTAACTTAGGTTGAGACGCCTCAGCTGCGTCATGGAGTTCATGTCACCAGAATACACGACGACATGCTCTTCGAGCGACGGTAGCTGTGTCTGGATGACACGTTGAATGCCTTCTGGATTCTGACTTGAAAGAATCAGAAACATAGGGGGAAGGCCGTTTTTATTCCTATTGCAGACATTGCGGATGATGGGTACGCATAATGGGTTGAAACCTACTATCACGACGTGCTGCTTGATGTTCCCGTAGGTGTTGGTGCCCATGTTATAGCGTTTGGCCCTCGTCGTCATGAACGTCGTGATGGTAGCAATGAGAAGACCGTTGAACACCACTAAACCCAACAAGTAAATGATGCCGTATTTGAGATAGTCTGACCGTTGCTTGTAGATGGCAGGCTTCTCCACAAAGGCAATTTCTTCTACGTTAGGCTTGTATTGGATTGTGTCGAACACAATCTTTACTTCGTCATCCACCTCCTCCGAGATCATCTTGAAGCTGATGAAATTGGTGAAAGTCATACGAAGGCTTTTTCCAGGGAAAAGACACAGAGCAAAATCAAAACAGATGGTGAAGATGTATAACGCCAAAACTAACTGTTTGCTTGGGTGTTTGGCGAAAATCCTGTCAACAAACAATAGCGGACATTTCAACCGGATGCCTTGAATGGTGATCAGCAACAAAGTCGTGCCGAAAAATACCCATCTCAACCAGTAGGGTTGGATGTTGTAGAAAGAAATGAGAATCAAGCCGAGGAGTAAAAATGTGATTAATAGTTGTAGGATGATGGAGAGAGGCTTGCTCGAAGTGATGGGATGCTTGTGTTGTTTCGAGTTGTTTTTTGTTCTCATAATGAATTTTTAAAACAACAAATTTAGACTTTTTTCCAAAATAATTCCTATTTTTGCCCGTTTTTTTGAAAATTTAATCACAAAATGAATATGGATTTAAGTAAAATTGTATCAATATCAGGCAAACCGGGACTGTATCTGATCAAGTCCCAGGCCATTGGGAGAATTATTGTCGAATCATTACTCGACGGGAAATGCATTCCCGCTTTTGCTCATGACCGCATGAGCTCATTGGAGGAGATTTCCATCTTCTCTGTCGATGAGGACCGTCCCCTGAAGGAAGTCTTCAAGATGATTCACGACAAGATGGGCGACAAAGTGGATTTCGACTTCAAGAAGGCCTCTAATGAACAGCTTTGTGCCAAATTCCTCGAGGTGATGCCTGATTACGACCAGGATGCAGTATATCCTTCCGATATGAAAAAGGTGTTTGCCTGGTATCAATTGCTTATGGATAAGAATCAACTGGACTTTACGGAGGAAACCGATTCCGAGGCAACGCCTGAGCAGTCTCCCGAAAAAGAACAATGATTTTCAAATTAGAATGTTATAAAAGCTGCTTCGGCAGCTTTTTTTGTTTATTTTTGTGTCGTTTTAAAGCTTAGCATTTATGACAAAACAAATCACAGACTTCACATTGGTCGGGATAAGTGACTATGGACGCTCGGTGATGTTGAGACTTCGTAGTGAGCAGTCTTTGCCCGACATCATGCCTGGACAGTTTGTTCAGGTACGTGTTGACGGTGCTCCATCCACTTATCTGCGTCGCCCCATCTCCATCCATGATGTGGATCATCAGCATAACGAACTCTCGTTGCTGGTTCAGCAGGTGGGCGAGGGTACCCGCCAGCTTGCTAAATCCATAGTGGGTTCCACCATTAATTTGGTGTTGCCGCTTGGCAATGGCTTCAGCCTCCCTGAGCAAGGAGAGCGGTGTTTACTGGTGGGCGGTGGTATCGGCATCGCTCCTTTGTATTATTTCGCCAAAACGTTGAACGACATCGGTGTTAAGCCTTTCATGTTGCTGGGTGGTAAAACCAGGACTGATTTAATCCGTTTATCGGATTACCAGCAGTTGGGGACGGTGTTCGTCACCACTGAAGATGGGTCGTTGGGAGAGAAGGGATTTGTGACCATGCACTCGGTATGGCAACAGCAGGTCTTTGATAAAATTTATGTCTGTGGTCCTAAACCTATGATGAAGGCTGTGGCGAGACTGGCCGATGAAAAAAACATCTGGTGCGAGGTCTCGCTCGAGAACTTGATGGCATGTGGCCTTGGTGCCTGCCTCTGCTGTGTGGAGGATACCGTCGATGGCCATGTCTGTGTATGCAAAGAAGGACCAGTTTTTAATATAAGGAGGTTGAAATGGTGAACATGACAATCGATTTGGGCCGCGGATTGGTGCTGCGTAACCCTGTGATGACGGCTTCGGGTACTTTTGGTTATGGTGAGGAGTACACCGATTTTGTGGATCTTTCTCAGTTGGGTGGCATCATCGTGAAAGGCACCACCCTGCATCCTCGTGAGGGCAACCCTTATCCTCGGATGGCGGAGACTGCCTCGGGAATGCTGAACTGTGTCGGACTGCAAAACAAGGGGGTAAAATACTTTGTCGATACCATCTATCCTCGTATCAAGGACTTCGATACCAATGTGTTGCTGAATCTTTCTGGTTCTACCTTGGAGGATTATGTGCAAGGTGCAGCGCTGATTGATGCTTTGGAAAAGATTCCTGCCATTGAGCTGAATGTCTCTTGCCCTAATGTGAAACAAGGCGGCATGGCTTTCGGTGTGACTACAACAGGTATCGCGCAGGTGGTCTCCGAGGTGCGTAAAGTGTATCATAAACATCTGATGGTCAAGCTCTCGCCGAATGTCACTAACATCGCCGAAATCGCCTTGGCAGCTGAGGGTGCTGGTGCCGATTCCGTGTCGTTGATCAACACCTTGATGGGTATGGCCATTGATGCTGAGAAGCGCAAGCCTAAGCTCTCAGTGATTACGGGTGGTTTGTCGGGTGCTTGCGTGAAGCCAGTGGCTTTGCGTATGGTGTGGCAAGTCTCGAAAGCCGTGAAGATTCCTGTAGTGGGCCTGGGTGGCATTAGCAACGCCACCGACGCTGTGGAGTTCATGCTCGCCGGTGCCTCCGCCATCGAGATTGGCACGGCTAACTTCATCGATCCTGCCGTTTCCATGAAGGTTGTGGAAGGCTTGAAGGACTATTGCGAGCGCCATGGGTTCAGCGAAGCAAAGGAGCTGGTGGGGGAGTTGATAATTGATAATTGAGAGGTTAGAGATAGCCCCTTAGAGGTTTTTTTAATCTATCCAGTTAACCTCTGCTTGGATTTGAATCCCGAATTTCTCTGCAACAGATTGCTGGATCTTCTTGGCTAATTCCACAATGTCATGTCCTTTGCCGCCTCCATAATGCACCAAAACCAAGGCTTGTTTCTCGTAAACCCCCACATGCTCGTCACGCCAACCTTTCCATCCAGCCTTCTCAATGAGCCATCCCGCCGGGACTTTCACCATGCCATCCTCATCAGGATAATGGGGTATGTCAGGGTATCGCTGTTGAAGGTCGTTTAATTGTTCTATGCGGATGACAGGGTTCTTGAAGAAACTTCCCGCATTGCCAATCTGTTTCACATCAGGTAACTTGGCGTCGCGAATGGCACAGATGGCATCATGAAGCTGCTGCAAAGTGGGTTGTTCCATGCCATGCTCAGCTAAATAGGTCTTGATGTTGCCGTATTCCAACTTCAATACCCCTTGTTTTGATAATTGGAAATCAACATGTGTAATGATATATTTCCCTTTTAACTCCTGCTTGAAGATGCTTTCACGATAGCCGAAACGACACGCCTCTTTGGTGAATATCATGGCTTGACCAGTTTCTATGTTGATGGCTCCGCATTGCAAGAAGCTGTCTTTCAGCTCCATGCCGTATGCTCCTATGTTCTGCACTGGTGCCGCGCCTACCTTGCCCGGGATGTGAGCTAGGTTCTCCACTCCGTAAAGTCCTTGCGAAACCATTTGTTTCACGAACGATGGCCAGTCCTCACCGGCTTGCGCACGGACAATGACATCATCCTCGTCTTCATGGATGATGTGGATGCCTTTGTTGTTGATGTGAATGACGATACCGTCAAAGAAGTCGCTCGTAAAAAGAATGTTGTTTCCTCCGCTGAGGATGAGATGGGGCTCTTTTATGAATTCAGGGGTCTGGATGAGTTGTTTTAGAGCGTTGATGTCGTTAATCTCCACGAAATACTTCGCAGTGACGGAGAAGCCAAAGCTGTTATATTCTCTAAGGTTAATATTTGTATTCATCATGGTTTGTTAAATCTGCCATATTACCTATTGGCAAAAATAATCTATTTCGGATTATTCTCAGAAGCTGTCTTGTTTTTTTTGTAAATTTGCCCCATGAAACGTGTCATCGTATCGGTCATCAACGACCTGGTCACCGACCAAAGGGTTAACAAATCGTGTCTCACCTTGCGAAAGATGGGGTATGAGGTGCTGTTGGTGGGTCGCAGACAACGTAAAAGTCCTCCGATGGATCAACGCACCTACGATACACACCGGATGAAGCTGCTTTTCGAGAAAGGACCGTTGTTTTATGCGGAATATAATATCAGACTGTTTTTCTTCCTGCTTTTTCATAAGGCTAATCTGCTGTTATCCAATGACCTCGACACCGCATTGCCGAACTTTTTTATCTCAAGGCTGAAGGGTATCAACATGATTTACGACAGCCATGAGTATTTCACTGAGACCCCAGAGCTGGTGGGTAGGCCACGGGTGCAAAAGGTATGGAAGCGTATCGAAGGCTTTGTGGTGCCACGTCTTAAAGAGATGATCACGGTGTGTGACAGTATCGCCGATTTGTTCCATGAGAAATATGGCGTGACATGTCATGTGGTGCGCAATATCCCGCCGAGGGCAGCACTGCCTGCCAAAGGTGACAAAAAGGCATTGAATCTTCCTGAAGACAAACATCTGCTGGTGCTTCAAGGATCGGGTATCAACATACAACGCGGTGCTGAGGAACTGGTGGAGGCCATGAAATATTTAGATGATTGTTACTTGATGATCATCGGGGGAGGAGATGTGTTGCCTGTGCTGAAACGGATGGTCGGTGAGATGCATATCGATGACAGAGTGCGTTTCCTGCCTAGAATGCCGTACGCCAACATGATGGCTTACACCCAGTTGGCTGAGCTTGGTTTTATCCTCGACAAGGACACCAACCTGAACTATCGTTACTGCCTGCCTAACAAGCTCTTTGACTTTATCCAGGCAGGCGTGCCTATCGTGGCTTCGCATCTTGTTGAAATTGAGAAAATCATAAAAAAATACCATATCGGCTTGTTCATTCCAGACCATCAACCTACATCGATTGCTGAGACAATCAAGGCTGGCCTGAGCGATGCTTCCTTGAGGGCTGTTTGGCAAGAGGGCTTGGCGCAAGCTGCCGAAGACCTCTGCTGGGAGAATGAACAACAGACGCTGATTGAAATCTATAAACACTATGAATGATTCTGATTATCACCTACATGTCATTTCTTTCGACGTGCCTTATCCCGCCAACTACGGTGGGGTGATTGATGTGTTTTATCGGGTGAAAGCCCTTTCGGAAGCCGGCGTGAAGGTGCATCTGCATTGTTTTGAATATGGCAGGGGAGAGGCTGAAGTGCTGAATCGTTGTCATGAGGTAAAGTATTATAAACGTGACACTTCTGTATGGAAACAGCTTAGACGTGAGCCGTATGTGGTGGCTTCCCGTCGTTCGGAAGCCTTGATGAAGGATTTGTTGAAGGATGATTATCCCATTTTGTGTGAAGGCTTGCATACCACGGCGGTGCTTACAGACAGCCGCTTCAAGAACCGTAAGATCTTTGTCAGGGCGCATAACGTGGAACACGACTATTATCGGTTGCTTGCTGAGTCGGAGCCAGTCTTTTGGAAACGATGGTTTTATCGGATGGAAGCGCACAAGCTAAAACGCTATGAACCTGTGTTGAAGAAAGCCGCTGGGATCTTTGCCATCACACAAAAAGATGCGGATTATTTCAATGCCCATTACGGACATGCTCTCTTAGTACCAGGTTTCAGTGCGTTGAGCCGGGTGTGTTCTGAGACGGGCAGGGGTGACTATGTATTATATCATGGCAACCTCTCAGTGGCGGAGAACAAAAAGGCTGCGGAGTGGCTGGTGGAGAATGTCTTTGCCGAGTTGGATGTGCCTTGTCTGGTGGCGGGCTTGAATCCTTCGGATGAGCTGCGTGACTTGTGTGGCCGTTATCCTCACGTCAGCTTGAAGGCCAATCCCGATGATGCAGAGATGATGGACTTGTTGCGTAATGCCCAGGTCAACGTAATGGTGACAGATCAACCCACGGGATTGAAACTCAAGTTGTTGAACGCCTTATATAATGGACGATTCTGTTTGGTGAACGACGATATGGTTCGTGGCACTTCGTTGGACCGACTGTGTGTGTTGGCTGATACGCCCGAGCATTTCATCGCCGAGATCAAACGTCTGATGGAAGAAGACTTCACCGACGATGACATCGAAGAACGCGATGAAGCCTTGAAGGAGCTTTATCAGAACGAAAGGAATGCGCAATTGATTATTGGTAACGTCTTTTAGCCATTTACCTCTCACTCCACTCTTGAGCAGCTGACCTGATGGTTTTCACATTTGATGATGCGTCCGGGATATTTTTGGATGAGGCCATAGTTGTGAGTGGCCATGAGGACAGCCGTGCCGCTGTCGCTGATGCGTAGCAGCATTTTAAGGACATCGAGGGCGGTCTCCGGGTCCAGGTTGCCGGTAGGCTCGTCGGCTATGATCGCATCGGGGTTGTTAAGCAAGGCACGGGCGATTGCCACGCCTTGACGCTCGCCGCCAGAGAGGTTGTAGGGCATGCTCTTCCTCTTCTCCCTCAGCCCCACCTTGTCTAACGCCAAGTCGATGCGACTGCTTATCTGTTCTTTGTCGTACCATCCTGTGGCTCTGAGCACAAACTCGAGGTTGGCTTCCACGTTACGGTCATCGAGAAGCTGGAAGTCCTGGAACACAATGCCCAGCTTCCTCCTGAGGTAAGGGATTTCCTTGCGACGAATCTCGGTGAGGTCGTAGCCTGCCACTTTCACGGTGCCGTCGTGGGTGGGAAGCTCCGCATAGAGGGTTCTCAGCAGTGATGACTTGCCGCTGCCAGTCCTGCCGATGAGATAGACAAACTCCCCCTTGCCGATGCTGAAACTAACATCGGAAAGGACGAGTTTGTCGCGTTGGTAGATGTTGGCGTTTTTCAGTTCGATGATGGCATCCATGGCATAAGGTTTAGTTGTGCATGGGTTTCAACAAGTCGTTCACGGTCTTCACAGGGTTGAAGGTCTCAATGGGCACTTCCACGAATAGGGTGATCCAGTCAGCCATGGCCCCGTTCCACAAACCTGGCAATTCCAAAGCCTTCAGCTCGCGGCCATCCTTCGATTTGTTAGAGACGAAACCAGTGGTGGGGTCAACATATTCGGTCAGGTTGAATGCCTCGCCCTTGAAGTTCCAGCACCCGCAGACCAGGTCCACAGGATTGAAATGTGTGGAGGCCTTGAAGATAACCTCTTGGTCATCTTTGCCATGGTCAATCTGTGAGGATTCGATGATCTGAAGCGACACCTCGTCGTTGGCGTTCTTAACCCAGAATGGACCACCGCCAGGTTCGCCTTCGTTTTTCACCATGCCACACACACGCATCGGACGGTTCAGGATGTCATAGAGGAAGTCGGTCTTCTCGTAACGGTCGTATTGCTCCACAAACACTGGGATGTCTATCATTAGCTTCTCACGGGCAAAGGTGATGATCT